>Ga0154625_1036_pt1 | contig 15132 bp, 10 predicted proteins | sample Rifle2008BG13ft_FD_116054 | JGI IMG/M metagenome (GOLD analysis project Ga0154625, IMG submission 116054) | Deltaproteobacteria bacterium RBG_13_52_11 | reverse complement strand
CTTGCGCTGCTCGTCGCGGAAGAGCGACTTCAAGGAGTAGGGGGAAGAACCAAAGTGTTTGTCCATCAATCGAATTGTTTTAGGCAAATCCCCTTCATCGAAGGGGTCGCAGATCTCATGCGTCATGGCTTGGTAGGCTTCTTCCCCCTGATAGTCTCCTACACCACAGTTCATGGTGTGGTCGCCCCAGTGTAAGACGCCGAAACAGAGATCGGCTGCCTCTCGCGTGATCTCGGAGGTTACAATCGCCCGTCCCCACACGAGCTTTGCCCTTCCTGCCTCGGAGCTTTGGCAATCCTTCCGTTCGACCGTATAGCAATAGACCGAGGTCCGTTCAGCGCATTCTTCAAAGAGTGAGCATATAGCATAGTGGGCGCCGACATCCTTCAGATCAGCCATAGCTGGTTTGATAAGTTGCTCGTAGATATGACGGCCGTTTCCATACGCAGGGATGTTACTCTTGGCCTGTTCCAGGAGCGCCAGAAACTGTGGTTCCGTACCGTCGCCGAAGATTTCCTGGGCAAGCTGTACCGCACGTCCGGCATATTGCATGATCTGGATGGTCTCGATGCCCGATAGATCGTCAAAAAACCATCCACAGCTCGTGTACATGAGCAGGGTGTGCCGTTGCAGTTCCATGAGTTTGAACACCGCGGTCCGCTCTGCATCGTTCAACGCCCTGATGGCGTGCTCATTGAAGAATCCATCCATGCCCTCAGGCGATCGGTTGAGGATAATCTGGATGTAGGCGTCTCGCGTTGCCCAGGGATCCTTTACGAAGGAACGTGACCGTTCTTCGAAGGCAGGTGCCAGGGTGTCTCTCAGCCAATTAAGGGCCGCTCGCAACGGCGCGCGCCAGGCCTGACGCCATCCGGGATGCCCTCCGGTATTGCACCCGCAGTCGCTACGCCACCGCTCGACCCCATGGATGCAACTCCATGAGGTGTTTTCAAAGATCTCGACCTCATGGCTGGGGGGATGCTTTTCCAGATATTCCCCATAGTTAGTCAGGTGTACGCCATCCTTTGACTCAATGGCGTGAATAGCGTATGCCAAGGCCATGTCACCGAAACGGTGATGGTGCCCATAGGTCTCGCCATCCGAAGCGATGTGGACGAGGTGGGAGCCTTCTTCCTGGTCAGAGAAGGTACCCATCAACCGTACGGCCAGTGTTTCACCACTTTTTAGAAGGTCGCCAAAAGCGACGTCATGCGATATCGGACCGTCGTAGAAGAAGAGCGCAGTCGCCTTTCCTGACGGGAGCTTACAGTGGTAAGGCATCGTGGGATCGATCTTTCCACCGCTGACATCTTTCCATTCTTTTTCGCCAAACTTCCGCACCTGTTTGGCCTGGTGCGGAGCGAGGATGGTAAAGGTTATTCCATGGTCAGCAAGTATCTCCAGGGTCTCGATGTCCACCGCGGTTTCCGGCAGCCACATTCCTTCCGGCGTTCTCCCAAAGCGATATTCAAAGTCTTTGATTCCCCAGATTACCTGTGTGCGTTTGTCCCTACTGTTAGCGAGGGGCATGATCACATGGTTGTATGCCTGGGCCAGGGCCGATCCGTGTCCTGCAAAGAGCTTCTGGCTTTCTCGGTCCGCCTCTAAAATTGCGCCATAGACTTCTGGCGCGCTTTTCTCCATCCACGCAAGCAGGGTTGGACCGAAATCGAAGCTGATTTTTGTGTAGTTGTTGACCATGCGGGCAATCTTTCCTTCTTTATCCAGGATACGCGAGATTGCATTGGGGGCGTAGCATTCTGCTGTAATTTTTTCGTTCCAATCGTGGTACGGATAGACAGCATCCTGGAACTCGATTGCCTCGAGCCATGGATTTTCACGGGGTGGTTGGTAAAAGTGACCGTGGATGCAAATAGAGCGATCCATTATCATTGCTCCCGTTTTTATAGGGCGATACCGAAGGATTTTATCGTTAACTTCACAACGCTGTCTATTGCTTCAGGGAGAGAAGCTCCGAGCCCCTCTTGGGGGGAGTCAAGCCCTTTCCTCCTCCTCACGCGGGAGATCAATATATCAACTCGTGTCACGTGCATCAAAGTTCATGACCCGGATGCCTTATTATACCACTAAAAGGCCTTGATACAGGAGCTTTTAAAGGTCACATAGACAAGGGATCCGATGGTTAACCGCATCTCCTGGGAAGATCTCTTGGTGATCTTTACCTTTAATTTTTCACCTATATCGACAGACAAACTTACGAGATCCCCTTCATCAGTTACTTGGGAAATGGTGCCGGCAAAGGAGTTGCGGGCACTGGTTGCAAGTGGTTTATGAGAGACGATGATGTCTTCGGGGGGGATGGATATGTGGCTAACGGTATCTCTTATAGGTGGAAGGACAACCTGTATCTTCCCCGTATCGAACAGGAAGAGGTCTGGGTCTTTCCTTACGATTCGACCCTTAAACAGGTTTTCCATGGGAGATGCGGAGATCATCCCATCAAAGAGATAGATCACCTCATCGGAAAGACGATGGACTTGGTTTACGTCGTGGGTGGCCAATATGATGGTGATGCCAAGTTTCTCATTCAATCCCTTCAAAATGATCTCGAGTTGTTCAACGCCGTGCCGATCGACATTGGCAGTCGGTTCATCGAGGAGCAAGACCTGGGGATCAAGGGCGAGTGCCCTGGCGATGGCCACCCGTTGCGCCTCCCCCCCTGATAACTCGCGCGCCATCCTCTTGCCAAAACCCGACAATCCCACCAAATCGAGACACGCTTTCGCCTTCACTCTCATCTGCTCCCCTTTTACCTTCCGCATTTTCAGGCCGTATGCGACATTCTTCCCCACCGTGGTGCTGAAGAGATAAGGATTCTGCGTTATGAGGGTTACGTTCTTTCTGAGCTGATTCTTATCCATGCTATCGATGTCCGTCCCCTCCCAATATATCGTGCCGGAAGTAGGGGGGATGAGAAAGGCGAGTATGGAAAGCAACGTGCTCTTACCAGCCCCGTTAGGCCCCATGATCCCGTAAATACCCCCCTCCTTGATAACGAGATGAGAGATGCCGAGGACTTGGGTGTCGTTATACGATTTGGTAATATCGCGAAGTTCAAAAAGGGAAGACATATCCTATCCCCTCTTCGCCTGAAAATAGTGAAACAGGATATTCACGGAGAAGGCCACTGCGAGGAGGATAAACCCCAAGGATAAGGCGAAGGCGAATTCTCCCTTGGACGTCTCCAGGGCAATGGCAGTGGTCATGATCCTCGTGTAGCCTTTTATATTGCCCCCCACCATCATGGCCGCGCCCACTTCTGCGATGACCCGGCCGAAGCCCGCGATCACCGCGCCTATGAGGGCGAACCTTGACTCCGCGAAGACGGTCAGCGCCGTCCGCACAGGGCCCGCACCCAACGTCATGGCAGTCCATTTTACCCGGGGGTCCATCACCTGGATGGCTGATATGGTGAGGGCCACGATAATGGGGGTGGCTAGGATGAACTGGCCGATCACCATGGCCGGAGGGGTGAAGAGGAGGCTGAGGGGACCGAGGGGCCCTTGTCTGGACAGCAGGGAGTACAGGAAGAGCCCCACCACCACCGTCGGGAGCGAAAGGAGCGTATTAAAAAATGTGATAGTAGGCCTCTTGAGGGGGAACTCATGGGTGCTGATCAAAAAACCCAAGGGGATCCCGACGAAGGAGGCAAGCGCGGTTGCCGTGAGGGAGATCCTGAGAGAGAGTAGGACGGTGCGGCAGACCTCATGGTCCACGCTGATGATGAGGCGGATGGCTTCTTTTATCCCCTCCCAGAGGTATTCCATATCTATCTTGGGCTTTTGATGGCGTCGGGATAGAAGAGGGGAACGCCGTATTTTCCCTTCCCGAAGTCTGCGATGATCCTCTGCCCCTCTTGGGACGTCACCCACCCGATCAGGGCCATTGCTAAGATATAGTTCACGTGGGGTTGGCGAGCGGGGTTCACCGCGATTATCCCGTAGGGGTTAAAAAGGGTGGGGTCACCCTCGAAGAGGATGGGAAGGTTGATCTTCCCTTCCTTCTGGAAGGCGAGATAGGTTCCCTTGTCGGTGAGGGTATAGGCCCCCTTTTCGTGGGCCATGATGAGCACCTCTCCCATCCCCATACCTGTTTCGATATACCATCTCCCTGATGGTCTGACCCGTGCCTTTACCCACAGGGAGAGCTCTTTGCTGTGGGTCCCTGATTGATCCCCCCGGGAGACAAAAGGGGCTCTTTTATGTGCTATCAGCTTGAAGGCCTCAGCTGCCGTCTTGGCCTTGCCTATCCCGGCTGGGTCGGCGTTGGGACCGATGATGACGAAATCGTTGTGCATGACGTCGCGACGGTTGACCCCATACCCATCAGCGACGAATTTGTCCTCGAGTTCCCTCTCGTGCACTAACACGACGTCGACGTCACCATTTTCACCGAGCTTCACGGCCTTGCCCGAACCGACTGAGATGACATCCACCTTTACGTTGAACTGCTTTTCAAAGGGGGGAAGCAGTACATCGAGGAGACCTGAATTCTCGGTGCTCGTGGTGGTGGAGAGCCGCAGCCTTTCCTCGGCCAAAATGGCTGGGGCGGAGAGCAAGAGGAGCAAAAGAACGATCAAGATACCTTTTCCCATAGTTTTTATCCGCATGGCTCACCTCCGAAGATATGTAGCAGTAATTTTATATTACTGTGTAAAAAAGTCAATGCAAGTAATTTTGTGTTATTATTTGTTTATTTTGTTACTTTTTTATATATTTTGACGGCGTCGAGATTTTATGATAAGTAATACCCATGGAAGAACTTCTCACCACAAAAGAACTGGCCGATTTCCTTCGCCTCAATGAGAAAAAGGTGTATCAGCTCATCAGGGGAGGGGGTATCCCCCACGTGAGGATTGCAGGGAAATGGCTCTTCCCCAAAGAGCATGTCATGCGCTGGATCGATGAAAGGGTACAGCGCGAGCGAAATATTCTCATAGTAGGGAGTGACGATATCCTCCTGGCACGGTTGTTGGCCCTCTATTCCCGGGAGCAATTCCCCCAGTCCCTTGCCTTCTATTCCTCTGTGGGGAGCATGAGGGGCATCGAGGCCCTTGCGCACAAGAAGGGGCAGGTGTGTTGCGTGCATCTCTTGGATGTGGAGACGGGGGAGTATAATCTCCCCTTTCTCAACAGGCACCTTGCACCTCAGAAGTACGTCGTCGTCAATCTGTGTTACCGAAGACAAGGTCTTATACTTCACAAGGGCAATCCCCTGGGGATCAAGGACTTAGAGGATGTGGTTAAAAAGGGTGTGCGGTTCATCAATAGGAATGAAGGATCTGGCACAAGGGTCCTCCTCGAATATCTTTTAGGAAAAAAGGGGTTAGCGGAAAAAGAGATTGTCGGTTTTGCCAATGAGGTTGATACTCACGTGGAGGTGGCTTTGAAGGTCTTGTTTGGAGAGGCGGATGTGGGTCTGGGGATAGAGTATGTGGCCCATCTCTTCCCCCTCGACTTCATCCCCCTCCAGGAGGAGCGTTTTGACCTGGTTGTTCCAAAGGAGCTATGGCCCACACAGCTTATGAAGGGCTTTCTCTCCTACGTAGACCCCCTGCCGATTCAGAGACTTATTCATACCCTCCCTGGCTACAATCTCAAGGATACCGGGAAGGTCATCTTTGAAAGTTAAGGGGGCTCCTCACAACCCTGGCGCCTATCCCCAGGTGACGAGTAATCCCTGGGAATAGTGAGAGGACATCAGGTGGGAGTGGTGGGGTGAGATGCGGATATGGTACCCGAACTTGCCCGTTTGCCTGCACAACAGCGTTGAGCGAAAGAGATAAACGCCGTTTTCAGATTGGACGGGCTCCATAAGGAGGAGCCTTCGATTGTCAAGCCTCCCCTCTGGGTCGAGTTGCCCGTAGTAGACTTCTACCTTGACGTCTTCCGGCATCAATTCGCCGAGATGAACCAAGGCCGTTATCTTTAATTTCTCTCCTATTGCCAACTCCGCAGGACCTTCTTGTTTCACATCCACGATCGACACATTTGCCCAGTTTGCCTCGATCTTACGGTACCATTCAGCCAGGGCCTTGGCCTCGGTCATGTGTTGTGCTGAAAGTCCCTCCGTATAGGTTTGAGCTGGCCGGTAGAACCATTCCGCATATTCCTCCAGCATCCGATGGGTGTTGAACCGAGGGCAAAGGGATATCATAGAGGTCTTCATTTTTTTGATCCAATTTCTCGGCAGTCCATTGAGCCCGCGATCGTAGAAAAGGGGGATTGTATCACGCTCCAAGAAGCTGTAGAGGGACTTACTCTCAATCTCATCCTGGTAGTTGATATCGTCGTAATCCTTGTCGCTTCCGATGAGCCATCCTACCTCGGGCTGATACGCCTCCGCCCACCACCCATCCGAGGTGCTCATATGGAGGGCCCCATTGGCGACTGCCTTCATGCCGCTCGTACCGCAGGCCTCATTGGGACGTCTCGGGGTGCTGAGCCAAACATCGGCCCCCTCCACGAGATAGCGCGCCATCTCGAGGTCGTAATCTTCGATAAAAACCACATGCCTCCGAAAACGTTCTTCCCTGGTAAGGGCGATGATCTCCCTGATCAGCTTCTTCGCCAGATCATCTCCCTGGTGTGCCTTTCCGGCGATGATGACCTGGGTGGGACGAGCGGGGTGGTTCACGATCTGGGCGAGCCTGTCCGGGTCTTTGAACAAGAGGGTGGGCCTCTTATAGGACGCCATCCGCCGAGCCCAGACAATGGTCAAGGCATCGGGGTTTAAGACCTCCTCGGCCTGAGCAATCTCCACAGCCGAAGCCCCCCTCCTGATACACTGTTCACGCAGGCGCCTGCGGCAGAAGGAGATAAGGTTAAAACGCCTCCTCTCCTTAACACCCCACAGTCCTTCATCAGGGATCTTTGCCGCCCTCTTCCAAACCTTTACGTTATCCGGGTCTTCTGACCAGTGAGGTCCGAGATATTGGCTATAGAGCGAAGAAGCATCAGGGGAGATCCACGAGGGGATGTGGATGCCGTTGGTTACGGACTTTATAGGGACATCTTCAACAGGTATGGCGGGCCAGAGTTGATGCCAGAGCTTTTGAGAGACCCTCTGGTGGAGTTGGCTGACAGCGTTAATATGTCCTGAGAGCTTCATCGCCAGGATATTCATGCAGAAGGGTTCTGAAGCGTTTCCGGGTTCTCGACGACCGAGGCCGAGCAGGGTATTGATGGGTATATCAAGAGCAGGGAGATAATGGGCGAAGTAGCCCTTGATGAGTCTGGGATCAAACACCTCGATCCCCGCCGGTACAGAGGTGTGGGTGGTAAAACACGTGCCGGCCATGACCGTTAGAAGGGCGACATCAAACGATACCCCCTCCTCTTCCTGGAGCAATCGGATGTGTTCCAATCCCGCAAAAGCGGGATGACCCTCGTTTATGTGGTAGATGGTGGGGTTGAGACCCAGGGCCCGCAGGGCCCGCACGCCGCCGATCCCCAACAATATTTCTTGCTTGAGACGCATATCCCGTTCATCGGCATAGAGGCGGATGGTGATCTGCCGGATATAGGGAGGATTTTGAGGGATATTGGTATCGAGGAGGTAGAGCGGGACACGCCCTACATCGACCCGCCATATCTGGACCACGGCCTTTTCATCGTTAAGCTCAACCTCAATAGTGAGGGGCATACCGTCAGGGCCCTTCTCCAGACGAAGCGGCATATGGTAGAAGTCTATTTCAGGGAGGACCTCCCGCTGTTCCCCCTCGAAGGTGAGCACTTGACGGAAGGCGCCGTATTGATAGAGCAGCCCTATGCCCACCATGGGGAGGTTAAGGTCACTGGCTGATTTCAGGTGATCGGCCGCCAGCACCCCCAGGCCTCCGTGGAAGAAGGGGAGGCAGTCGGTCAATCCATATTCAGCCGAGAAATAGGCGATGAGAGACTTCGGCCGTAGCGGATGATAGTCGGTAAAATGAGGCCGTGCAAGGTACCCCTTAAAATCTTCATAGACCCTCTCCATAGAGGCCAGAAATGCCCCGTCGCTCTCCACCTCGTCCATACGGTCGGGGTTTAAGCGGGAGAGCAGAAGGACAGGATTGTGTCGGGTTTCATCCCAGAGGTAAGGGTCCAGGCGTTGGAAAAGCTCCGCCGCCTCTACGTTCCAAGAGAACCAGAGGTTATAGGCCAACTGTTCGAGGGGTTTTAGCCGTTCGGGTATTTTGGCGAAGACGGTGAAGAAATGGGTATTCCCTTCCATATCCAGGGCATGATACCATAACGCCTCATGAGTTCAATGAGAATGTTTGTGCTGTTGAGATGCCTCTGATATCATAATCACTTGTGATACGGAGGATTGAATAGACCGATCAAGGACAGGGGCAGCCCTGGGGAAGGGTCCATAGTGATCGGGGTTTGTTTGGAAAGGAGTGGAGGTCGTGTACAATGAGATCAGAAAAGGGGTAATTCCTGCAGCGGGTCTGGGGACGAGGTTTCTTCCGGCGACCAAGGTAGTCCCCAAAGAGCTCTTGCCCATCGTAGACAAGCCCACTATCCAATATATCGTCGAGGAAGCCGTGGCCTCAGGGATTGAGCAGGTCATCCTCATTACCGCCCGTGGAAAAGGGGCCGTTGAGGATCACTTCGATGTCTCCGTTGAGTTGGAAGAAGTCTTAAAGAGGCAGAAGAAAGAGGATTTGCTGCAGATGGTCAAGGAACTATCCGAGATGGTGAGGATGGTGGCGATCCGCCAAAAGGAGCCCAAAGGCTTAGGACATGCTGTCCTGTGCGCCCGTGAGGCAGTGGGGGAGGAACCCTTTGCCGTCCTCTTGGGTGACGACATTGTGGATGCCGAACCTCCCTGTCTTGCCCAGATGGTAGAGGTCTCCCGCCAAAAGGGTGGGGGGGTAATTGCCCTGCAGCGTGTCCCCGAGACCGAGACACACCTCTATGGGATCATCCGTGGAGAGCGGGTGGATGAGCGGGTCTATCGGATCCAGGAGATGGTGGAGAAGCCCAAACCCGATCAAGCCCCCTCGAACCTGGCCGTTATTGGGAGGTATGTCCTTCCCCCGGAGATTTTCCCTATCCTGGAGAATACCCCTCCTGGCAAGGGTGGGGAGATCCAGTTGACCGACGCCCTGCAGGTGCTGGCCCGTAGAATGCCTTTGTACGGATATGAATTCGTAGGAGATCGGTACGATGCCGGGGATAAGTTCGGCTATCTCCAGGCCAACATCGCCTTCGCCCTCAAGCGCCCTGAGATGGCTGGGAGGTTGAAGGAGTTTCTCAAAGAGGTCATTCGTTAGTTGTAGCCGAATGGGTGCTGGGCGATATTGTTCCGCTCGAGGAATGGGAGAAAAACCATCTCCTTCAGTTAGATTTTACCTGCCACAAGCCATCCCGGCTTGTCGGGATGGTAGTTGACCTATACAACTGGGTTCCGGATTATTGGGGATGATTATCTCCTCCCTCAAGACGAGAAGGCACGTGCCATGTTCTATTGAGTCTTCTGATCGTAATCGAAGCTGTGGGTCACTATGATCCCCGATTCATCGACATGATAGCGGCTCCTATCCCTCTCCTGATCGTAGCCAATCTCCTCTCTCCTCTTGATGACATTTCCGTGATCGATGATGGCCCGACGTACCCTTGCCCCTTCTTCAATCACCGTATGTCCGAGGATCACCGAATCCTCCACCTTGGCATTGCTGGCGATGTACACATTTCTTCCAATGATGGAGTCACGGACATAGCCGCCGGCGATGATGGAACCTCCCACCACGAGCGAGTTCTCCACAAACCCTGCCTTACCACTGGTATCTACCACCACTTTAGCAGGGGGATCGTGATGTTTGACTGAACGTATGGGCCAGTCGGGGTTGTACAGGTTCAGGTGGGGTAAGGGGTTCTTCAGGTCCATATTGGCATCATAGAAGCTCTTGATGGTCCCCACATCCCGCCAATAGTCGTTGGGACCGGACAAACCCGGGACTTCATTGCGGCAGAAGTTATAGGCATAGATGCGTCTGGTTTCGTAGATCTTGGGGAGGATGTCCCGGCCGAAGTCGTGGCTGCTCTGCGTATCGGCGGTATCTGCCGCCATTTCTTCAATCAGTACGTCGGTGTTAAATATGTAGTTCCCCATGGAGACCAGGCCCTTGTCTGGTTGGCCGGGGATGGGGGTAGGGTGAGGGGCCTTTTCTTGAAAGTCGGTGACCCGCCATTGCTCATCCACCACCACGACCCCAAGCTGACCGCACTCGGTTATGGGATAGGGGATTGTGGCGATGGTGATCTCTGCCCCCTTTTCCAGGTGGTAGTTAATCATCTGGCTCACATCCATAAAATAGACGTGATCCGCCCCAAACACCAGGACCAGATCAGGTTTCGTTTGTTGGATAAGATAGATATTTTGAAAGATCGCATCAGCCGTCCCCCGATACCAGGTTTCACCCACGCGCATCTGCGCAGGGACGGGGAGGATAAAGAGGCCCTCTATAGGATACGTCCCCACCCATCCTTGTTGCAGATGTCTTAACAGGGATTGGGCCTTGTACTGGGTCAGGACATAGATCTGGTGTGTCTTGGAATTGACCAAATTGCTGAGGACGAAGTCGATCAGGCGATACATCCCTCCGAATGGGACGGCGGGTTTAGCGCGTTGCTCGGTCAAAGGGTAGAGGCGTTCCCCCTTTCCCCCAGCGAGCACCATGGCCAAGGCCTTTACATCCTTCTTCCTCATGGTCGGGATCCATTGATATTATACTCAAAAAACCAGCGCCAATCCAGTTCGGGAAAGAGGTCGTCTCTCCGCTTACAGTCCGACAAAAAGTTTCGGGCTCCCTCCGAGAGTTCACCCGTTTGCAGGTACTCCCTGGTAGTAGATATCAGTTGCCTCAGCCAATCGTAGTGGGTGCTGAAGCGCAGTTCGGCGTAATCACGGGCACTGACCGTGCTGATGAGAAATTGCCAATCAGAGCTCTGCAACAGGAGGAGTTCCCTGAGGGATTGGCAGATCAGCTCCTGTAAGGTCGTATCAACTGGCAGCCTTCCCTTGACTCCTTTCAAACTCCGCAGCGACTGTTCCATCTCATAGATGTGCTCCCAGGTCCAGACCGTATCCTGATTGAGCCAGATAAAGTGATATCCCCCTTCCCCCCATGAACCCTCGGGGAGTTGCATGACTAACGAGGGGGGATTTGCTTCGAGGTATTCATTGCAGGTGGTAGTTAATATCCCCTTATCCTCAGCCAGTAGCCTCAAGACCAAGGCCAGCCATTCTGGTCCTTCAAACCACCAGTGACCGAAGAGTTCCATATCGTACGGTGCACACATTATCCCCCTTTCCCCTGTCTCGTTGTGATATTTGTCGAGTTGCCCTTTGATAAGGCCCACAAAGTGCTCTGCATGGGCCCTCAGCCGCTCTTTAGCCCTCTCCGGCACATAGGGATCCTTTTCGGCGAGATCAGATTTGCTCTTTGTGATCCGCCAGTATCTGATCCCCCCCGGGAAATGTTTTTTATGGAATTCAAGATACCAGTAATCCCCTGGATATCCGTGTTCAGCGCTCCAGACCTGCAGGGCAGTGTGTGGGTCTCTGGTAAAAAAGGCGGCGGCCTTGTCCAGGTCACCCGTGGAGCTGACGCAGTAGGATTGATAGGGGGAGCGTTTCTCTGCCGGTGGCAAAGGTTCCTGACCCTGTTGAGATTGGAGCCAAAGACGACGCAACATGGGAAAGCGCTCCAAGTAGGTACCGATGGCCTTTCCGCCTGCCAGCAGATGGGTGTCCACCACAAAGAAAAGCAGCTTGTGAGCTGCCAGGTGTTCTTCTATCCCCTTCCTTTCCACCGGTGCCTTGTACAGGGGGGTGGAGAAAGGGGGCTCCCAGGGATAGCGAGGACGATAGGCGCACTCGGGCAACCATATACCGTGGGGAGCTCGTCCGAAATGGCGCTCATACGTGGCCTTCCCCTGACTTAGTTGGAGATTGATTGATTCCTCCAGCCCCAAGAGCGGCAGATACCCATGGGTGGCAGCACAGGTCATGATTTCTATATAGCCATCCTCTTGGAGTCCCCGGAAGGCGGCCAGGATGTCTTCTTTTATCTCATCGTGATAGAAACGGAGGGTTTCAACAAAGTAGTCCTCCCAGAACTGGGCCAGGCCTGCCATGTGGTCCTGGTCCGTCTTCTTGAAGTATGCCTTATCCTCCTGCGCGCTGTCGATCCTCGCCCGCAGATAGCGCTTAAACTCATCCTTGAACAGGGGATGGGAGAGTTGTTCAGCCAGTACAGGGGTGATGTCGATAGTCAGATGAAAATCGACCCCTTCCTTTTTCAGACGATAAAACTCCCTGAGGAGAGGTATATAAGAGTAAAGGGAGGCCTCACTTAACCAGTCCATCCCATGAGGCCACTGGCCATGGTTCAGGACATAGGGGAGGTGTCCGTGCAGGACAAAGGTAAAATAGCCTCTTTGCGCCATAGGAACTCCTTTGGTTACTACCCCTCGATTCCCCTGAGAGGGTTTGTCGAATTCATCGGTGATATAATTACGGACTAGGAGGAGACGTCTTTCCCCATCCCCGGAGAGATCTCGCCATTGTAATCCCCCTCGTTGAAGAATACCAACTCCCACTGGTCATTGGCCTCGCTATACCTCAGGATGTAGATATTCGCATCCTCGGCCAAGACCTTGAAATAGGTGTGATCAGACCCATACCATTGGTCCATTATCTCCTTGACCTTCATCTTCTTCTTTCCCAGAGAGAAGGCCAAAGGCCTCTGGTTGGCCTTGTACCCGGAATAGCATTCGACCTTTACCCCTTCGGTCATCTTCATCTCACCTATTTTTATGATGGCTCTTTTACGCCCCATTGTCAATGGTATCACAATGGGTTGATTGCGATGGATAAGGTACGCAGAAAATAGACCCTCAATATTGCCTCTCCCCCTGGGGGAGAGGATGAAGGTGAGGGGGAAACATTATAGCCACCCTCACCTGCCGCCTTGCGGCATCCCGTATTCTCTGATTTGTGCAAAGCGGAGCGGGACCGACCCTCTTCCCGTCCTTATGGAGCCGGGGAGAGGTGGTCTGTATATACCATGTTCATCGTTTGTGGGTGACGAAAGGGTCATGGAGAATTATAATGCATTTAAGGTGTTTTGTTGTCCATGAGAGGCCTCTGTGATAAGATACGTGTTGAAAGAGGGGATCTTCTGAGACTTCAGGAGGAGTGCCATGCGAATTGCTTTCCCAGAGAGGTTGCGTACCCTTCGGATTCCTTTCCCAGAGAAGTTGCGCACCCTGAAATTAAATAGAGATAACCCGTGGCTCATGGGGATGATCGGCGTGGCTATCGGGGCCTTTTTGACTGCGATTGTCCTCTTGGTTGTATTTGGGCTGAGAGAGCGGCAGATGTATGCATCTACACGAATCACCTCCTTAGATATCGCCGATCAATTGTTAAAGAAAAACATGGCCGCGGATGCGCTGGCGATATACAAAGAAGTCTTACGGAGGGTATCGGGGAAAGGGGATCCTAAGCTCTATGGCTACATTAAGAATAACGAGGGAGTCTGCTATTATACATTAGCTCTCATCGAAGATAAGGAGGCTAACCTCATCAAGGCTATCAGCGCCTTTGAAGAGGCCTTGCAAATCAGGACCGAGGAGCGGTATCCCCTCGAGTATGCTGCCACCCAGAACAATCTCGGGGCAGCCTACTGGAAACTTTCTGAGGTCAAGGGCAAGGAAGAGAACCTGGCCAAGGCCGTCAGTGCCTATGAGGAGGCCCTGCGGGTCAGGACCCTTGAAGCGTATCCCCTTGATTATGCCGCCACCCAAGATAATCTCGGAACAGTCTACTGGGATCTTGCCGCAATCAGAGACAAAGAGGCGAATTTGGCCAGGGCCGTCAGTGCCTATGAGGAGGCCCTGCGGGTATACACCCTTAAGGAATACCCTGTCGGCTATGCTACGACAAAGGACCATCTCGGTACTGCTTACAGCGCCCTTGCAGAGTTCAGTACAAAGGAGGAAACCTTGGCCAGGGCTATTAGTGCCTATGAGGAGGCCCTGCGGGTATACACCCCTGAGCTCTATCCGATTGATTATGAGATGGTGCAGAACAACCTCGGCACTGCCTACAGCGCCCTCGCAGAGGTGAGGGATAGAGAGGCCAATCTGGCCAAGGCCGTCAGTGCCTATAACAAGGCCTTGAGGGTATACACTCAAGAGCAATATCCAGCAGGTTATGCTGCCACCCTGAACAACCTTGGTAACGCCTTCCGAGGTCTTGCAAAGGTCAAGGACGAGGAGTTGAATTTAGTGATGTCCATCGGTGCCTATGAGGAGGCCCTACGGATCAGGACCCTTGAACGATACCCCGTTGATTATGCCGCTACCCAGAACAATCTCGGTACTGCCTACTGGGGGCTTTCCGAGATAAGGGGCAGGGAGGAAAATTTGGCCAAGGCCATTGCTGCCTATAAGGAGGCCCTGCGGGTCAGGACCATGGAGCAGTACCCCCTGGACTATGCCGCTACCCAGAACAACCTCGGTGCTGCCTACTGGACCCTTTCCGAGGTCCGGGATAAGGCAAAGAATTTGGCCAGGTCCATCGATGCCTATAAGGAGGCCCTGCGGGCGTATACCCTGGAGGGGTATCCGGTGGATTATGCGATGATCCAGAATAACCTCGGTGCTGCCTGCTGGACCCTTTCCGAGGTCAGGGACAAAGGGGAGAACCTGGCCAAGGCCGTCATGGCTTACGAAGAGGCCCTGCGGGTGTATACCGTGGAGGGGTATCCGGTGGATTATGCGATGATCCAGAATAACCTCGGTGCTGCCTACCGGACCCTTGCCGAGGTCAGGGATAGGAAGGGGAATCTGGCCAAGGCCGTTAGTGCCTATGAGGAGGCCCTCAAGATTTATACCGCCGCGAAATACCCGCTCTACCACAAACGGGTGACAGCAAGTTTGGAGCTGATCAGACAAATGATGCGATGATGGGCGTTAAGTACGTTAAATCTTTCTAGTTCCTCTCCCCAATCGGGGAGAGGGTTGGGGTGAGGGGAACCTGCCAGGTAAAAGCTTCGGCGAGATCTTCTTCAGCTTCCGGCCTGATTATGAGCTTATATTTCATTTCCCTTGA
>Ga0154625_1035_pt1 | contig 15136 bp, 18 predicted proteins | sample Rifle2008BG13ft_FD_116054 | JGI IMG/M metagenome (GOLD analysis project Ga0154625, IMG submission 116054) | Deltaproteobacteria bacterium RBG_13_52_11 | reverse complement strand
CTTCCCTAACTCCTACCCCTCTACTGTACCTCATTTCTGTCTCATATGTATCTGGACCAGTTCAGGTGGCCACCCTTGACTTTTAGCCTCCATCTGGTTATGGTGATGGCTCTCGCAATTGGCCTCAAGGTACAGATGGAATATTTGCTTACGCTGGATAGAGCGGCCTTCTTATGGATCAACAATCAATGGGCCACCCCCTACCTGGACATCTTCTTTCCCATCATAACATGGCTGGGCAACGGCTGGATCATCATCTCGATGGTAGTCATCTTCTTCGCCTTGAAGAGGCCGGCCTTTCTGCGCCAACACCTTCCCTGGCTGATTGCCGTCATGCTCTTGGGCGGGCTTTGCATCTTCGCGTTAAAAAAGATGATCCCGAGACCCCGTCCCTTGAGCGACTTTGCCCCCCTCATCGAGGCAGGAAAGGTCCATATCCACGTTTTGGGACAGCAACTGTGGTATCGCTCTTTTCCCTCCGGTCACGCGCAGACCGCCTTTGCTGCAGGGACCTACCTTTCCCTCCTTCTGCCCAGGTGGACCCTTCTCTTTCTCTCCTTGACCATGGGGGTGGGGCTTTCTCGGATCTACATGGGGGCGCACTTCCCCCTCGACTGCATCATAGGGGGTTTGATAGGGGCCGTTCTTGCTTTAGGGGCATGGCTGGTGAGAAAAAAGGTGCTAAAACCCTCCGCTCCCCTTCAATCGTAGAAGGGTTACCATGAAGGTAAGAAGAAAAAAACGGGGATGGAAACGGTTGTGGTGGGAGATCCGTTATTGGCTCGCCAGCGTTGCCTTAAGGGGTTTAGTCCAATTGATCCGCTTTATTCCATTTAGGTTGACATTCTCTGCCATAGAGGGTATCGGGAGAAGGATCGCCTGGCGTTTCGCTGGTAAGTACAAAAAGAAGATGCTGGACAATCTCACCTCCACTTATCACAATTCCTTGACGGATGAAGAAAAAGAGCGCATAGCCCAGGAAAGTTTTCGCACAATGCTCACGGGATTTATCGAGACCTTTTATTGTGTCCACTTTTATGACAAGAAGTTCGACCCCATTATAGTGCTTGAAGGGAGAGAAAACCTCGAGCAGGCCTTGGCCCTGGGTAAAGGTGCCCTCGCCGTCAGCGCCCACCTCGGCACCTTCACCCTCTTGGGGGCGAAGTTAAACGCCAGCGGCTTTCACCTTACGTGGATCATGGGCGGCCAGCCCCATCCCCGGCTCGCGCAGGTGTGGAGCAAGATGGGAGAGCGCGTAGGGACCGGGTTCATCATCCTTGATTCATTGTTCAGGTTCCATAGAGAGGTCTTGCGCGTCCTGCGCAAGGGGGAGATCATGGGTTTTATCTGCGATGAAAACCAAAAACATGGCGGCGTGGAGGTGGAATTTCTCGGGCGCGTCATGGCCCTGCCTGTGGGGCCGGCCGTCTATCACCTGAAGACCGGGGCCCCCATCCTCCCCATGTTCATCCTCCGCCAGAAAGACGGAGGGCATAAAGTCATCATCGCCCCTCCCTTAGAGATTCAGCTCAGCGGCGATGAGGAGCGAGATATATTCACCATTGTTACAGAGATTGCCCGCGTCATGGAATCCTATATAAAAAAATACCCAGGTCAGTGGTCTTGGATCAGCAAGAGACGCATCCGTACCCGAACGAGACGAAAAACCTTCCTGGAGGGAGGGGAAACCCCTCTTTCTTGATCTTTTCCTCGGCTCCAAAGACACACGGTGCAAAGATCCTACCAATCAAATTATAATTAATTAAAGATTAGATTAATTCTTGACAAAGAAATCCTTTTATGTTAAGAGGGTAACGTGAGAACAATGAGCTTAGAGGTGAAGAAGGCAGAGCTCAAAGAGCGGGGGATTCTATTGACCATTCAAAGGTCCGCGGTCCTTGACTTTCTCCACGGCAACACCCAACATCCCACGGCCGAAGAGATCTACCAAGCCCTCAGGGGGCTGTATCCCGCCCTGTCCCGGGCCACGGTCTACAACACCCTTGATCTCTTTAAACAGCACGGGCTCATTCAGGAGGTGACCATCGAGCGCAGCAAGGCCCATTACGACTATAATACTGAACCCCATCATCACTTCCTCTGCCGTCACTGTTACAGAATATATGACGTTGGTATGGAGAAGGTCCTTTTTGAGCGAGAAGGATGGATGGATGGCCATAAGATGGAAAAAACGCTACTCTATATCATCGGTATCTGTTCCGCATGTCTGAAGGAGGGGCACTATGCCGGAACTCCCTGAAGTAGAGACCCTCTGCCGCCAACTGCGTCCGGTAATCGTGGGTGCCGAGATCACGCAGACCCGTGTCATTGATCCCAAGCTAGGGGTCATCGAGGGATTACAGGGGAGGGAGATCAGGGGGGTAACCCGCTATGGCAAGACGCTGGAGATGGAGTTGGAAAGGGGCCTTTCGCTCTTGTTTCATTTTCGTATGACAGGAAGGCTCCTGTGGCAGGATGGGAACGGGCCGCTCCCTCATACCCGCTTGGTGATCTCCTTCTCCCATGGAAGGATCTCCCTTATCGACCCTCGGCGCTTTGCGACTGTAACCCTTCACGAGAAGCGGAATTGCCTCTCTTTAGGAAGCGACCCCCTTGCCGATTTTAACCCATCTCACCTGTGGGCGATTGCTCAACAGAGCGCCCTACCCGTAAAATCATTCCTCATGGATCAACGCCGCATAGCAGGCATCGGTAATATCTATGCCTGCGAGATCCTCCATAAAGCTCAGGTGGACCCCTGGCGAAGAGCCGATAGCCTCTCCTATAAAGAATGGGAGGGGATCGGAGAAGCAGCAGGGAAGATCCTCACGAGGGCCATCGCCTGCCGGGGTGCCTCGGTCTCAGACTGGCGCGATCTCTTTGGCAAGGAAGGGGAACATCAGAATTACCTCCTGGTCTACAATCGGGAGGGCGCTGAGTGTTATAGATGTGGGGGAAGGATCGAACGAAGGAAATTAAACGGCAGGGGGACCTATTATTGTCCTACCTGTCAAAACGGCGAAGGAGGATAAAAACTATGGCACGATGGAGTTATAAGACAAGCGTACACAACCTTGCTGATATGCCCTCAGCACCCGAAAGGGTTATTCAGTGTGACGATAAAGGTCATTGCCTTGTCCACGATCTCCCCGAAAAAAACCTAGGGGCCCTTGAGAACATTTTGAATGCGGAAGGGGACAAGGGGTGGGAACTGGTGCAATGCCACTACCATGCCGGGGAGTTGCTCTGCCTGTGGAAGAGACAAGAGGAAGAGATAAAAAAGAGTTGACTTGATCTTCCTGAGGCCGGATATATATTTTAGTGGTGTTGCATCGCGGCCAAACATAGCCGTGAAAACAGGCTGAAGAGCGAGATAGCTCTAGGGGGGGGTAATACGATTGTCTATACCTCTATACAGTAAACCCCTTTTTTATACTGGCAAAACCTCCAAACGACTTTTCCCTCACCATTGAAGAAGGGAGGTCAAGTGAAAATCTGGTTAAAGAAAAAGCAAGAGGAGCGGTCTTCCTCTGTGGGTAGTGTTATTAGCCTTTGCAGTTGGTTGGCCTTTCTGGCATTGAGCCTGCTGGAATTTCTAAAACCTTTTGCTCGGTAAAGTGTGGAAGGGCTGAAACCACAGATGTTCTTCTATATATGCATAGGTGAGCAAGGACGTAGAGAAAAATCAGTAATTAAGGAGGGGAATCCATGAAAGAAACAGAGAACAGACCCCTGAAGGGGTGCGCGGTAGAAGGGAGAAATGTAACCCCAGTTGAATGCCGGTGTCCTGAATGTGGTCATGTGCTGGAGATGTTCTCCGACGAGAGGGATATCATGTGCCCACAATGCGGCAAGGCAGTGACCATGGAGGTGTGCGGGCTCGGAAGGAGCTAATGCCCAGCAGATAATGCGGAACGAAAATGGTCTCTCTTTCCTTGAAATGTGTGCTGTCATGTATTATTAAAAGTATATGGTGGGGCACACCAACAGGCAGCGATAGATGCACTATATATTTCATGCCAACCTACGGTGAGGAAATAGTATGGACACTAAAGTATTCCACAAGATTAGCTACGGCGTCTACATCGTGACTTCTCGAGAGGGAGATCGAATCAATGGGCAGGCGGCCAATGCCGTGATGCAGGTGTGCTCAAAACCGCCGCTGATCGCCATCGCAATCAATAAAGAAAACCTGACCCACGAGTTCATAAAAAAGAGCGGCGTATGCGCCGTCTCGATCCTTTTGCAGGATGCCCCCCCGAGCCTCATCGGGAGGTTCGGGTTCAAATCGGGGAGGGAGATGGATAAATTCGATGCTATTAACTACCGTCTGGGAGCAAATGGCTGCCCTATTATTGCAGAGCACACTGCAGGCTACCTAGAGGCAAAGGTGACAAAGGAGCTGGATGCGGGGACCCACACGATCTTTATAGGGGAGGTGATGGACAGTCAACTCTTCAATGATGGGGAACCGATGACCTACGCCTATTATCACGATGTGAAGCGAGGGACCACGCCCAAGAACGCCCCGACGTACATAGAAACAAAGCAAGAAGAAAAGGAGGGAAAGGCCATGAAAAAGTACAAGTGTTCGGTATGCGGATATATCTACGATCCCTCAGAGGGAGATCCGGACGGTGGGATTGTCCCCGGCACCCCCTTCGAAAAGTTGCCCGACGACTGGACCTGCCCGGTGTGTGGGGCGAGCAAGGACCAGTTCGAGCCAGAGGGATAACGTGCGGGACGAAAGTGAGATGAACACATGAAGGTAGAACTGAAGAAGGGAATCTATTGGGTCGGCGCCATAGACTGGAACATCAGGGATTTCCACGGATATAGCACCCATAAGGGGTCAAGCTATAATGCCTATCTCGTCGTGGGAGAAAAGACCGCCCTGGTGGATACCGTCAAGGCCCCTTTTTTCGAAGAAATGATGGGAAGGATAAGGGAGGTCTTGCCGCCAGAAAAAATTGATTATGTAATCGTCAACCACGTGGAGATGGACCATTCGGGGTCCTTGCCCCTGTTCAAGGAGGCCCTCCCTAAGGTGGAGGTCATGTGCAGCCCCAGGGCCGAGGAGGAGTTGAAGCTCCACTATGGGGGTAAGATCCCTCTCAAGGTAGTCAAGACAGGGGACATCCTGGAACTAGGGGAAAAGACCCTGACTTTTGTAGAAATACCCATGGTCCACTGGCCGGACTCCATGGTAACGTACGTCAAGGAGGCGAAGGTCCTCTTGCCCAACGACGCCTTCGGCCAACACATAGCCTCCACCGAGCGGTTTGACGATGAACTGGGTTGGGATGCGATTCGGCCTGAAGCGACGAAGTACTATGCCAACATCGTCATGCCCTACGGCCCACAGGTCCTCAAGGCCCTGGAGGCCTTACAGGGGATCGAGATCGAGGTCATTGGGCCAAGCCACGGGATTATCTGGAGGAAACATATCCCGGAGATCGTGGCATCGTATGAGCGGTGGGCCAAAGGGGAGACCGAGAAAAAGGCCCTCATCGTCTACGACACCATGTGGGGGTCTACGGAGCGGATGGCCAAGGCCATCTGCCGAGGACTTGTGGAGGAGGGTGTGCCGACCAAGGTATACCGGCTGGGCGTCTCGGATACGTCAGACATCGTCAAAGAGGTCTTGGAGGCCAGGAGTATGTTGCTCGGCTCTCCTACCCTCAACAACGGCGTCTTCCCCTCGGTGGCCGAGTTCTCCTGTTATATAAAGGGACTCCGCCCCAAGGGAAGGATAACTGCGGTCTTCGGCTCGTACGGCTGGGGAAAGGGGGCGACGGCTAAGGCCCTTGCAGCGGACCTCCAGGCCGCAGGGATGGAGGTGATGGAAGAGCTGCAGGTGCAATTCGTCCCCGATGGGGACGCCCTCAACCAGTGCGAGGAATTGGGCCGGCGGGTGGCCCAGAAGATAAAAAAATCGTAAAAGGAGGGGACCATGGACGTCAAGATCTTCACCACACCTACGTGACCCTACTGTCACAAGGCGAAGGAGTTCCTTTCGCAACAGGGGGTGAGTTATGAGGAACGAGACGTAGCCCAAGATTCGCAGGCCAGGGAAGAGATGATTCGTCTCTCGGGGAGGATGGCCGTGCCGGTAATCGTCATCAACGGTGACGTCCTGATTGGTTTTGATCAGAAGGCGATTGAGGAACGACTGCACAAGACGGGATAAATATGTACGATCTCATAATAGTGGGGGCAGGGCCTGCAGGGATAACTGCCGGCGTCTATGCCGCCCGAAAGCGTATGCATTTCCAAATGATCACCATGGATATCGGCGGGCAGGCATCATTAAGTTGGGATATCGAAAATTACCTCGGGTACCAATTTATTGCCGGTCCGGAGCTTATTGAGAAATTTAAGGAACACCTTCAGAAATTTGACGTAGAGGTACGGGAGAACGAGAAAGTAACGTTAGTAGAAAAATCGGACGCAATCGTGAAGTTAAAAACAGATAAGAGGGACTATGCCGCAAAGACAGTGATAGTTGCCTCGGGGAGAAGACCAAGAAAGCTCGGGGTACAGGGCGAGGATGAATTAAAGAATAGGGGAATTACGTATTGTGCTACCTGTGACGCCCCGCTATTCACCGGCATGGACGTTGCCGTCATCGGGGGGGGCAACGCAGCACTTGATGCAACGTTACAATTAATAAAGATTGCGAAAAAAATTTACCTCATTGAAGCAAAACCTCTATTAACAGCAGACCGTATCATGATAGAAAAGGCAAAAGAAAGCGGAAAGGTCATCTTCTATTCGGACACAAAGGTAAAGCGAATCTATGGAGATACCCTTGTCCAGGGTATGGAAATAGAAAAAGGCAATAAGGTAGAAGATCTATCCGTCGGCGGCATCTTCGTTGAGATAGGATCGACCCCCGCATCGGATTTTGTCACGGGTGTGCAAAAAAACGAGAGGGGAGAAATAACAGTCAATTGCAGCTGCGAAACAAATATACCTGGAATCCTCGCTGCCGGAGATGTCACCAATGTCTTTGCCAAACAGATTATTGTAGCCTGCGGTGAGGGTGCCAAGGCATCCCTTGCGGCCTTTGATTACTTGAATCGAACAGAAGGGCAAACATAGCGCTGGGCCCCCCAGAACGGGGGGTTGATAAAAACACATAAGAAGGAGGGGAAGATCATGACACAGAGGCTCCAGATTTATAAGTGTGAAGTCTGCGGGAACATTGTGGAGGTCCTCCACGAAGGAGCGGGTGAGCTCGTGTGCTGTGGACAGCCCATGAAGCTCCTTGTGGCAAACACCGTGGACGCCGCTAAAGAAAAGCACGTGCCGGTGATAGAAAGGACCGCCAACGGCGTCAAGGTGAAGATTGGAAGCGTTGCCCACCCCATGGAGGAGAAGCACTACATCGAATGGATCGAGATTATAGCAGATGGGAAGGCCTATCGGCAGTTTTTGAAGCCGGGAGATGCACCAGAGGCCACGTTTGACATTAAGGCGAATAAGATCGAGGCCCGTGAGCACTGCAACCTACACGGCCTGTGGAAGAGCTAGCCGAAGATCTGCGATTGAACGCGATTGCTCATGGTGATGGCAGAGCCCGATCCTTCGAAATTGAGTGGATCTTTTTAATTCGCTGAAATTGATGTTTTAGAAAACGATGAGCGTTGTTCTAACCTATTCAATCGAAAGACCATCAGTGAAAGGAGGGATTGGATGAGCCGTCTATATTTTCATCCCGGCGAGATCTTTGCGATGGCCCAGGCAATAGAGCGAAATGGAGCTCAATTCTATCGTAAGATATCAGAAAAGGCAGCCCTCGCAGATATGCACGAGCTCCTTTTGGAACTTGCTGTCATGGAAGACGAACATGAAAAGACCTTTGCCTCTCTGCAGAGAGAACTTTCCGTACAGCAAGCGCGAGAGGCCCCACAGGACGAGGAAGCTGCCCTGTACCTGCGGACATGGGCGGATGGACATATCTTCGATCCGAAGGCAGACCCTTCTCAGCAGCTGACAGGAAAGGAAACCAGGGAGGAGGTTCTGCGGATGGCGATCGGGTTGGAGAAGGACTCCATTGTCTTCTACGTGGGTATCAAGGAGGCGATCCCCCCGGGGTGGGGCAAGGACAAGATAGATGGCATCATCAGGGAGGAGATGAGCCACATAAGGCTCTTAGGCCAAAAACTTGCGTCCCCATGATTCGATATAGTTTAATGAGGGGAGATACAAGGCTTCACTGACGCGACAAAAGATCCATGGAGAACAATGAATAGCGAAATAAATAAAATAATAAACATCCTTATCGGAGGTGAGGCTGGTCAGGGGTTAGTAACAGTCGGACAGATCCTCGCCAAGGGGCTCGTGCGCAGCGGCTACTCCATCTGCGTAACCCAGGACTATCAATCGCGGATCAGAGGTGGACACAACACCTTCGCGATCAGGGTGGGAGCCGACGCGGTGAGGGCCCCCCAGGAGTCCATCGATCTGCTGGTCGCCCTCGATGCGGATACGGTGAGGTTCCATAGGGATGATTTGGCCCCCCACGGGCTTATCGTCATCGATGAAGCGCTTGATATAACCGATGATGGCACCTTGAAGGTACCTTTTAGAACGCTGGCTTCAGACCAGCACACGAACATCGTTGCTCTGGGCGTTATAGCTGCCCTCCTCAATCTCGATGAAAAAGTAGTTGCCCAAACCGTGGCAGATTTCTTTGGCAAGGGCCACCGTGAAGCCACTGAGGCAAACGGGCGTGCCTTAGGGGAATCGTACCGATGGGCTGGTGGGCAGGCAGTAGCTTTTGAGCGGCTGGCCCCCATCGCCCATCCGCCTCAGCAATTGATGATGAACGGGAACGAGGCCATTGCCCTGGGGGCCGTTACAGCAGGATTAAAATTCTACGCCTTCTATCCCATGACCCCCTCTACCTCCATCGCCTTGGCTCTGGCAGGATGGGCAAAAGAGATGGGCTTGATTGTGGAACAGGCCGAAGACGAGATTGCAGCCATTAACATGGCCTTAGGGGCGTCCTTTGCCGGGGCACCGAGTATGGTGGGTACCTCCGGCGGCGGCTTCGCCTTGATGGTGGAGGGGGTGAGCCTCGCGGCCATGATTGAGACCCCTGTGGTCATCGTCGTTGCCCAGCGTCCGGCACCTGCGACCGGGCTCCCCACCCGTACCGCGCAGACCGATTTGGAATTTGTCCTGCATGCCGGCCACGGTGAGTTCCCGCGGGCCATCTTCTCCCCAGGGTCGATTGAGCAATGCTTCGAGCTCACCCAGAAGGCCTTGCAGGTGGCTGATCGCTATCAGGGTCCAGTCTTTATTCTGACGGACCAGTTTCTCGCCGATTCCTACCGTGCCGTGGCGCCTTTCCGGCTTGACAATAGGCCTCTGGTTGAGCCTTGGTCCCATGAGGGCGTCGGGTTTCCAACCCCCTACCACAGGTCCGCCATAACCGACGACGGCATCTCCCCTCGCCTCCTTCCGGGTCTGACGGAACACCTCGTCGTGGTTGACAGCGATGAGCATACCGAGGATGGCCACATAACAGAAGATCTTGTAGTGCGCACAAAGATGGTTCAGAAGCGCCTCAAAAAGGGAGAGGGGATTCGCGCAGAGGTTATCCCACCCGAACTGCAAGGTGCAGAGAAACCGGATCTCCTGTTGGTAACGTGGGGGTCGAGCAAGGGAGCGGTTGAGGAAGCGGCCGCGACCATGAGGTCCAGGGGAATGCGCATTGCCACGCTCCACTTTCCGCAGGTCTGGCCCCTCGTGCCAAAGTACGTTATTGATCCCCTTCATGAGGCGAAACAGGTGGTCGCGGTGGAAGGAAACGCTACCGGGCAGCTGGCGCGATTGATCCGACGGGAAACTGGATTCCATATCGAAAGGCACGTACTTCGCTATGACGGACTCCCCATTACCCCGGAGTTCATCCTCCGCGAGTTCAACCCATAACCATAAGCAAAGAGGTGTGACATGGTAACCATCGAAGACTACGGCACGTATGAGACAGCCTGGTGCCCTGGTTGCGGAAACTTCTCTATTTTGAAGGCGGTAAAACAGGCGTTGGTGGCTACCCAACTGAAACCCAACCAATGCCTCTTCGTCTCAGGTATCGGCCAGGCCGCCAAGGCACCCCACTACCTCAATGCCAACGTATTTAACGGCCTGCACGGCCGATCACTGCCAGTTGCCACCGGAGCCAAGCTCGCCAACCCTGATCTGGTGGTGATCGTTGAAAGTGGCGACGGCTGTCATTACGGAGAGGGCGGCAATCACTTTCTTGCGGCCATACGCCGCAACATCGATGTGACGATGCTGGTTCACAACAATCAAATTTACGGGCTCACCAAGGGGCAGGCCAGCCCAACCACCGACGAGGCGATTATCACCAAGACCCAGCCAGAGGGGGTATTATCGGCCCCCTTCAACCCCATCGCGGTAGCAGTGGCTATGCAAGCTGGTTTTGTCGCCAGGGGCTTCAGCGGTATGATCGACCACCTATCGGATCTGATCCAGCAGGGCATGGCCCATCAGGGGTTTGCCCTCATCGATGTGCTACAGAACTGCGTCTCGTTCAACAAGGTCAACACCTTCGCCTGGTACAAGAAGCGATGTTACCCCCTCCCTCCTGAATACGACCCCACTGACTGGGGGACTGCGATGACGACGGCCACTGAGTGGGGTGCAAAGATCCCTGTCGGAATCATCTACCGCAATGCGAGACCACCCTTTGGACAACGTTTGAATCGCGGGCGATTGGTGGGACAAAAGACCGATAGGAGCGAGATTGGGAGAATCATGGATCGTTTTCAATGATATGTTACAAAATCCAAACACGCTATAGAACTTCTTAACAAAAGAAAATGAATGAGTACTGGTTTGCCTAACAAGCTCATATCCGAAAAGAGCCCTTACCTCCTCCAACATGCCCACAACCCCGTCGATTGGTATCCCTGGGGCACCGAGGCCTTCGAGCGAGCACACAAGGAGAACAAACCGATTTTTCTCTCCATCGGCTACTCCACCTGTCACTGGTGTCATGTCATGGAAAAGGAGTCCTTTGAAGACCCAGAGGTTGCCCAATTGCTGAATACGACCTTTGTCTGCATCAAGGTCGATAGAGAGGAAAGACCTGATATAGACAATATCTACATGCTTGTCTGTCAGATGATGACCGGAGGGGGGGGATGGCCCCTGACTATCATCATGACACCTGATAAAAAGCCGTTTTTTGCAGCCACATATATCCCCAAGGAGACCAGGTTCAATCACGTAGGGATGAAGGGGCTCGTTCCCAGCATCAAGGCATTGTGGGAAGGAAGAAAAGATGAACTGCTCACCTCAGCCGCGCAGATCGCCAATGCCCTCGACCAGATCGTGAACGAATCGCCAGGCGAAGAGTTGGGAGAGACCACACTCAGGGCGACATACGAGCATCTCTCCAGGAGTTTTGATGAGCGATACGGGGGCTTTGGAACCGCGCCGAAGTTTCCGACACCCCACAACCTGATGTTTCTCTTCCGATACTGGAGGCGCACTGGTGATAAACAGGTCCTCGGGATGGTGGAGAAGACCCTCCAGGCAATGAGGCTTGGAGGCATCTATGACCATGTGGGGTTCGGCTTCCACCGCTACTCCACCGATAGCCGATGGCTCCTCCCCCACTTCGAAAAGATGCTTTACGACCAGGCATTGCTGGCCATGGCCTACATTGAGGCCTATCAGGCCACCGATGGCACGGAGGAATACGGGCAAACGTCAAGGGAGATCTTCACCTACGTCTTGCGGGACATGCGTGATCCGCAGGGAGGGTTTTACTCTGCCGAAGATGCAGACAGCGAGGGTGAGGAGGGAAAGTTTTACCTCTGGACCCAAGGGGAGGTGAGGCACATACTCTCCAAGGAAGAAGCGGAGTTGGTCGCCACAGTCTTCTCTATGCAGAAAAACGGGAATTTTGCAGAAGAGGCAACAAGGGGGGAAACAGGCAAAAATATTCTATTCTTGAAAAAGCCTATTGCTGAGATCGCCTCGGACCTCGCCATCCCATTGAACGAGCTTCATCACAAATTAGAAGGGGCGCGTAAAAAGCTCTTTGACGCACGCACAAAACGCGTGCACCCACATAAGGACGACAAGATCCTCACCGATTGGAACGGCCTGATGATAGCGGCACTGGCCAAGGGGGCGCAGGTATTCGCAGAGCCCATATACGAAGATGCAGCAAGGCGATCAGCGGATTTTATCCTGGCCCACATGGTTGATGCAAAGGGACGGCTGTATCATCGCTATCGGGATAGCGAAGCTGCAGTATCGGCCTTTTTGGATGACTATGCCTTTCTAATCTGGGGACTCATAGAACTGTATGAAACGACCTTTGAATCGAGCTATCTGCAAAAAGCGCTCGATCTCAACGCCATGATGCTCAAACACTTCTGGGACCAAGAAAAGGGCGGTTTTTATTTCGTTGCAGACGACGCCGACAAGATCCTCAAACGAAAAAAAGAGGGCTATGATGGTGCCGTGCCTTCTGGAAATTCAGTGGCCATGTTAAACCTCCTGCGCCTGGCGCGTATGACAGCCCATCCGGAATATGAAGAAAAGGCGGCCAGTATCTCCCGCATGTTCTCCAACTCTGTCTTGCAATCACCAGGGGCCTATACTCAATTGATGATCGCCCTCGATTTTGCACGCGGCCCTTCTTACGAGGTCGTCATCGTCGGCGATCCGCATTCAGAGGATACAAAGGCAATGGTGAGCACCCTCAGAAGAACCTTTGTTCCCAACAAAGTCGTCATCTTCCGCCCCGCAGGTGCGGAAACCTCCGGCATCACCAGCTTGGCTGAATTTACCAAAGACCTTCCCGGCCTCAATGGCAAGGCCACGGCGTATGTGTGCAGGAACTTTCGATGTGAGTTCCCCACAACGGAAGTGCACAAGATGCTGGCATCGTTACAGGAGGAGAGATGAATCCTCCCAAGGGCTCAAAGGGCGGGGGAAAAGCAGGGATAGGAGAACGATTTCAGCAGGATACCAAATACAAGCCGGACAACATGGAGGGCCATACCCTCGACTGGAGCAAACAACCAGAACCATTTAAAAACTACGAGGCCCCTCTGGCGACGATCCCCCTGCCTGAGCCCGATCTTACGGGGGTCCCTAATCTCTGGCAGCTTCTCTATAGCCGCAGATCGAGGAGGGAGTATGAGACAGGTCAACCCCTGCCCCCTGAAAAACTCTCCACCCTTCTCTGGGCGACGCAGGGGGTCACGGCGAGATATGGAGAGGTCCTCTTCAGAACGGCGCCCTCAGCCGGGGGGCTCTATCCAGTCGAAACCTACCTCTTTGTCAGGGCGGTTGAGGGGATCGAGCCGGGTATCTATCACTTCAGGCCCCATACCTTTGACCTCGAATTCCTGAAAAAGGGCGACCTTGCACGGGATGTGGCGGAAGCTGCCCTCGGGCAGACGATCGTGATGGCGGCCCAGGTGACCTTTATCTGGACTGCGGTGATAGAACGGTCCAGGTGGAAATACCGCCAGCGGGCCTATCGGTACATCTATCTTGACGCAGGGCACATAGGGCAAAATCTCTATTTGGCTGCCGGGGCGCTCGGGCTGGGGGTCTGCGCAATCGGGGCGTTTTTTGATGACAAGGCAAACAGCATCATAGGGCTCGATGGTCTCGAAGAGACCGTCATCTACATGGCCGCCGTTGGGTGGCCTCAAGGGTGAGCGCGTCATGAAGAGGATTTGATCGAAACGCTGTTTGCTGGTATGATAATACTGTAACGATAGGCCGTGCGTGATAAGGGAGGAAGAAGATATGATGAAGAAAACTATGATGTTCGTCGCGGTTCTTGCCGTCTGTCTTTGTGTGCTCCATAGTGCACCCCTGGCAGCAGAGAAACAGCTGGCCAGGGGTGATGCCCTACCTGCTATCAAACTTCCCGTTCCTCAAACCCCCAGCGCCAAGAGCTACCTGGGGCTTACAGGAGAAGGATCCTTCGCCATATCGCAGATAAAGGCCCAGGTGGTGATTATTGAGATCTTCAATATGTACTGCAGCAACTGTCAAAGGGAAGCCCCCAAGGTAAATGAACTCTATCGGGCGGTGGACAAAGATCCCAACCTGAAAGGGAAAATCAAGATCATAGGGATTGGCGCGGGGAATACCCCCCTTGAGGCTGAGGTATTCAGAAAAAACTATCAGGTCCCCTTTCCCCTGTTTCCTGACGAGGACTATGCCATCCATAAGGCAATCGGTGAAGTGAGGACACCATTCTTCATCTGCGCAAAGAGAAACGCAGATGGATCGCTGAACGTTTTTCATACCAACAAAGGCGGCTTCCAAGCCCCCGCTCAGTTTCTCAAACAGATAGTTACCTTATCAGGGTTATAAGGAGAACCAAGTCATGCCGAAGAGAAAAAAAATATACGGCGCATTCGTCATAGGTGTCATATGGCTTTTGTCCCTTGGACCTGTGGCCCACGGGCTTGCGGATACGTTAAAGGAGAATGTGTACGAGGTAGAACAACTGAAGCCGATTGACAGTGTGCCTAAGCTCAAGGTCGGGGATAAGGCCCCTGGCTTCACCCTTCCTGCTGTAGCCGGGAAAAAGATTTCGCTCAGTCAGTACGTTGGGAAAAAGAACGTGGTCATCTCCTTTGTCCCGGCAGCCTGGACGCCGGTATGTTCAGAGCAATGGCCGGGCTATAATATCGCCAAGACCATCTTTGACCAATATGACGCGCAATTGATCGGAATTACCGTGGACAACATCCCGACACTCTTTGCCTGGACCAAGCAGATGGGGAAGCTATGGTTTCCCGTGCTCTCCGACTTTTGGCCCCACGGCGCAGTGGCGGATAAGTATGGGGTGTTGCGCTCTGATGGGGTATCGGAAAGGGCCCTCTTCGTCATCGATAAAAAGGGGATCGTTCGCTATATTGACATCCACGACATTAATAAGAGGCCGCCCCTTGATGACCTCGTCAATGAACTGAAGAAACTAAAGAAATAAATCGGTCGTAAGGTGGATAAGGTGCCAGGGATTGAAAGATGAATCTGAGCGAACGGGGACATAGGTAACAGATTATTCTGGGTACATAGGTAACACTTTTTGTATGATTCATAGGCCAAGGAG
>Ga0154625_1012_pt5 | contig 15468 bp, 16 predicted proteins | sample Rifle2008BG13ft_FD_116054 | JGI IMG/M metagenome (GOLD analysis project Ga0154625, IMG submission 116054) | Deltaproteobacteria bacterium RBG_13_52_11 | reverse complement strand
CACCTTGCGGTGTTCGATGAAATGGCCGATCATCTCCTTTACATTTAAAACAACCGGCCTGTTGTCCACCAGGGCCAAGAGGATGATCCCAAAGGAGACCTGCAACTGGGTGAGCTTATAGAGTTGGTTGAGGATGACCTCCGGTACCTCGTCTTTTCTCAGCTCCAGCACCATCCGCATCCCCTCGCGGTCGGACTCGTCCCGCACTTCGGCGATCCCTTCGAGGCGCTTCTCCTGCATCAACTGGGCGATCTTCTCCACGAGGCGGGCCTTGTTCACCTGGTAGGGGAGCTCGGTGATGATGATCCGATCCCGCCCCCCTTTCTGCTTCTCCACGAGGGCCAGCGCCCGGAGTTGGATAACCCCTCTGCCCGTCTGATAGGCCGACCGGATCCCCTCCTTCCCACAGATGAAGGCACCGGTGGGGAAGTCCGGTCCTGGGATGAGCTCCATCAGCTCCTCGATGGTTATCGCCGGATTCTCTATCTGGGCGATGACGGCGTCGCTCACCTCGATAAGGTTGTGGGGCGGGATATTGGTGGCCATGCCCACGGCGATACCTGCGGAGCCGTTGATCAAGAGATTCGGAACGCGCGTGGGGAGAACCCTCGGCTCAACGGTGGTTTCGTCGAAGTTCGGGACAAAGTCAACGGTATCCTTATCGATATCGGCGAGCATTCCCTCGGCAAGCTTGGTGAGGCGCGCCTCGGTATACCGGTAGGCGGCCGCGGAATCACCATCAATGGACCCAAAATTCCCTTGGCCGTCCACGAGGGGATAGCGCATGTTGAATTCCTGGGCCATGCGCACCATGGTATCGTACACGGCGGTGTCGCCATGGGGATGATATTTCTTAAGCACCTCCCCGACGACGCCGGCGCTCTTGGAATACTTCTTGTTGTGCAGGAGACCTTCCCGGAACATCGCGTACAGGATCCGCCGGTGCACGGGCTTGAGTCCATCCCGCACGTCCGGAAGAGCCCGCCCGATAATAACGCTCATGGCATAATCCATATAGGATCTGCGCATCTCGTCTTCGATATTCACCGGTACAAATCCGCTTGCGGAAATCGTCACGATATCCTCCGGAAACCCGATTTTCTCCATTGTATCAGAAGGGGGAGGAGTTATCAAGAGAGAGGTTCATCTGGTCCGCCTCCGCCAACGTTCTGGGAGACTTGTCTGCACGAGGGTTAAGGGGTACTTCTTGACAAGGGGTGAGGGGAGGCTATAAGATGCCCACGAGGTGAGGGAGATGGTCGACTATGAGCGCCCCGATCTCGCCCCGTATGCCTCCCGCAGCGTTCAATCCAAAGGGAGAAGGTATCTGGAGGAGTTCAAGGACGATCGGCCTGCCTTCGAGAGGGATCGGGATCGGATCATCCATTGTGCCGCCTTCCGAAGGCTGGAATACAAGACCCAGGTCTTTGTCAACCACGAAGGGGATTACTATCGGACCCGCCTCACCCACTCCCTCGAGGTAGCCCAGATCGCCCGAGGGATCGCCCGTAAGCTTGGGCTCAACGAGGAGCTCACTGAGGCCATCGCCCTGGCCCATGACCTGGGACACACTCCCTTCGGCCATGCAGGAGAGGACGCCCTCAATGTTTTGATGGCAGATTACGGGGGCTTTGAACACAACCTGCAGAGCCTGCGGGTCGTGGAGCTCTTGGAGGAGCGGTACCCCCATTTCCCCGGCCTGAACCTGACCTTTGAGACGAGAGAGGGATTGGCCAAGCACTCCTCTTATCATGACGCCCCTGCCGAGGACCTCTCAGAATATGAGATGGCGCTGACTCCCACCCTGGAGGCTCAGATCATCAACGTGGCCGACGAGATCGCTTACAACAACCACGATATCGATGATGGATTGGAGTCGAACCTTATCCACAGGGACGAGCTCATGGAAGTCCCCCTTTGGCAGGAGGTCTTCGTGAAGGTGGAGACAAAGTATCCTCATGCCACCTTGCAGGCGAAGACGTACACGGCCATCAGCTCGCTCATCGGCCTGCTGATCCAGGATGTCGTCGCCCAGACCAAGCGGAACATAGAGGGACACGGCATAGAGACAGGGGCGGATGTGCGAAAGCTCGGGAAAAACCTGGTTAGCTATAGTACTTCTGCCCAAAAGGAGAGCGACCTCTTAAAGGACTTCCTCCACAATCGACTGTACCATCACTGGCGGGTGGAGCGGATGCGGATGAAGGCCGAACGGTTCATCGCGGAGCTCTTCAAGGCCTATGTGGAGACCCCTGCCTTGGTCCCCGGGCGTTAGAGGAGACGCATGGGCGAAGAACCCGTCCCGAGGATGGTCTGCGATTACATCGCCGGGATGACCGACCGGTTTGCCCTGGACGAATATAAAAAACTCTTCGACCCCTACGAGAAGGTGTGAGAATGATCGAAGACCCCTACGAGAAGATATGAGGATGGTTGAAATTCCCCCCCTGGTACAAGCGATGCTTGACCCCTCCTTTTATCCCCACCACCCCCAGCAGGTGGATCTCCTTCAGACCCACATCTCGTATCTCTTCCTCGCCGGAGAGCTCGTCTACAAGGTCAAAAAACCGGTGGACTTCGGCTTTCTTGATTTCACCACCCTGGAGAAGCGGAGCTATTTTTGTCAGCAAGAGGTCAGGTTGAACAAACGATTCTCTCCAGATGTCTACCTGGCAGTCGTCCCCATCTCCTTTGTTGGTGATTCTTTCCGCCTGGGAGATGAGACAGCGGTGATAGAATACGCCGTCAAGATGAGGCGCATTAACGAGGAGCATATGCTCTACCGGCTCCTTAAGGCAGGGAAGGTAGATTCCGAGGTTCTGCAGCGCATCGGCAGACTCCTTGCCAGGGTGTATGCGGTCATCCCAAGCGATGAGAAAGCACGGGCCTTCGGTGCCCTGGATGTCATCTCCACCAATGTGTTGGAAAACTTCGAGCAGACCAGGAAGTATGTCGGTGATCCCATTTCCAAAGGGGCATTCGACTCAATCGAGTCGTGGAGCCTCTCCTTTATGCAAGACAATGCAGCACTGTTCGAGCAGAGGGTGGCTCAGGGCTACATCAAGGACTGCCACGGTGATCTGCATTTACAGCACATCTGTGTGGAAGGGGAGAATATATACATCTTCGACTGCATCGAGTTCAATGAACGCTTTCGCTTCGGCGATGTCGCCTCAGACGTGGCGTTTCTTTCCATGGATCTAGACCTCAACGGTTATACTCAATTCAGTAACATCTTTGTGGATGCATACACCGAGGCCGCGGGTGATTTTACCGTGGCAGGAGTCCTCCAATTCTACAAGGTTTACCGGGCCTATGTGCGGGCAAAGGTAACCTCTTTCATGCTCGATGATGCAGGGCTCGATGAGAAGACAAAGGGGGAAGGCCTTCGGCGAGCAAAAGAATACTATGACCTGGCACTCCACTATGTCAAAGGGGATATCTAGGGGATGGTGCCTTGAAGGAAATGAAGGGCGCTCATATACTAAAAAAGATAACAAAACTAAGCGATGAAGATAGACCTTCACATACACTCAAGAAACGGATCAGACGGGCACTGGGGCCTGGAAGAGATCTTTGCTGAGGGTGCGGGGAGAAGGCAGATCGATCTGATCTCGATCACCGACCACGATTCCATCCGCGCTCAAGGGCTTGCCCTTGAGCTGGCCCAATCCTACGGTATTGCGTATCTCACCGGGGTGGAATTGAACGTGACGTTCTCCCATCCGGCCTACAAGGGGGGTAACCCCGTCTCCCTCGATTGCCTTGGATATCAGTATGATATCGACAACCCCGTGCTTGTCGAGAAACTCGAGGCACTCCGGAATTACCGAAAGAGGCGGGTAGTGCGGATCCTGGAGAATCTCAACCGAGAATTCGCCAAAGAAGGCCTGCCGGCATTTACCGTTGCAGACCTCGATGCTATTGAGGCCAGCGTCGACGGTGCCCTCGGCAGGCCCCACATTGCCAAGTACATGGTCAACAAGGGTATTGTGGCCACCCAACAGGAGGCCTTCGACCGTTATCTGGTCCAGTGCGATGTACCCAAGATGCCGTTGAGTCTGAAGGAGGCCTCTGAACTCATCCGTGGTGCAGGGGGAAAGCTTATACTCGCCCATCCCAATGATCCGAACGGCACTTCTTTGGCGAACCTGACCCCCTCGTTGAAGGAACAATTGCAGATTGTTCACGATGCCATGATGGACTATATCGATGGGATTGAGTGCTGGCACTCCCGGCATGATCATAAGACCACCGGAGCATACATAACCTTTGCTCAGAATATGGGGCTCATGGTCTCCGGAGGATCCGACTGCCATCAGCATCCCGTATTGATGGGAGAGGTGGATGTCCCTGATTATGTGGGGGAGCAGTTTTTGAAAGGGCTACAGTCACATGTTCAAGGAGCTACACGATGAGGGTACTATTTAAGGAGTTTGTTAAGAAGGAAATGGGGGATGATGCTGTTCTGATCGCCTGTGGGCTTCCCGCCACCAACAAGACCGAGACCATGGAGGTTATCGCGCGTCTCAAGGGCTATGAGATGTTGCGTACGGATCTCATTCGTCAAGAGGTGCTCAAGGGTGAGGACATATTCGATGAAAACGTAGCCGCGAACATGGATAAGAGAAAGATAGTCTATGATCAGATGTTCTCCAAGGCAGACGTCCTTGCCTCCCAGGGCAAGGGTGTCATTATGGATGCCACCTTCATCAGCCAGAAGCTCAGGATGAGGGCTGCGGAGGTGGCCGCAAAAAATAATAAGACCTTTATTATCCAGCAGACCCAGTGTCCTGAGAAGTATTCCCTTGCAAAGATCTCAAAGAGGACAAAGGCAAACTATGAATCCAATGCCCTGACTCCACAGGCATATTTTAATAATAAGGAAAAATTCGAACCCGTAGACCTTGATGAGATCAAGGATCGATTCCCAAACCTTTCCATAGTACATCTTATAGTGGACACCGCATCCGATTCAGAAAAAGAGTGGTATGTGATAGACAAGATTGCCAGATAACCAAATGTTGATTAAGCTAACATCTTGATATGTTGAAATAATAAAAATGGTATAAAACTTGCAGAAAAGAAAAAAAGATCCATAATTGACAGGATTAAGAAATTGTAATATTTTTGTTGTGGTAATTGTTAAATGAAGAAGACTCTATTAATAAGTCATAACAGAGAAAAGTTATTAAATGCGCTAGTTTATTTCTCTAAGAGCACTCGTTTTTGCGGGAAAACTAAGTTATTTAAATTATTATACTTTCTTGATTTTATTCATTTCAGAGAGACAGGGAGGTCGATTACAGGATTAAACTATTATGCGTGGGATAAAGGGCCTGTACCACAAGATCTCTTTCACGAGCTAAAACAACCAGATACAGATCTCAAAGAAACCATTGCTCTCCTAGAACAATCCGAAGATGAAGATTATAGACTTTGTAGGGTAATTGCGAAGAAGCCTTTTGATCCAAAATATTTTAGCAGAAGAGAAAAGAAAATAATGGAGGAGCTGTCATTTGTTTTTAAAGATGCTTTAGCAAAGGATATGGTTGAGATTACTCACCTCAGTGGGACCCCGTGGGATAAGACAATGAAAGAGAAAGGGCCGGGGAAACGAATCGACTATTCATTGGCCGTTGATGGGAGCAAAGGGTCATTGTCTTTAGAGGAGATTAAAGAAAGGATGTCCGAAATAAAAGAGGTTACCGAAATATTTGGGGACCAATGAGGAAAGGCACCGTATTATTTCACCCGCGGTTTGAATTTACAGACGGTGAAATCGGTAGCAAATACCTAATCATCCTAAATACTCCCGATATAAAGAAATCAGAACCTTTCTTATTTTGCAAGACAACCAGCCAGTCACAAAACAAACCCAAAACCACCGGCTGTCACGCTGAAAAGAATTTGTATTGCATTGAGGAGAATTCTGATTTTTTCCCCAGAAGGACCTGGGTTCAATTTTTTGAAATATTTGAAGCAAGTCATGATAAGTTCATTGAGCAGCATTTTGCGAGAGGGTTACAGGTAAGAGCTGAATAGAAATCGGAAACCATCAATGCGATAATAAATTGTATTAAGAAATCTGACGATGTTTCAGCTTACCATCTTGCATTACTACAATGATGACAACATGAAACGGCTGGGCAGTTCAAAAATATAAAATCCGAAGTTCCACTGCAAAAGTTGAAGAGGAACTCCGATTGGTTCACGATGAGTGATTCCTTGTGGAAGGGAGGAAAGTAATGACACGGTTTACAAAAATCACAGCCTGCTTTCTATTGGCATTATTTGTTGGTGGCTTCTTGCTCTCCTGCGCACCGCGTGGGCGGCGTTGCCCACCGGGCCATCACTGGGTTCCGGGTCACCATGCACCCAATGGAGATTGGATCCCGGCCCACTGCGCGCCTAATTGAGAGAAAGAAAATGGTTGGCAGGCTTCTTCAACGGGCCAGGAAATGAGGTGTCCTGAGAAGGTGTCTTAACCCGCTTTCACACCGTGATCTCGATGATCTTCGCCTTCTTCAGATCCATCGTACCCAGCCCCAGCCGTTCGGCCACCCGCAGGTAGGGGCGGATCATCTCGGTGGTATAGGTCTCGTCATATTTCTCCATGAGACGCGAGCAGTAGGCGTCCAGGGCCACCATGTCCCCGCTCAGGATGATGCGGTTGACCCCCTCCTTGATCTCCCCCTTACCCCTGGTGGGACCTCCCTTGATGAGGATAGCCCTGGCATCCACGATGGAGAGCTCAGGGCGCACCGCATCGGCAAACTCGGCCAGGGCGGTCATGAAGTGGGTCTCATCGCGGAAGGCGGCCTTGGTACGCTCCGTGGCGCCCTTCATCCCTTTTTGAATCCCTTCACCCCGGATGTGTGAATCCCAGCGCTGGGCCCCATAGATGGCCCCGAACTGGTTCTTCAGCGCGCAGGTGAGGAAGGAAGAGTGATGCCGCTTCAGGCAGGGCATGTTGACGACGACGGGTGCTTGATGGATTTTCTTATGCACAATGATCTCCGGGTAGGCCCGCCACCCCGCCTTTTTGGTCTTCACATATTCCCTGCGGCGCCCGGCGTCACCGATGGTGACTGCAATTCCTTGTTCGTGCCCCCTGCGAACAATATCATTGAAACTGGAGGTCTGGCGTTCCGTCCCCACGAGGTACGTGCCCGGGGCGTCAAAGACCTCGACCCCGCGCGACCCTGCCTCCCGCAGGAGACGCGCCACGAGGAAGATCATCTCGGGATCAGCGGTGATGGGGAAGGGCTGGGGGAAGATAAAATTTGGCTTTATGAGGGTCTCATTCCCATTCCCAACGAGGGGTTTGAGGCTACCGAGGGCCTCCAGGGCGGCGCGGAGCATCCGTTCCGGGTCTTTACCCTGGACAGAGACCACGAGGGGCTGGCCCCCCTGCACAAAGGGATTGGGGATCCCTGCTCGCGGCCCTTGCGCCCCTGTAAAGCACCCTGATCCCCAGGCCGTCAAGGCAGCAGCGCCCCCGGCGGCCAATTTGATGAAATCGCGACGGGATAACCCATTGTTATCTTTTTTTCCCACGCGCGGTGACTCCTCTTTTTTTGCTTTTTTTGGCCTTCTTACCCGACTTCTTACCCCTCACTCCCTTGAGCCAAGCCGTTGTCCACCCGATAGAGGCGCCGGCCACCACCAGGCCAAGCACGTCAATATCGTAGTCAAAGGTGGTGGAAAGCCCGAGCAGTGGCAGGACAATCATGGTGAGCAGAGGGAGGAGCCCGATACCCAAGACGCCAGCCAGGAAGCCGATAGCGCACCCCTCGAGCCGCCACCAAATGCCGCTGCGGGCCGCAAGGCAGCCGAAGACCGTCCCGATCAGGGGCCAGGCAACCAAGATGGGGACTGGTATGACGGTGTTTAAGGCCCAGCAGAGCAGGACGATTCCTCCCCCCAAGCCACCCCACCAAAGCCATCTGCCCGTAGCAGGGGGGGTAAGTTGCGAGGCGATGCCGAGAAGGAGAGCGGTGGTAAACCACCCAACGATTCTTTGATCAAGGAGTTCATACCCTATGATGCCGAACACGCCGGCTGCTATGCCCAGCGCGATACCCATGAGTACCCGTTTCATCCTTGTTCTCCTCGTTGTTGCTGTATGGATCTCAACGCCCGCTTGACGGGATCGCTTGTTTCACCTTCGAGCACCAGGAATACGAGATCCCCCGCCACCAGGGCCCCGGCGTACCCCCTTCTGACCTTGCCGAGCAAGAAACCTTCCTTAACTAAGTTTCCCTTAATGACCCCAGATGTACGGAGGGTCTCGAAGGCCTCCGCAGCCTGTGGCTGCCCCGGATAGCGCACCATGATGACCCTGAGGGGTTTGACGTCTGGTGTATAGTGAAAGATAATCCCTTCGACGTCTTTCCCCAGGGAGAGGACATTTTGATTGGAGAGAAAATAACTGTTGTTCAGGGCGGTCTGCCCGCGGAAGTAGATCAGCGAATCCTTTGCCACCCACTGGGGGGGGAGCAGGCCTAAGATATCAGGTCGTTCCCCTTCCCGGGGGATCTTCTCGGCGATGGTCCGGCCGAGGGCCAGGAGGGCATCCTTGAGCCCCTCCTTATCGGAGAATGCCCGCACGAAGTATCTCCCCTTCCAGAAGGCAAGAAGCCCCTGCGCGTAGGTGGCGTCCTGTCCTATAGAAGGGTGCTCCCCCTGGCTGTCGAAGGTGTAAATACCGTACGCTTGCCCTGAGGTATCCATCTGATAGATCTCGGCGGTGATCCCTCCCTGGGGGGCTTTATACCGCTGTACACATGCCTGCTCAAAACCATATTCGTAATAGAGCTCCGCGCCACCGTCCATGTAGTCGAAGAGCTTTTGCCCGTCGTAGAGGCGGGCCTGGCCATCTTTGGCAATTTTGATCCCCTGGGCCTTGACAGAAGAGGGGAGGAATCCTTTCAGGTCGCCGTCACCTCCTCCTGTGCAACCAAGCATCAGGATGGGAAGGAGAAAGATCACCCAACATGTCTTTTTCAATCTTTTAACCTCCTAACTCCATTTCTCTCATTGCTAACACACCCCCCTCTGGGAAGTCAAGCAGCATACGCCCTGTGTCAGAGAGCATGGGAGGGTTAATCCCATCGCCGCATCGACAATGCTGATCAATAGATTATTGTGGCTCTTTCGCCAGTTCATAAGGCCATCGTGAAACGCCCCCCCAGACCATGAGCCGGGTGTATCCTTGCTTTTCCAACTCCTTCATAACTCCATGGGCGCGACCACCGGTCTCGCAATACAAAATGAGGTATTTGTCCTTCGGCAGCTCACCCAGGCGAGAGAGTATTGCGGAAGAGGGGAATGACTTGGCCGTGGGGATGTGGCCCTTCTGATACGCGGAGGCAGGACGGACATCTATGATCCAAATGGTATTATCAGGATTCTCCACTAATGACTTTAATTTTTCAGGTGTCAGATATTGTTTGAGCACCTCCCCTTCCGAACCGACATCCCCCTCAAAGCAACCGACCAAACAGAATGTGGCGAGGGTGACAAAACTTAGCAAAACAACTTTCACATAATATGATTTTTTCTTTATCATTGGTTTTCTCCTTGTGTTGCACGAGTTTACATCATGTTAGGCGACCAATACTTATTAGATTTTTAGATTATCATGTTAACCATTTTCGAACAACAGAGAAGCCCTGTGAGGTGAGCTGGTTTGGCAAGGGGATTACGAGTGGATTTCCATCTACGATTTGCCCTTGAGTAATCGGAATTCTTTGATCGCCCTGCAATTCCATTCCAACTTATTTTTTAGTCCTTCCACTCCGCCAGGGGAGCTTGGTCCACCTGAGGCGCTCTCCGCCCAGGATCTTTTTTCGGACAAAACGACGCAGAATGAGGTTGAAGGGGAAGTAGATGCCCTTATTGACGAGGGTAGGAGGGTACTCCCACTGAAACCTCTTGAGGATGGCAGCGTACGAATAATATTCCCGCCAGGCCCATTCCCAACCCTGCCGGAGCTCTTCCCTGGTCATGCCCAGGGGGTGGAAGTGGGGGGCGCTGGCCCCCTGATTTTCTAAAAGCCACCACCGCTCGTCAGTCAGCCTGCCCTCCTCCTTGAGTCGCTCGTAGAGGGCCGTGCCTGGGTAGGGGGTCAGGATGGCGAAGACTACGGAGAAAAACTTGGCCTCAATGGCAAAGCGCACCGTCCGTTCAAATATCCCCTTGTCATCGTGGTCAAGGCCAAACATAAAGGAGGCCCAGACGGCGATGCCGTGGCGGTGCAGGTTATGGACGATCTTCAAATAGTCAGCCGGTCGATTCTGATACTTGCGTGCAGCTTTGATATTCTCTTCAGAGATCGACTCAAAGCCGATGAGCACCCCCTTGCAGCCGCTTTTCGCCATGAGCTTGATCTTCTCCTCATCATCCAAGCCGGCCAGGGAGGCCTGGGCGATCCACCACTTGCGCAGCGGGATGAGGGCCTCGATCAACTGCTGTGAGTAGCGGGGATGGCCCACGATGTTGTCATCAGCGAACATGATCACCTTGTGCCGCAGGGAGCGGACCTCCGCGATGACTGCATCGAGGGGGCGGTAGCGATAGGTCCCGCCGAAGAATCTCCTCGCCGAGCAGAATTCACACAGGTAAGGGCAACCACGGGTGGCCTGCAAGGAATCGATAGGGAAGTAGTCTTGGGAATGGTAGATGTCGCGGCGGGCTGGAGGGATCTCTTCCGGCGGGGTGAACCCTTCCTGCCGGTATATCCGCTCTAGGCTGCCTCTTTGGAAATCCCTTATGAGGCGGGGCCAGCTCTCCTCTGCCTCCCCCACTACCACAGCGTCACAGTGTTCCAGGGCCTCCGCGGGCATGGCCGTGGGGTGGACCCCCCCGAGGACCACAGGAACCCCGCGCTCGCGATAGGCCCGGGCGATCTGGTAGGCCCTGGGGGCGGTCTTGGTGGAGGAGGTGATCCCCACCAGATCCACTGCCTTGAGCGCGCCATCAAGGTCTATGGGGTTTATGAGGTCGTCGCTGAAGGAAATCTGGACATCAGGAGGGGTGAGGGCGGCCACCGTGGCGAGGGAGAGGTTGGGGATGGGGGCGTTATCCTCCACCGCAGGGGTGATGAGTTCAAGCTTTATCCTCGTTGTCACCGTTACTCCTTAATTTTTTAGGATACTACCAGAAGAGGTGTTAAAAGGCGAGGAGAAAGAGAAAGCGTTGGATCCTTTTCAATTCATGTAAATAGCTTGACAACATGATGAGGGGAATCTATTTATATGGGTGAGGAGTGTCGGGAATGGAATTTTTTCGTAAACTACCGAATACAGGAACGGAGATTACCCCACAGCAGACTGCGGAGCTCTTGCAAGAGTTCGAAGTCCCTCCCCATATCATCGAACACAGCAAACAGGTGGCTGAGGTGGCCTGCTTTTTGGCTGGGGAGCTGAGCAAGGCCGGTTATCCATTGGAGCGTTCCCTGGTCGAGGTCGGGGCCCTGCTGCACGATATCGCCAAGGTAGCTAGCCTCGAGACGGGTGAAGATCACACCAGTCTGGGAGGAGCGTGGCTCAAGGAGAGAGGGCTTTACAGGGTGGCCGATATCATCCGCTATCATGTCCGTCTCCCCGACGAGGAGATGAGAATCTCTGAGGTTGCGGTGGTCAACTATGCGGACAAACGGGTGGCCGAGACGGCCATCGTGAGCCTCAAGGAGAGGTCCGCGGGCATCATGCAACGGTATGGGGTGGATGGAAGCGCGCGTGAGTGGATCGTTTCAACCTTCTCTAGGATAAAAAAACTGGAGCAAATCCTTTTTGCCCACCTCCCTTTTGGTCCCGATGAGTTGTTGGCGAGAATAGCAAGGGAGTAGGCGGTAGAGGGGTTGGCACGAAGTACCTTCTTCCTTGCCTTCTTATAGAGGACTACCCTCCTTCTGTTCCATATGTAAGATCCTCCTGAAGACAAAAGATCAACGGCAGGACGGAGGAGAGTTAAGCTTTCCCCGGGTTTACATTTCCATTTGGTCAAGGGTTTCCTTTGCTTATCTTTCCCTTTGACAAAAAGGGAATCTTGTGGATTTTTAGAAAGATTGAGTTCATACTACTGTGAAACGGAGACGTAGATGAAATTCCTTGTGGTCGATCCGCCGCACAAGATCCGGGAGTTCCTCAGGGCATGGGTCCCTAGCCCGGCGTGCCTGCAGCTGGCGGCTTATCTGGAGCGGGGCTTCGATCTGGAGTTTCTCGAACGCACCATCCAGTCCAACAAACCTATTATCAAACATCAACATTGGCACTTCCTCAAAATAGGGGTCACCGCCTTCAAGCACGAGGTCTTCGGCTTCCCCATGTGGGTGCAGGAGACATACCAGACCTTTGAGGACTACCTCAAAGAGAGGGGGAAACCCCAGGCGCCTGGGCTGTGAAGCGGATACGCATCGGCACGCGGGGGAGCAAGCTCGCCCTGCAACAGTGCGCATGGGTGCGCAAGAGGATCGCGGAGAGATATCCAGAGCTTGTTATAGATGTGGTCAGGATCAAGACCACCGGGGACAAGATCACCGAAGTGCCCCTGGCCCTCGTTGGAGGGAAGGGGCTCTTTGTCAAGGAGATCGAGGAGGCCCTCCTGCGGGGGGAGATAGACATGGCGGTGCACAGTATGAAGGACGTCCCCACCGAGCTCCCCTCGGGCCTGCACCTGGGGGCCATCACCGAGCGGGAGGACCCCCGGGACGTGCTGGTCTCCAGAGGGGGGCGGGGGCTGGAAGAACTCCCCCCGGGAGCCAGGATCGGGACCTCCTCGCTCAGGAGACGGGCGCAGTTGCTGGGGATAAACCCCCGCTGGGAGATCGTCCCTCTGCGGGGGAACCTGGACACCAGGATCAGGCGGTTGGAGACCGAAGGCCTCGATGCGGTGATCCTGGCTGCCGCCGGGGTCCGCAGGATGGGTCTGGAGGAGAGGGTTACCGAATATCTCCCCCTCGACATGATGCTCCCGGCTGTCGGCCAAGGGGCCCTGGGGATCGAGTGTCGGCAGGAGGGAGCGATCAACGAGCTGATCGCCTTTCTGCGCCACCCAGAGAGTGCCATGGTCGTGGAGGGGGAGCGGGCATTTCTGCGCAGGCTGGGGGGTGGGTGTCAGGTCCCCATCGCCGCCTATGGCGAGATGGAGGGAGGAAGGCTCCTTCTGCAGGGGATGGTGGCCCGTCTCGACGGCTCCCACCTCTTTCGCGCCGAGGCCCAGGGGGATGATCCCGAGGCGGTGGGGGTACGGTTGGCCGAGGACCTCTTGGCCCAGGGTGCCGAGGAGGTCCTGCGGGAGATCTATCCTGGTTTAGTGTGAAGATACTTAACGGCACGGGAGGGTTTTGGAAGAAAGAGCCATTGCCGAGCACGAGGCAAAACCGCATGGAGTTTTAGGAGGATCAGGAGGTGGCAAGCACGGTTTACTTCGCTGACCTGCGGACCAAGGTCAGGAGGAATCTCTTGGACAAGGTGGGGGAGTTGTTAGGCAAGGTGGAGCTCCCCAAGCGTGTCAAGGACAAGGGGGCAGTGGCAATCAAGCTCCACTTCGGCGAGCAGGGGAACACCGCCTACGTCAGGCCCGTCTTCCTGCGCCGCATCGTTGACCGAGTGAGGGGGCTGGGGGGAAGGCCCTTCCTGACTGACACCAACACGCTCTATGGAGGGACCAGATCCAATGCCGTCTCTCACCTTATCACGGCGGAAGAAAATGGTTTTGCCTTCTCGGTGGTGGGAGCCCCGATCATTATAGCCGACGGCCTCATGGGGAACGCCTTAGTCCGGGTGCCGATCGAGGGCAAGATCTACCACGAAGTGAGCATCGCTCATGCAATCTACTACGCCGACTCCCTTATCGTGGTGACCCACTTTAAGGGGCATGAGATCTCCGGTTTCGGCGGGGCCATCAAAAACATCGGCATGGGGTGCGCCAGCCGGGAGGGGAAGTTGAGCCAGCACTCCACCTTGGGGCCCAAGGTAAAGAGAAAGGATTGTGTGGGGTGCAAAACCTGTGTCGAGTGGTGCTCCTATGGGGCCATCGAGATGCGGGATGAAGCGGCCTTTATCAACCCCGATAAGTGCGTGGAGTGCGGTGAGTGCATCGCGATCTGCCCGCAGGGGGTCATCCAGATACAGTGGAACGAGGCCTCTCCGGCATTCCAGCGCAAGATGGTGGAGTACGCCCTCGGTGCCTTAAAGAACAAGGGGGAGCGGGCGGCCTATGTGAGCTTCGTCACTCAGGTGAGCCCATACTGCGACTGCTATGGGTACAGCGACGCCCCCATTGTGGGGGATGTGGGTATCCTCGCCTCGGATGACCCGGTGGCCATCGATCAGGCCTCAATCGATCTGGTGAATGCTCAACCCGGCAGTGCCGTCTCCCCGTATACGAAAGACCTCCCCCCGGGTACGGATAAGTTCCGTGCGGTGCACCGGGAGGTGGACTGGGGGATCCAGTTGGCCTATGGCGAGGAGATGGGGCTGGGGAAGCGGGGATATGAGCTTGTGAGTATTTAATGTAGCTGTTTTATTTCAGTGACTCTGCCAGCATACGATCCTGTGGCTCGTCTGGTTAACTGCCCTATGGAAAGTACGGCGAGCAGATAAGGGAAGGCCGTGGAACGGCAGGGATGAGGATGCGAGCTATGAATGCTCGGAGAAGCGTTTAAAGAGAATGCAGATATTAGTCCCGCCGTTGGCAAACCCGTTGAGAAGGGCGGATTCTATTTCTTTTTTCTTGGCACCCTGGACCGTATAGTCCAAGTCGCATGTCGGATCGGGTTCGCGGTAGTTGATGGTTGGGGGGACGATCCCCTCTGTGATGCTCAGGACCGCGGCGCACGCCCTCATGCCCCCTGATGCGTCACATTCCCCGATCATCGATTTGACAGAACTAATGGAAATCTCCTCGGCCTTTTTCCCAAAGGCCCCTCTAATGGCCCTGGTCTCGGCCCGATCCAAGGGCTGGGTGGAGTTGGCTGCAGCGCAGATATAATCCACCCGGGAGAGATTCCCCACGGCCTGCGAAATGGCCCTGGTCATGGAAGAGCCGTCTGAGTCATAGCTCCATACCCCATCGTTACACCCCGCCATCCCATACCCAACCACCTCTGCATAGGACGAGGCTCCACGCCTGCGCGCATGGTCGAGGGTCTCCATGACCAGGACGCCACTTCCCTCACCCAGGACGATCCCGTTTCTCGTGCGATCGAAGGGTCTCATCCCCTCTGGATAGGGAGACCGCTGGAAGGAGAGGGTACCCAACGTGGCGTACACATTGTAGAGGGGTTCGCTGATCTCATCACCCCCGCCGACAAAGACCACGTCGGCCTTCCCGCGGCGCAGGGCCTCGAAGGCGTGGATGATCGCGCTCTCCGCCGAGGCCTCTTTGTGCGAGAAGGTGGTATTGATCCCCTTGATCCCAAACTCGATGGAGGCATGGCTGCAGATGGCGTTGGGGACA
>Ga0154625_1015_pt14 | contig 15536 bp, 12 predicted proteins | sample Rifle2008BG13ft_FD_116054 | JGI IMG/M metagenome (GOLD analysis project Ga0154625, IMG submission 116054) | Deltaproteobacteria bacterium RBG_13_52_11 | reverse complement strand
GTATATTGCAGGAGCTGAACATCGAGATATTCTTCCTCATCCCGCTGAGGCATCCAATAGAAGTGGCTGAATCCCTGAAAGCAAGGGACGGGTTTTCCATTCAGAAAGGGCTTCTTCTATGGATGAACAACATGCTGTCTATCGAGTATTATACCCGGCCCCTTGGAAGAAGCTTCTTTATTTTTGACGATTTTTTAAAATCTCCGGCGAATACCATTCATCGCATTTTAAAAAAATTTAACATCGTCTTTTCACATACGAAATTACAAACCGATACTGTTGCAAAAGAATTATTAGATCAAAAATTAAAACATCATAACATTAAAGATTTAAACTTCAATAGTGACATGCTGTCATTAATCGATCGATTTAATACAATACTGTTTAATTTTAACAATAATGCGGAGCTTGATAAGAATGATTTGATTGCTATAGATGAAATCAGAGGTGAATATACAAGATTAAGCTCTATGTTTTATAACCAGGATATTAGAAATGCATCTTTATCTTTTAAAACAACTTTTGCTGATCTCAATCGTCAGATTACCAAGCTTACACAGGCATTGGCGGAGCGCGATGCGCAGATATTCAATCTCAACCAAGCGATAAATGACCGAGAAGGTCAGATAGCCGGTCTTAATCAGGCATTGGTGGAGCGTGATGCGCAGATCACAAGTCTTAAGCAAGCGGTAGCTGAGCGAGACGTGCAGATGAATGTCGTTATAGCTTCGCGGTCGTGGAAATTGACCGCACCTCTGCGGTGGCTTTCGACATTAGTGCATCGCTCAGTGGCCTCGCTTTTTCGCTGAGCAATTACTAGATATCTGGCGCTTTCAATTGTGTTTGTAAAAAAGCAAATTTCGATAAACGCCATTTTTCGGGTATTTGGTTTTGTGTTTATTCGATTGGAAGCGCACTAACGCTGGAAAGCATACCGGCAAAGGGGATTCATTTCAATGGGGTTATTGCCAGACGTAACAATATTAGATCATCCCTTATCTCCTGAGAAGTAGGAAAATAAACTATGAAAAAAGTTTCGGTTGTTATCCCGACCTATAATGGTAAAGATCTTTTAGAAGAGCATCTCCCCTTCCTGAGGGCTGCGTTAGAGGCTTATCCTGGTGATTCCGAGATAATTATTGTGGATAATGGGAGTAATGATGAGAGCTTGTTATTCTTGAGCCGAAATTATCCTGAAGCGAGGATCATTAAAAACAAGGTCAACGAAGGATTCGGCCCAGCTATTAACAGGGGGGTCAAGGAGGCGAAATACGACATCGTCCTGCTTTTGAACAACGACATAAGAGTTGAAAGGGGCTTCATCGATCCGCTGGTGCGACATTTCGAAGACCCGTCGGTGTTTGCCGTTGTGAGCAAGAGCCTTGTTAAACTGGCGGACAGGGTTGTAAATGAGAGTGTAACTGTGCCCGGGTTTGACGGTGGGCTCATTTTCAGCCATCAACCGTTTGTCGGCGGGAAAACCAGTGATAAGATCAAAAACCCGTGCACCAACTTTCACGCATCCGGCGGTTTTGGCGCCTTCGACCGTAATAAATTTCTAGAACTCGGCGGTTTTGACGATATATTTCACCCTTTCTATTACGAAGATGTTGACCTGTCTTATCAGGCATGGAAAAGAGGCTGGCTAATCTTGTATGAACCTGACAGCGTTGTCCATCACAGGTCGCATGCCACCTCACTCAAGGTGGCGACACAAAGCTATATCAGCAGGATAGAGATAAGGAACAGATTCCTTATAACGTGGAAGACCATCTCCGATCCGGTCTTTGTGCTCAGCCATCTGAAGTGGATACTATCCCTTTTCCTCAGAAGTTTCCGGCTGTCGAAAAAAAAAGAGCGCCGTCTGATGATCATCATGCTCTTCGCGCTGCGCAGATTGCCCGCAGTGATCGCTTACAGGATCAAGAATGCGAAATATACCAGGCTTTCCGATAACCGTATTTTTTATCTTGCAGCGAACAGGGATACTCCGAATCTGAAGTTCGACAGACTTTTAAGCGAGGAAACGCGCAAGCGATCGCAGAAAGACGGCATAATGAAAACTATAGGTACTAATCTGGAGAAGAAGAGTGCGAAAATGGATTTTAGCAGTATTGTTAAGCGGTATGAAAATACCCGCACAACAATATCAGTTTATGTACCTTTTAATTTTTTGCCACAAACATTTGGAGGGGGAGTGAGATGTATGAATGTATATGAAAATTTATCATACATCTTTAATGTAAATCTTATTGGTATTATTGGCTATGGCGAAAAGTTCCAAAGAATTGAAGTGAATGAAAATTGTACGGCATACCTTATCCCGATGAGTAAGGAATATTGCGATCTTTTAAATTCTGAACAAGAGAAAGCCGGAGGATTGCTCCATGATATATTGCTTACAAATGAATATAAACTAATCCCGAACCTAATAGATATAAACAATCAATTGGAAATAGAAACGGATATATTTGTAAGTGCACAACCTTACTTTTTTAAAATGTTTCTTGAGTATTTCAATGATAAAATTTTAATTTACGAGGCACAAAACGTTGATTATGACTTAAAAAGAACATATTTCCAACATCCCGATACCAATGAAAGTGCAAAATATTATCTTAATATGGTTAGTGAAGTAGAATTATTGGCTTGTCATAAATCAGAATATATTTTGGGAGTATCAAATGAAGACGTCGACAAATTATGCGATATATATAATATCAATAGAAATAAAATTGTAATGGTGCCCAATGGGATTGACGTACATGCGTGTCAATATATTTATGCCAACAAAAGAAAAATAAATAGAGGAATGGTCGGGAAAAGCGGAAAGCACGTTGTTTTCATTGGTTCTGCTCATGGCCCAAATATTGAGTCTGTACAATATATCTTAGACGAGATAGCAGGTAAAAATTGCAACATCCACTATACAATAATCGGCAATATGAAGTTAACGTTTAAAAAGAAAATGGTGCCCCCAAACGTTCATTTTACCGGGATGATAAGCGAGGAAGAAAAGAAAAAAATTTATGGAACTGCAGATTTGGCAATAAATCCAATGTTTTCCGGGAGCGGAACAAATTTAAAGGTTCTAGAATATTTAGCTTATGGGATACCATTAGTGTCTACAAAATTCGGCATGCGCGGCCTCGGAGTCTTTGATCATTGTATATATTACGCTCAGAAGGATAATTTCCTGGAAATTATTGAAAGAACACTTTTGCTGCCCGCGGATGTTTTGGAAGATAATGCAAGGAAAGCCAGAAAGATCTGCGAGGAAAATTTTGATAAATCGGTTATTACCGCGGGATTAATTAATGTTATAAAAGAAACTGAAAAACAGCGGGAATGGAATAATGATAAGTTGAGAATTGCCATAGATGGTCGCATTCTTTATAGGAATATGACTGGCTCAGAGCGATATATATATGAATTAGTAAAAAATATACCGAATGAAGATCAAGAAAATGAATATGAATACTGCCTCATTAATAACACTGGATTCAAATTAAAGGGTGTTTCAAATATACAATATATATCTTTAAAAGAAAAAATAGATCTATTTCACAGAACCTATCAGGTAAACAATTATAATGATATACTGGAACTATTAATTGCCGGAAAAAGCGTTTTTTCATTCTTGGACCTTATCATGTGTAAAAATCACGATTATTTTTTGAAAAAGGAAGATCACGATAATTACATCTCGCTAATGAATTTAGCATTTAATTTTTCTGACAGAATCATCGCAATATCAGAGCACGCAAAAAAAGATGTCGTTGCGACTTTTAATATTTCTGAAGAGAAGATTACTGTTGTTTATCTTGGAATAGATTTGGATAAATTCAAAATAGTAAATGACGGAAAAGCAATTAATGATTTTAGAATGGAATATAATCTGCCTAAAAAATATTTACTCTATGTCGGTACCGATTATCCACACAAAAATCTAAAAAATCTTTTTATTGCCTTTTCAAAAATCATTAATTTACCGGAGATGAGAGATTATTCTTTGGTGATAGCAGGCAATAGTTATTATAGAAAAGGACCAGGGTATCTGCAAGCTTATCTTGAACCCATTAAACATAGGGTTGTTTCATTAGGGTATTTTGCCGATGAGAATATGCATCTGCTTTACAATGCGGCAGATATTTTCGTTTTTCCTAGTTTATATGAGGGATTTGGGCTTACGGTATTAGAAGCATTCGCATGTGGCGTTCCATTGATTTGTTCTAATGCAACATCATTGCCTGAAGTTGCAGGTGATGCAGCGTACATGGTAGATGCCAAAGATCCAGAGCAGATTGCAGCGGCAATATTAGATGTTGTAAAAAATCCGCAATTAAGAAATATGCTGGTTAAGAGAGGCTTAGAAAGAGTCAAACAGTTCACTTGGGAAAAATGTGCAAAAAACACACACAATATTTACAAGCAGGTTTTACTGGGAACCAAAGATGTGGGCAAAGATAATGAAAAATACCTCAGATTGCTATTGAGTAAAATCGTTGATGGTAATATGAGTTATTTAGGGAAAAATGATGGAGTAATTGCTATTGAAAAACTAAAATTAGAAAATTTATCTCATCTTGCAAAATTATTTTTTAATGGCATGCGGAGGGACGGCATACTATTTTTACAAAAATTGGTTAATCATTATTTTAAAAAAGGATTAAGAAAGTAAACTATTGCAAATGAAATTAGCGATTTTATTTTTAGAATATGACAATGGTAAATACATAAATTCATTTGAGTCATTTAAGTCGTATGTTGAGCAGTTTAAAAATTGTGATAAGAATTATTTTATTGTCGACAATCTAAAAACAGGGGATAATTTTTTAAAATTAAATAAGACGCTGTGTAGAATCGATGGCGATAATTCCGGCTGGGAATTTTCGGGTTGGCAGAGGGGGCTAAGCTACTTGAGAAACAACAATATTAATTATGACGCTGTTTTATTTGCGAATGATGCCTTTTTTGCATATGGTTGGAGTTTGTTAGAATATTCGGATAGAATTAATTTAAGCAAGTGGCTTATTAATGGAAATTCAATAATGGGCCACATTGACACAAAAAATATTCAATTGGAGGTTTTTGGCAATGATGTAAGCGAATGGGTGTGCACTAATTGTTTTTTTCTTCCAAGGAGAATCATTGAGAAACTCGATAGTGTCGTTTCATTAAATGATGACAAATTACACTCAATAGTTAGTGAGAAGTTTCCTGGGGGATTAGAAGAACAAGATTATATAAAATACTTTAAATATAATAGCGACCTGAATGATAACTACAAAACTATGGTAATTACGTGGCTCATAAAAGAATGGCATGATCGATTCAAGATCAATGAAGCTACTTGGGACATTTTTAGAAATAAATTGCGTTCGCTTTTAAATGAATCTCTTTTAACAGCAAGAATCAAAAAGCTGGGTTATAATATTGAATCGTACAAAAATTATATTAGAGATAATGATAGGAAGAATGAAAAAAAAATGTTGGACTTTGTATTTAGATCAAAAAAAGAGAGGGGCCGTAAGGCAAATTGATAATGAACTGTGACGATGATAAGAAGAAAAGTTTTTGGAATTTCCTTTCGTCTTCAAAAGCCTTGGAGAAAAGAAATAAAACTGATTTTAGTGGATTGGCATTAACACATGAGTTTCATAACTATCTTGTAACGGGAAAGAGAATCTATCATTATCTTTCTTATTTTAAAGATAAGTATCTATTAGACGCGAAGCCGATAATCGCAAGCCTCGGCTGTGGAAGCGGTCATTTGGAGCGGACGCTGATCAAAGATTTCCATTATAAATATGAGGCTATCCATGGGTTTGATATAAACCCTCACTTGATCGAATTCGCTAATCAAGAAGTAAAAAAATTAGGTTTGGATCATGTTAATTATTTTTTAATGGATTTAGATAAGCCTCAATTAAACCCTACTTATTACGATTTGATTATTTTTTTTCATTCCCTGCATCATGTAGAGAATTTGGAGAAATCCCTCAAAGAAGTCAAGAAAGCTCTAAAGAATAATGGACTTCTTTTGATTGTTGATTTCATTGGACCCTCTAGATTTCAATGGTCTGATAAACAAATAGAAATCGCTCAAGAAATATTGGATATGGTGCCTTTGAAATTAAAACGAAACTTGTCCTGTGCATCAACAGTATTGAGTCACAAGACTAAAATTACTAGACCAAGCTCAGATGATATAGCACAAGGGGATCCCTCTGAGGCCGTAAGATCCGAAGACATAATGCACATAGTAATAAATGAATTCAGAATTATCGAGAAGAAATTCATGGGCGGAACACTGCTAAGTTTATTACTTCATAATATTGCAGGAAATTTTAATGAAAGAGATGAAGCAGATAGAGCCATAATTCTATTAATGCAGAAAATAGAGGAATTGGTATTAAAAGAATCTATCCTTGAGCCGAATTACATTTTTTTAGTAGCAATGAAATGATTTGAAAGCGATTCTGTGTTTTTTCCATCGCGATTAAACCAGACGGTTATAAATTTATGTTTTAATGCGTTTTTAGACTTAAAATCTGGAGAAACATATTCGGAAGCCTAATATGAAGAAATATGAATATTATTTGAAGGATGAAACACTGGGGTTCGAAAACGGCATTGAGATATTAAAAAGTCGTTATGCCGATAAAATATTTGTCGGTTGGCCTTCGATAACATATTCACAAAAAGAAAATAGTAATTTAATATCAGAATTAAATAAATATAAAGTTCAAACAGAACAGATAGAAATTCTGCGGGAAGAATATGATTTATATATTCATAAAGTGAATTATCGTGAAAAATATCCTAATTACTATCCTTCCAATTATCACGAAAAGACATTTGAACATTTTTTGGCTTTTAAATTGTTGAATCAAAAAAAGGATGATAAATTCATTGATATTGGCGCGGAAAATTCACCACATGCTGACATATTTAGCAAATTAACTGGGTGTCACGGTTATGTCCAAGACATCATGCTTAAGCCAGGAATTCATGGAAAAAATATTGGATGCGATGCTTCAATGATACCCGTTAAAAATGGTTTCTTTAATTCTATTTTGGTTGCGTGCGCCATTGAGCATTTTGAGAATGATAGCGATATAAAATTCGTGCAAGAGGCTTCAAGAATACTTAAAAGCCATGGCAAAATATTAATTCTACCTTTATATTTGCATAATCATCCTTTCTATGTTACCGATCCCATTTTTTCTGTACCAGGGAATGTTGATTTTAGTGAGAATTTAAAAATATATTGTGTAAAAGATTGGGGGAACAGACAGGCGCTTTTTTATTCGCCGCAAACATTGCATAATAGGTTAATTGAAAAAAATTCGAAGAATATTGAATTCAAAGTCATTTATATAAAAAACTTTCATAAAATCGATCCTTCAATCTATTGCAGGTTTGCTCTTTTGGGAACTAAGAAATAGGGATCATCCGGGAGGGAGACGGAGATGCGCAACGATATTTATGCACAACCGCAGACTGGGACTTCACTCGATGAATGTGAGTTCTACCACACGTGCGAGATTCCGGGCATTGGACTCGTTGAGGGGCAATGGGATCTCCGCCATGGGCTGGCGCAGTACCTGGGGAACTACGACTTCACCAACAAGCGTGTCCTCGAGATCGGTCCCGCCAGCGGATTCCTGACCTTTCACATAGAGAAAACGGCGAGAGAAGTGGTAGCGATGGACTTGCCTATCGATCTGAAACTATGGAACTTCGTCCCCTACGATCGGCTCCGAATTGGTAATAACCCGACACCGCAGGGTGCGGAGGTGGAGAAGAGCTTTCGGGCTCATATCGAACGGATCCGAAACGGGTTCTGGCTGTGCCACGAGAAGTTTCAATCGAGTGCACGAGTGTGCTACAGTGCGACGGACGAATTACCCAAAGAACTAGGCATGTTCGATGTCGCGGTTCTAGGATCGGTTCTCCTTCACACTCAATGTCCGACGAAGGTATTAGAATGCTGCGCGGACTTGTGCACCGGTTCGATCATTATTACTGAGCTATTGGATCGAACACTGGGCGACGCTCCCATCTGTCGGTTTCTCCCGTCCATCGAAAACGATCTGTGGCACACATGGTGGAACTTCACGCCGCAATTTTTCACGCAATATCTTTCTGTGCTTGGCTTTACCACGCTAACCGTGTCGACACACAAACAGGTGGCGTTCAATCAAGAAATTGAACTATTCACGATAGTTGCTACGCGACCATCGACCATGAGCCGGATGAACCAGAAATAGCATGAAAAAAAAACTATTGAAATTTTTTAACGCCATTAAATCGCGCAACGGAGAGTATCTGAATGAGCTAAGAAATGATCACGAGTTTTTTAAACGTGAAATAACAAATAACCTTGAAGGCATGACAAAGAGATTATACAAACACTACAAATATTTCTCTTTAGATTATGTAAAAAGAATAATCGGACATTTCAAAGACGATGCTTTGCTTAGCAATCCATGGTGCATGAGATACATTGAATCTGAGTTTTTAATTCTTAACAATCAAATAGATCTAATAAAAAGATTAAAATTAAATGGCTTTGATCTAAAAAATAGAACTGTACTTGAAATAGGATGCGCTAACGGTTGCTTGTTGTTTGCATGCTCTAAATCTGGTGCCAAGAAATTAGTTGGTATTGATATCAGCCAGACTCGTTTAAAAAATGCGAGAGAGTTTTTAGGAGAAAAACTTTTAAAGAAAAAAGTCGAACTGTTGCTCATAGATATTTTCTCTCAAGATCTACCCTACGATAAAAGCAGTTTTGAAGTCATCTTTTCTACGAATGTTTTAGAGCACGTTCAGAGCACGCATGACTATTTCGGAAGAATTAAAAAATATTTATCTGACAAAACTGAAGGCTGTTTTGCGTTAACTTCTGTATGTAATAAATACAACATTTCGAGCATATTGGCAGAACCACATTATGGAATTCCTGGGCTAATTCTACTTAATCGAAAAGAAGCATCTAATATATGGTATTCAGAAAGAAAAAAATTATTTAGTAATTTAGATTATGAGGTCTTTGATTGGTTTTTATATGAAGAATATCAGAATATAGCGTTTTCGCAGGGACTTGAAACATTTCCGCTGCTTGATAAATACAGCGTTGATTCGATAGATGCCCACTTGAAAAACTATAAAGATTTTGCTGATAAATATTATATTATGGCTATTGATAAATTAACAAATCTTTGTCTAATAAAAAGCAATAATGATATTCTTGCTGGTGCAATAAAAAAATATTTTGATGAATTCATTAAAGATCATACCGAGGAAGAAGTGACGCCTCAGAGGAAAGTATATTTATACCTTAAATATTATGCTTTTGTTCTTGAAATAATAACGATGCATAAATCAGACTCGCTCCAGTCGGCCAGCTTTTCTCCAGGATGATGTTTATGCCATTTATTTAATTTCCTCTATAAAAAAGTTGAGTACCTATATGAACAAATATTTGATCACCGGCTTTTCTAGTTTTGTCGGGCGTTATTTTGCTGAATATCTTGAAATTAATGAAAAGAATTGCCTTGTTCAAGGCTTAGACATTCAGAACCAAGATTTTAGATTTGATCACTATAAAAATGTCAATATCAGTCGTATGTATTCCAACATTGAATTAATTGGGGCTAGCCCACGGAAGCTCCTCAATATATTTCAGGCAGATTTGATCGGCTGCCATATCATTACCGCCACCAATGATATCCTCAAAAAGTTAGAACTGATCGGAAAAGACCTGCATGAGTTTTCCCTTGAGACGGTTAAAATGTTTCGGCATGATGCGCTTAAGGCGGGATACGTTCTTTGAGAATTCATCTCGGCGGTTATCATAGATTTTTTTAAAATAGTCCAGTAATTTACTCGCAATACTAAGGTCTGATGAAAAACATCGATCTTCCATTTTATGTTAATAAAGGTTTTGCTTTTCGATGCAGAAAAAATTGGTGAGTGTCATTGTTGTTAATTATAATGGGAGAGGAATAATCGGGGCTTGCTTAGAAGCCTTACTGAGACAGAGCCGCGAAGCGCGGGAAGTGATAGTCGTAGATAATAACTCTTGTGACGGATCACTGAATAATATTCAGAGGATTATGAAAAAATATTCAACAGATTATTTTAAACTAATTTCGCTTAATCAGAATATTGGTTTTGCAGGCGGTTAAATCACCCGGGACGCTTACAAAGAAGATGCTTGTTTTTTTCTGGAAACTTATCCGTAAAGTGTGGTGGTTTTTTGCAAAGCCAATAGTCTGGCTTGTGCAAAGAGTTTGCGTTAAACTCGCGTTATGCACGCGGCTTGAATCGGGTCTTAAACGGTTGATTCAACGTTTAAATCCTCATTTGCGGAAACATACCAGGATTTATCTGCTCGCCAAAAAAATATTTGCTTTGAATCCAAAATTATACGCAAGAATGAAGAGTACAGCAATTAGGTATGGTCTGACAAGGATTAGGGGCGAAGCAGATATGTATTATGCGGCTAACGGATTATCCGGCAAGCCAAAAAAAGTCATAATTCTTAAAGATGATTACGGGCTGGATCAGCGCGCATGGTCAAACTTCCGGGAGAAATTATTGTCTAATTGCCTGAAGGGATATGACACGATGCGGGGATCGGATAATAAAGGAACTATGTGGATTTGTTTTGTTGCCGGCACCGGGATTAATTCAAATGATTGCGCAGACCTTCTAAAGACCGCTCAAAAAATAAAAGATAAATCGCAGATGCCGATGCGTTTTGTGGTGATGGGAAAAATACAAGGTGGAAAGACAAATGAGTTTAAGTCCCCGCATTTCTGTTTTGTAGAGGACATTAATATATTTTCGAAGATGCTTGGAGATAACGATATTGTGTTTTTTGCAAATCCCGGTGATTCTATTGATGAAAGATTGCCATTATTTATTAATCTAAATGACGGTTTCAATAAGGACTTTATCATTTTTGACATGTACTTTATTGAAAATAGCCGGGCATATCCGATATTACTCCATGGCGTTGATCCTGTTCATGCCAGGTATTGCGACTATTTTCATTCAAGATTCTGTTTGAGGGGGCGAGTTTTCCATAGAATGATGCCTCAATTGAAGAATTTCACAATCCGCGATCTGGCATTGGCATGCCTTAAGCGTGAGGCTGATATGACCCGTTTGCATATTCCTCTGCCATTGATCCGTATCAATGTGGATCATAGCTTGATCACTAAAATGCGCGATAGTGTGAAGAGCAGGCGATTTACAAATGAATTCAAGAAAAATAATATAAGTGTGGTTATTTGCACAAAGGACAATGCGGATCTGCTGCAAAGGTTGATATCGCAGATTCAAAGAGAACCGGCGATTAAAGAGATTATAATTGTTTCAAATAATTCGAAGACAGCGGAAATGAAGATGTTGTTGAAACAGATAAATGACGGCAGTTTTATACGTGTTATGCATTATGAAAAGCCATTCAATTTTTCTGAACAAAATAATCTGGCTGCAGGGTGTGCTACCGGTGAAAACATATTTTTTTTGAATGACGATACCTGTCCGGTTTCGGAAGGCTGGCTGGAATTTTTAATAGAATCAATCGGGGACGGCAATCAAATAGCAGGGCCTTTGTTGCTGTATCCAAACCGGACAGTTCAACATGGCGGGATGTTTCTTGGCTTTAACAATGTAGCGGGGCATATTATGCGTCATTCAACAATCCCTGATAAAAGCGTAAACTTTGGGTTGTATGCCCCAAGGAAGGTATCTTGCTTGACCGGTGCAGCACTGTTAGTGCCACGTAAGATATTTGAAGATCTAAATGGTTTTGATCCATTATTGCCAACTTTGGCGCAGGATGTTGATTTCTGTTTGCGCGCAGTCGGCTCGGGAGTTGATTTGATCTTTGATCCACGTGCTATCCTTCTGCATTTTGAAAGCATAAGCCTTAAGCCGACTCTTAAGGAAGAACACGCTCATCGCGCACGTGAAAGAGAATTGGATTACTTTATAAAAAAATGGGGCGCACCAAAAGATAATTGGTTAAATCCCAATATCGATGTTTCTGATGAATCAATGAGGAGTATAATCTGTTCGTCTGCCATTCACTATTGAGGTAAGAAACGATGCTGCCTATTATGTTGCGTAACGTCGTGCAACCAACACTGCTTAGGAGATGTAAGAGGTTTTAGCTAACGAAGACCTAAGAGAATATATTGTCAGTTGGGGAAAGAAAGACAAGGAAGCTTTGAAGGCTCTGGAAGAAGAGGTGAATAATCAGGAGAAGAGAGAAATGAAAAAAGAGATTATACGTGGAATCAGAGGGCAGATTGGAGTATACTTCGCTCAACTTCTTTTAGAAAAGGGATATTACGGTCTAAGGTGCTAATAGTGGCAGCAGGGGATAACGGGCGCAGAATATGCATTTGATTTTTTTATCTTGAGTGTTAAACCGGGAACCAGGAAATAGCGAGCTATTTATAGAGTGATTATCAATGCAACCAATATTGGACAAAGGCTTACGGGGATAGGAAGATATCCCCTTGCCCTATCACTTTATTTTTTAGAACATTGGGATTATCCTTTTCAATTGTTTATAAATAAACGTGCGTTGGTTCATTTTGCGAAGATAGAGAAGAAATATAAAATAAGATTGGTAGAGGGAAATATTTCACCTGATTTTGGTTTCAGGGGCAATCTGTTAAGACTGCTTTGGTCTAACAAATTGGGATTGCAAAACCAGAAAGAATTAATTTTTAATGCCTCGCAGATGGAAGGATGTTTTTTGCACGAAAAACAGATCATTACGGTGCACGATCTAATACCAATCATTTTCCCGCGCTACCATAAAAAGCTGTAATGCTTTTCAGCTGGGAAAAATCAGCCAAAGGACATATAGAAGAAGTATTAAGTTCATAAGAAAAGGAGCGGTGATAATGAAAAAGGCTTTGATTACTGGCATTACAGGGCAGGATGGAGCATATTTGACTAAGTTACTTTTAGATAAAGGCTATGAAGTATATGGCGCATTCAGGAGGACCTCTGGTTTAAATTTAAATGGGCTGAAATATTTAGAAGTGGATGATAAAGTGAAGTATCTTCCATTAGAGCTTCTAGAGTTTACCAATATTTATAGGGCCATAGAGAGGATTCAACCTGATGAGATCTATAACCTCGGCGCGCAGAGCTTTGTTGCCTTATCTTTTGAGGAGCCTATCTATACTGCTGATGTGGCCGCTTTAGGGGCATTGAGGGTGCTCGAGGCGATTAGGGTTGTCAATCCAAAGATTAAATTTTATCAGGCCTCTTCGAGTGAGATGTTTGGGAAGGTTCAAGCCATACCCCAAAATGAGGCAACCCCATTTTATCCAAGAAGTCCCTATGCGGCATCAAAGCTCTTTGCCCACTGGATCACAGTCAATTATAGGGAGTCCTATGGGATATTTGCATGCTCCGGTATCCTTTTTAATCATGAATCACCCCTGCGAGGGCTTGAGTTTGTTACAAGGAAGATAACCTATACCGTTGCCCAGATGCGACTCGGGTGCAACTGCGAGTTGAAACTCGGCAACCTCGATTCCAAAAGGGATTGGGGATATGCGTCGGAGTATGTGGAGGCCATGTGGCTCATGCTCCAGCAAGAGAAGCCTGATGATTATGTCATCGCGTCCGGGGAGACGCACTCTGTTCGGGAGTTTGTTGAACTAGCATGTAAAACGGCGGGTTTTGATATAGTATGGGAAGGCAAAGGCATAGAGGAAAAGGGCATAGACAAAAAAACAGGCAAGATCCTAATTGAGATATCCCCAGAATTCTTCAGACCGGCCGAGGTAGACATCCTGTTGGGGGATTGCTCTAAGGCGAGGCAAAAACTCGGCTGGCAGCCGAAGACGCAATTTGAGGAACTGGTGAGGATAATGGTTGAAGCGGATATGAAGAAGGTTGGCAATCTCAGAAAATGAGAATCGCGATTAATACGATTCCACTCCTGTCTCCCCTGACAGGTGTGGGCAGCTATACATTCAACATCGCTCAATCCTTGTGGGCCATAGATGCTATAAATGATTACACCTATTTCTATGGATATTACTCCCGCAATCTCCATGCTTATTATAATGAAAACAAAAAAATATTTTACCAAATGAAAGAATTAGTAAAAAAGATACCAATGTGTAGAGGGATTGTCGCAAGAGAATTAGTAGGGGGTTTTGTAAATACGGCTTCACCTCGAAGTTTTGACCTCTACTTTGAGCCCAATTTTATACCGATAAATATCAAAGCTCGTTGTTCCGTTGTAACCATTTTTGATTTCTCCGTTGCGTTACATCCTGAGTGGCACCCTAAGGAAAGAATTGATTATTTTAAAAAATATTTTTGGAAGAATATTAAAAGAGCGGATAGGATAATAGTGATTTCAGATTATATAAAAAAAGAGGGTGTAAATCTTGGATTGCCTGAAGAAAAGTTAAGAACCATTCATCTTGGATGCGACCGCGAGGTATTTAAGACATATCCTCCTCAAGACCTGCAATCGATACGAAAGAAATATGGCCTTCCACCGCACTTTATGCTCTTTGTGGGTTCAATCGAGCCGAGGAAGAATTTAGTAAATATGATTCGCGCGTATGTCAGCTTAGATAAAGGAATTCGAAAAGACATTAAATTGGTGCTGGCCGGGTTTAAGGGATGGCAACATAAGGAAATCATGGAGCTTTTAAAAAAAGTAAAATCTGATGTAGTGTATCTTGGATATCTCCCTGATACAGAATTAGGGAAATTGTATAATCTTGCAACACTTTTTATTTACCCCTCCATTTACGAAGGATTCGGGCTTCCGCCCTTAGAGGCCATGGCATGTGGCTGCCCTGTGGTGGTTTCGAATGCCGCGAGCTTACCGGAGGTCTGCGGAGATGCCGCACAGTATGTAGACCCACACGATGTCAACAGCATAGCCGGGGGCATTGCGAAGGGTTTAAGCGATGAAACGCTCAGGAGATCTCTCATAGCCAGGGGGCTGGAGAGGGCAAAACTTTTTAGCTGGGAGCACGCTGCAAAGAAGCATTTGGAGGTCTTTGAAGATGCCGCTGAGAATTGCCCTCATCCATGACTGGCTCACCGGCATGCGGGGAGGGGAACGGTGTCTCGAGGTCTTCTGTGAACTCTTTCCGGAGGCCGATCTTTATACTCTTATACACGTTCCCGAATCGGTATCTCCAATCATCGAACAGATGCCTATTAAAACTTCCTTCATTCAACATCTGCCATTTTCAAAAAAGGCTTATCGGAAATACCTCCCTTTATTTCCTATGGCTATCGAGCGTTTCAATTTGAAAGAGTATGATCTCATCCTGAGCTGTAGTCACTGTGTGGCCAAAGGGATTATTCCCTCACCGGATGCACTCCATATTTCTTATATGCTGACACCGATGCGGTACGCATGGGATATGTATGCAGACTATTTTGGAGAAAACAAGCGCAAGATTATTCTGCCTTTCATCCATTATTTGAGGATGTGGGATGTGACTTCAAGT
>Ga0154625_1018_pt3 | contig 15809 bp, 15 predicted proteins | sample Rifle2008BG13ft_FD_116054 | JGI IMG/M metagenome (GOLD analysis project Ga0154625, IMG submission 116054) | Deltaproteobacteria bacterium RBG_13_52_11 | reverse complement strand
AAGGGAAGGAAGCTGCTTGCCCCCCAGGGGGGGCGGATCAGACCCACCTCCGACCGGGTCCGTGAGGCGATCTTCGACATCCTCGGTCCGGTATGGACCTTTCAAAAGGTCCTCGACCTCTTCGCTGGCACCGGCTCCCTGGGGATTGAGGCCCTCAGCCGCGGGTCCCAGGAGGCGGTCTTCGTGGAACAGGGGAAGGGTGCCCTCACGGTCCTTAAGGGGAACCTGAAGGCCCTCGGATTGAAATCGAGGTCATGGGTCATCCCCCTGGCAACCAAAAGGGGGATAGGGGTCCTGGGTGAGAAAGGGGAGGTCTTTGACCTCATCTTCATGGACCCCCCCTACGGCAAGGCATTGGTGAGAGAGACCCTCGAAGAGATCGCCCGGGGGGGGGTCCTCGCCACTGCAGGGGTCATCGTGGCCGAGCACTCGTCGAGAGATGAGATTCTCCCGCCTTCCAGCCTGGCGCTCTCCCAACGGCGCAGATACGGGGATACTACTGTTTCTTTTTTTCATGAGGTCTCTCCGTCGCCTTGAAAAGGTACCACTATCCTCTGTCCTCTCTCGATTACCGTGCCGGGGCACTATACCCTTGACATATTTTCGGTTTTCCTTAAATTATAGTTAAAGGGACAAAGGAGTACGGAGATGATCAAGGCGAAGCTGTGGTTCACGTGTGCGGCCATGCATGATCCCGTCACACCCGTTATCGCGCGCCCAGCCCTCATCGGCTGGGATGCCAAATTCCGGGGGGTGGACCTGCAGATCGAACGGGGCTTCAGCGGCGAGGAGCTGGTGCGCAGGATGAAGGGTTGGGTGACAATCGATCCCCTTGAGGTCATCGAGGTGGTTAAGGGGCACGGCAGGCTGCGGGTGCTGGACGAGCGGGATTTGGCAGTGGAGGTGGAGACCATGGGAGACTACGAAAAGCTCTCGCAAGCCCTCAAAGATAGATTCGGCGAGGAGGTGACCTTGGAGCTCATGTCCAAGCAGGGATGATCTCTCATGATCAAAAGATGGTCAGACTATCGCCGAGAGGTTTTTTATTCTTTTGAAACTATGTCGATCGAACCGAGATAGGACCACGAGGCAAGGGAGAAAACGACAACAATGGAAATCAAGCAGAGTATACTCCCCGATCTTCCAGAGCGTTTGAGCGGGTTGGGCGAGCTCGCTGCGAATCTCTGGTGGAGCTGGCATCCTGCCTGCCGGATGCTCTTTAAGATGCTTGACCGACAGATCTGGAAAGAAAGCAGCCATAATCCGGTCAAAATGCTTAAAGAGCTTTCCAGCGAGGCCTTGAAAGCAGCCGCACGTAACCCTCAATACCTACGTAACTATGACGAGGTGCTTGCTCAGTTCCGACAATATATGGATGCAACAGAGGGATACTTTTCGGAACATGTCTTTGATCCAAACCATTATCCAATCGCCTATTTTTCCGCAGAGTATGGATTGCATCATTCCTTACCTTTTTATGCCGGTGGATTAGGCTTTTTGTCCGGCGATTATATCAAGGAATGCAGCGACCTGAGGGTACCTCTGGTTGCGGTCGGCTTCATGTATCCGCAAGGCTACGTACACCAGCACATCCGTGAGGACGGCTGGCAAGAGAACATAGACGAAACTTTGGATCGGGATGCAGCATCGATTTTCAGGGTTCTCAACGAAACCGGAGACCAGCTGGTGGTCAAGGTACCTTGGATAGAGCCTCCGATCCATGTGGCCGTATGGCGGATGGCAATCGGCCGTATACCCCTTTACCTGCTCGATACTGATATAGAGATCAATGATCCCTGGAACCGAAGGATATCTCAACGCCTCTATATCAGCGATATCGAGCAGAGGTTGCGCCAAGAAATCGTGCTCGGCATCGGTGGGTCCCACGTTTTGGCCGGTCTTGGTATCAAGCATTCGCTCCTCCATCTGAATGAAGGACATGCCGCTTTTGCCTTGTTGGAGCGTATCAGGGAGCGCGTGCAGGGAGGGATGAAGTATGAAGAAGCTGTGCAGCAGGTTCGAAAGACCTCCGTGTTTACGACCCATACGCCGATTCCAGCCGGCCATGATGTCTTTCCCTTCGAAATGATGGAAAAATATTTTCACTCCTCATGGCCGACTTTTGGGCTGAGTCGTGACACCTTTTTCCAGTTGGGGATCAACCCCAAAGAGCCTAATGCGGGTTTTAATATGACGGCCTTTGCCCTCAGGCTGTCTGGATATCGTAATGGAGTCAGCAAACGCCACGGGGAAGTGGCCCGTCGGATGTGGCAGCCCCTCTGGCCCGAGGTGCCGGAGCAGAACGTTCCCATCGATTATGTGACTAACGGTGTGCACGTCCCCACATGGATAGAACCAAAACTAGAACTCCTCTTTAATAGATATCTTGGCCCCACCTGGCTGGCGGATCATGACAACGAGGCGCTATGGAAGCGGATCGACGCTATACCGGATGAGGAGGTATGGAAGACCCACTACTGGTTAAAAATCAAGTTGATCGACGCGATCCGGGAGCGTATACGCCAACGCTGGGCAAGAAACCATGTCGGCCTTTCAGTCGTGCGCGCCGGGGGGACCTTGTTGGACCACTCGGTCTTGACCCTGGGGTTTGCTCGCCGGTTTGCCACCTATAAGAGGGCGGACCTGATCTTTTACGACCTCGGGCGTTTTAAAAAAATTCTGAATGATCGCTGGAGGCCCATACAGATTATTTTTGCCGGCAAGGCCCACCCCGCGGATGACCCAGGCAAGCGCATTCTTCAGAGGATATTTAATGCGGCTCGGGATCCTGAATTGGGGGGAAGGATCGCTTTTGTTGAAGATTATGAAGAACAAGTGGCACAATACCTGGTCCACGGCGTGGATGTCTGGCTCAATAATCCCCTGCCGCCCATGGAGGCCAGTGGTACCAGCGGTATGAAGGCCGCCCTTAACGGAGTGCCTCACCTCAGTATCATGGATGGGTGGTGGGTGGAGGGATTCCATGGGAAGAACGGCTGGGCCTTTGGCCAGGAAGAGGTTAGTGACAGCAGGGACCAGGCGGACGCCGAGGCCATTTACCAGATTCTGGAAAAGGAGATCATTCCCCTCTATTATACGGTCTCCGATGACGGCATACCGCATGGCTGGGTCAAGGTTATGAAGGAATCCATCAAGAGCAATGGGCCAAGGTTCTCCGCCCGGCGGATGGTCAAGGAATATATCGCGAACTTTTATGCCAATGCCTTGAAGGAGGCGTAGGAGGCACGATCAATGGGGGGTATTTTTAAAGCTTACGACATACGAGGCTCCTATCCCGATGAATTAAATGAGGCGACGGCAAAGAAAATCGGTGCTGCCTTTGTCCTCTTGCTCAATGCCCAGAGCATTGTGATCGGACGTGATATGCGGCTTTCGTCTTCAGCGCTTGCCAAGGCCTTTATAGAGGGAGCCATCGCATCAGGGGCGTCAGTCACCGATATCGGGATGACCTCCACCCCTCTGCTCTATTATGCCATCATCGACGGGCGGTTTGACGGTGGAGTCATGGTGACGGCGTCCCATCTCCCCGGCGGGATGAATGGCCTAAAACTCTGCCGGGAAGAGGCCATTGCCTTGAGCGGAGACCAGGGGTTGCCTGACCTGGAACGGTTGGTGCATGAAGGGCTACCTGTACAGCGAAGCCATCCCTCAGGGGGTTCTTACCAGGAACTCGATATGGTGGATAGGTATATCGAAAAACTGAGCAGCTTTGTCCACAACCCAAGGCCATTAAAAATTGTGGTGGATGCGGGAAATGGCATGGCCGGGCCGGAGGTATCCGGCTTCTTCAAGAGGGTTCCTATCTGGACCCTGATACCCCTCTATATGGAACCAGATGGGAGATTCCCCCACCACATTGCCAATCCTCTCCTGCCGTCCGCCACCCGTGATTTGCAGGCCATGGTGCGTCGGGAAAACGCGGATATCGGTGTGGCCTTTGATGGAGACGCCGATCGTTGCGGCTTTATCGATGAAAAGGGAGGACGAATCCCTGAGGCCCTGGTAACGGCACTCATCGGCGAGTTCCTTCTGACTAAGGAGCCGGGGGCAACGATCCTTTATGACTTGCGTTCAAGCCGAATTGTCCCCGAGACCATTACCCGGCTTGGAGGAAAGGCGGTACGAACTCGGGTAGGTCACGCCTTTATCAAGGCCACGTTGAGAGAAGAAAATGCCTTGTTTGCCGGCGAACTTTCCGGACATTATTACTACCGGGATATGGGATTTACCGACAATGCCATCTTTACCATGATCCAGATGTTGAACTTTCTATCTTTGAAGGATATCCCTCTTTCACGCTTAATTCACCCTCTCCAAAAATATTACGCAACGGGAGAGATCAATATCCGGGTAAAAGATAAAGATGCCGTTTTCACTGCCCTCGAGGAGAACTATAAAGATGCCAGGAAAGATCATCTGGATGGATTGAGCATAGAATACGACGCCTGGTGGTTTAACCTCAGGGCGTCCAACACGGAACCCCTCATGCGTCTGAACCTGGAAGCGAACGACGCAACTACACAAGAAGAAAAGAAAAAAGAAATTCTTGAAACTATCGGCAAGGCTGACCCTTCTATGAAGATGGAGGAGTAGGCGCATGATCTAGACCGCGTTTTTAAAAAACGATCGCACCTATGATCTGAGACATATACCTTTATCGTTAAAGGAAACAAAGGGCTTCTCCTGTCCGAGCACGTTCTGGCTAAAGGGGATTCAGTTCTACCAATTGCGAGGTAGACCTTTTTGTGTTTTTTGCCAGACGGTATCAAGGAATCTAAGATGAACGAGATCGCACAAGCCTTTTGGAGTGTCGCTGCATCTGAATTACTCAACCAACTACACACAACACCCCAGGGCTTAACAGAAGACGATGCCAACGAAGATTTTTTACACGAAGGTAAAATTTTGAAGAGAAAAAACTAACAGAAGGTCCACATAGTCTTCTTTTTAATGGGGAGCGGATCGGAGAATGCAACTGGAGAAATGCTCACCCAACTATTTAGAAGGGACAAGCAATGGTGGAGGAAAGAGCATTTGCGTTAGCATCTATAAAAAAAGGAGGATACTTATGGTGAAACGTTTTCCCAATTATTTAGCGTGCTCGGGACTGGTGTCGATGTTGCTCATTGCATGCCTTTTTACCGCGTGTAACAAGCAGAATGATCAAACCCAAAAATCAACAGATGGTCCTGTTTCACCGTTATCGATTGATGTCCAGACGGCAACGAAAGCCGCCACATCGGTAGACTTGAGCACTGCCATCGTGCGGGTGGCACAGCAGACTATCCCCGCTGTGGTGCACATTGAGGTGACTCAGCGCCAAGAGGTGGCGAGCCCCTTATTACCGTTCGAGGATGATCCTTTCTTTCAACGCTTCTTTGGCATTCCTAAAGATATGCCGAAAAAGTTCAGGCGGGAATTAAAGGGCCTGGGAACGGGGATGATCATGGATTCCCGGGGGCACATCCTCACCAATAACCATGTAGTGGCAGGAGCCACAAAAATTCAGGTACTTCTAGCAAGCGGTGAACAGTACCCTGCAAAAGTCGTGGGTACTGATCAGAAAACCGATTTGGCGGTGATTCGAATTTCGGCAAAGGGATCTCTCCCTTCCGTGACCTTCGGAGATTCTGACAAGGTGCAGGTGGGTGAGTGGGTGGTGGCCATCGGCCATCCACGCGGTCTAGATCAGACGGTCACGCAGGGGATCATCAGCGCCAAGCATCGGACGGGAATTACGGATCCCAGCACCTACCAGGATTTTTTACAGACTGACGCTGCTATCAATCCGGGTAATAGTGGTGGTCCTCTTTTGAACCTTCAGGGAGAGGTGATAGGGGTGAACGCTGTGATTGTATCGGCATCGGGCGGTTATGAGGGGATCGGTTTTGCTATCCCCAGCAATATGGCCCTCTATATCGCCAGGCAACTGATTGGCCATGGCAAAATACAGCGGGGGTGGTTAGGTGTCAGCATACAGGACCTCACCCCGGAGCTGGCCAAATCGTCTGGCAGGGAAAGTACAAAGGGCGCATTGATCGCTGAATTAGTCAAGGGGGGACCGGCAGAGAAAGCCGGGTTGAAAAAGGGCGATGTCGTGATCGCATACCAGGGGAAAGAAATAAAGGATGCCACTACGCTTCGGAACGAGGTGGCCGCAAGCACCATTGGTCAAGAGGCGAAGGTGGGCGTGTTGCGCAATGGGAAAAAAGAAGAGTTTACGGTCAAAATCGGCAATTTGGGGGATGCGGCAAAAATGCTCTCTGCCTCCGTCAAAGAGCGTTTGGGAGGAGAATTCAGATCTGTAACAACCAAAGAGGCCGAAAAGTATGGTTTGAATTCCGGACAAGGGGTTGCTATTGTTCAGATGGACCCCAAGGGGCCTCTTGGGCAGGCTGGTTTTGAAGTAGGGGATATAATCCTGGGAATCAATGGTCAATCTATTGATAACCTGGAAGGCTTTATTAGTCTGGTGAATACTTTGAAGGCAGGTCAAAAAACAGCGGCGCTTGCGCTTGACCACCGAAGTGGCAATTCCGGTTATGTCGAGGTGGTTGTGAGATAAGAAGAGAAATGTGCGATGACTTTTAGAGGACAGATAGAAAAATCAAGGTCTTGCGCGGCAGCGAGAGGTCCATACACGTCCAAGAGGATCTTGTTTTTGAGGTTTGCGGGCGTCATGAAGATAGGTTGTTAATACAAGAGAGTAATCACTGGGGCGGCTCAGCCGCACAATATCTATCGCAAAGCTCGCAGCGAAAAGGGCCGGAGAGTCACGAAAAGTGCACAACCTTCTCCTGAACCGACACCCCGAACATATGAGAGAGGACCATCATCAATGAAAACGGCCCTGAAAATGTCGGGCACATCCTGATCAATCATACCCTTGGTACTCAGTCATATTTCTGTGAACGGTATCACAGCTAGGAAAAGGGCTCGGTGGAACATACCATCGGTCTCATCAGATGCCTCTTGCCAAAGAAGAGAGATTCTGCGACAATTACCCCAGAGCAACTCAAACAGATCGAGGACTTACTCAATAACAGACCTCGTCCGGTTTGAACTATAGAACCCCTCATGAGGTCTTTAACGAAAGTAGTGCACGTGCTCCTTGAATGTAGAGCATTGCTAAAAACGGTTTACCTGTGGGAATGGAAGGTACAAACATTTTCGCAAGACGATCTTTTGTAGGTTAACCAGAAAATACATGAAGACATTTTTATTGCTGCTCGTGATATATAGTTTAGGGTTTGTCAGCGCCATTCCCGTGGGGCCCGCCCAGATCGAGATTGCGAAACGCTCCCTGCACAATCACCTGCGGTCTGCCGTGATGGTTGTGTTTGGTTCTATTTCTTCTGATTTCATGTATGGCACAATCGCCTTATTCGGAGTAGCGCCTTTTTTTGACAACCCCAAAGCAGTCGCCATTTTTGAGCTCTGCGGCACAATAATCCTCTGGATTTTGGCGTTCTTCACCTTGAGACAAGGCGCTCAGCTGCATTCGCTGGGGTTTGACCGTTTAATTTTGAAGAGCAAACGCATTGCATTTATCACAGGCTTCTCTCTTTCGGTCGTTAACCCCATGATGATCTTCTGGTGGCTCATCGGCGTTCAAATTGTGAGGCATTTAAATCTGGTTGACACATTTACTCCCGCCCTTTCCCTCTCCTTTGTCTTGTTTGGGGGTTTGGGGCTCGCAACATATTTGATTGCCCTCGCCGTGGCCTTACATTGGGCTAAAAAGTTCTTCTCAAACAAGGCTATGCAGAAGATCTATATGTCGCTCGGCATTGTGCTTATCATCTTATCTTTGTATTTTCTTATTAATTCATTAAGGATTTTGCTTGGTTAATTATTGTGAGGGATAGTTCCCTCGCAAAAATTATTTGCCATTACTGTTTTGAACATTGTAATTCGTATCTTGATTTATGAAGCGGCCCTTCAACAAAAGACGTGGGGGACATATCAATCGGTTCAGAGAAGAATATGGGCGTCATAAAAACACAATGGTCTTCCCCATGCAGATGTCTATCGATCCATGATCCCATTAGAAACCCTTCTGAAGACCTACGGTTATTGGGCTATTGTAAGAGGCACCTCAGCGGGGCGAACGGTCAGGACGCCCTGAGACATCGCGTTTGCGCGGCGTTTTCAGGGTGAGGCCTTTAATTATGGCAAGGCAATGCAGATATACTTATTTTGATATGGGTTCGATATTTTTAACGTGCCAAAAACTGATTTCGTGTCAAATCAAAATTATGCTATAATAAAATGTCAGACTTAAGGAGAAAAACACGTATGAGGCACCTTATCGGCGATGATACAGATACTGGAGAGAGATAATGTTTGGTGACTCTGTAGGGAGGATGAAGAGAGATATAATGCTTCGTAACTTTTTACGCAAATTTGGCATCGCCAAGACGACACTCATAGCTACATTTTTATCAATTCTTTTCTCATTTCTGTTGTATTTGTGCATTGGAACCGTTTTAGGTGAAATCACACCCGTTGGTATTCTTTCCTCCGCTATAATCCCTGCTTGTGTGGCCCCACCAATTGTGTATTCCATTTTTCGTCTTTCACAAAGACTTGGCCTTGCTGAGAAGGAGCTGATAAACGCATATAATAGTTTAGAACTACAGGTTAGGCTGCGCACGGCCGAGCTTGTCACAGCGAATAGACATTTGCAGGGTGAAATTGTCTTGCGCACTCGGACAGAAGGGAAGCTCAAGAAGGGTGTTGAGCGATTGAAAAAAAGCCTGGAAAAAACGATCATTGCCATTGCCGCGGTAACAGAGATACGGGATCCGTTTACCGCTGGTCATCAAAAACGGGTGACAAAGCTTGCCTGTGCCATTGCCGAGGAAATGGGGCTTCCCAAGGGTAAGAACGAAAGGCTCCGTCTGGCAGCTATTGTTCATGATATCGGCAAGATACATATACCTACTGAAATCCTCATCAAGCCCACCCAGTTAAGCGAACCCGAATTTACTATCATTGAGGCTCATCCCCAAATAGGTCATGATATATTATATGGGATCACATTTTCCCGGCCGATTGCCAAAATCGTCCTGCAACATCACGAATTGCTGGATGGTTCTGGCTATCCCCAGGGTCTTTCGGGTGATGAGATCGTGGTGGAGGCGCGGATCTTAGCGGTAGCTGATGTTGTTGAGGCCATGCTCTCGAACCGACCCTACCGACCGGCCCATGGTATAGAGGGTGCATTAGAGGAAATTTTGCACAACAAGGGTGCCCTTTATGATTCTGAGGTCGTCGATGCCTGCTCGAGGGTCTTTTACGAGCGGGGCTTCATGTTCGAGTAGTGCGCACATGCGGTACTGAGCAATCCATACCCTGATACTACTGCGGTTGGATTGTATGCGGGACCTAGAGGGAGGGTTGAATCATCATTGATTGCAGGCGATAAAATGGTGGCGGTGCAGGGAATTGAACCCCGGACACTGCGGATATGAGCCGCATGCTCTAACCATCTGAGCTACACCGCCACGGCCATTATTGCATGTAAGGACAGGAAGGTTGTCAACCCTGCCTTCCCCGCTACTTACCGATTTCCCTCCGCATCCTTGTGATGGTCTCTTTGCGGTCGGGGGTGCCGAAGATCCCCGAACCCCCAACGAAGATATCGCCCCCGCGTCGCGCCACCTCCCCGATGTTGTCCACCTTGATCCCCCCGTCCACCTCGATCTCGGCATTCAGTTTCCGTTTGGTGATGATTTCCTTCAACCGCTCGATCTTGGGGAGCATCGCGGGGATGAACTCCTGCCCTCCAAAGCCCGGGTTCACCGTCATGATCATCACCAGGTCCAGATCGGGCAGGATGTAGTCGAGGCTCTCAAGGGGGGTAGCGGGGTTGAGGGCCACCCCTGCCCGGACCCCTTTTTCCTTGATGGCGTGCACCGTTCGGTGCAGGTGGGTACTGGCCTCCACCTGGACGGTGAGGATATCGGCCCCGGCCCTGATAAATGCATCGAGATAAAAGTCGGCGTTCTCGATCATAAGGTGGACATCCAGCGGGATGCTCACCACCTTTTTGAGGGCATTGACCACCACGGGGCCGATGGTGATGTTGGGGACGAAGTGTCCGTCCATCACATCCACATGGATCCAGTCAGCCCCGGCCTCGATGACCTCCCGGACCTCATCGGCCAGGCGGGCCAGATCGGCCGAGAGGATGGAGGGGGCTATCCGCTTCATCCAGCCGACCCCGCTGCGGGCTGGGCGATCTTGCGGGTCATCTTTTTCAACCTGTTGATTTGGCGCTTGTAGATAGTTGCCATCCGCTTGTCGCCCTTGGTCAGGGCCTCTGCCCGCTTGGCCTTGATGGAGACGATGCGCTTTTTCAGCTCCTTGATGCTCAGATCCGCCTTCGCCTTCTTTTTGGCGCCTTTGCGGGGCCGAACCTCAGTGATCCCCTTGGCCTTGCGGATGAAGTCCAGGAGCTCTTCCTTCTTCATCCCGCTGACACCTTCCGCCCCCAGCTCCTTGGCTAGATCCCGGAGCTCCTTGATAGTCATCTTAGGTAACTGTTTGGCTAGGTCCTCCATATCTGTCATGTCCGTTCCCCTTTTCTGTGCCCTCTAATTGAGACCTATTCCATAGCAGAGATCACGGGAAAAATCAAGGCCTGTGACAGAGGGGTTGCCTTTAACGTCTTGGTGCATTAGTAAGGGTGGAAAGAGGGGTAAGGCCAAACTGAGCACGCAGGTGACCCCTATCGAGCCCCCTGGCCCGAACACAACGGTCTTTGTCAGACGACAGGTGGGGGACGTCCTTAAATAATTCAATAAATTTTTTGCCTTTTATGCAGCCCGATGCCTCCGCTCCGCTATGAGCATGCTGCAGACAGTGGCAACGAAGGCCATAATTGTCGAAAGGATAAATACCAGTTGATAACTCCCTGTCTGATCAAAGATCACCCCGCCCATATATGCCCCAAAACCTCCGCCCAGGTGATGAACGGTGGTGATGAAACCGGAAAGGAGACCGATATGAGAAAAACCATACATTCTTCCGATTAAGGTAGCGGTGAGGGGGGCCGTGATGAGGTGGGTTAAGCCAAAGACCAGTGCGAAGACATAGAATGAGGCGAGGTTCTGATACCTTAAGATCATAAGAAACAGGAATACCCGCATGACAAAGGTGAGGGCAATGGGGATTTTATTCCCGATCACGTCAGAGGCAGGTCCGGCAATCAATATTCCTACCAGGCTCATCAATCCATACCAGGCCAGCATATTTCCTGCGCTTGTGGGCGATATCCCGTAGTCGGTGACGAGGGGGACCAGATGAGTCGTCACCAAAAAATCCCCGCTGCCGCATATGAACATGACAATGAGAAAGAGCCAAAAGGAGTAGGTACGCATGGCCTCCCGTAGTCCCAGATCCTGTAGGGTCTCATCCGAAGAAACTGCGTGGTCTCCCGCTTCCTTTTTCCTTGCATCCTTATGGCCGAATGGCATCACACCAAGATCATCGGGATCCCCTCGAATGAACAGGAGCGCTAGGGCTATATTGACCACTAACATGATCACGCCGATATAAAAATGTGAGATCCTCCATCCATAGTGCAGCGTAATGATGGTGAAAAGCGGGATGAGCGCAAAGTGCCCCAAGGAACCGCCGGATAGGGCGAGGCTAATGGCAAAGCCGCGCCATTTTGCAAACCACTTGCTCGTCAGGGCCGCTATTATGGGAGCGCTCGTCCCGCCAAACCCAATGGCGGCTAAGATCCCATAAAATAAATAGAATTGCCACAATGAGCTCACCGCGGCAATGAGGATGTATCCCGCAGCGAGGAAAACAGTTGAGATGCAAATGACCCACTTGGGGCCATACCGGTCATAAAATTTGCCCACGGCGGTAAGAGACAGGGCATAGAGGACCATATTCAGGGAAAAGACCAAGGACATGGTGCCTCGACTCCAGCCGAATTCCGCAATCATCGGTTTAAAAATTACCCCGAAGGAAAAACGGGCACCTGAATTAAAGAAGAGTATGGCAAACGAGGCGGCCACGATATACCAGCCGTAAAATAGCTTGAACCTGTGGGGTGCTTTTCCCGGCATCACCATATACGCTCCATTTTCCTCAACCTCTGATGCAGGACGATTCAGAAAAACCTTAATATCATTATTACGATGATCTTGAAATCGTTATTTTAATGACCTGCTTTTCAGGTATCATCAATCAATACCGTCTAAATCCCGTATAAGAAGGGGGGCACTCCTTACATAATTCCATTATCATCAAAAATCAACCCACCCTCAACAATTCCTCTCCCATCCCCGTCCTTCCAAGGGGCTTTTTCTTGTCCATGAATGGTTATTATGATACAGTTATTACTATAAGAATCCTATATCATACGAGAAAATTGAGAGGAATGGATCTGTCTCGATTCATCAATATCGCTTTTAGCTTAAAAAGAGGTCGGGGAAATGTCAGTCAAGGAACACATGAAGCACGTGGACGGCACGAAGAAGGGGGATATCACGCTCTATGCCCTCAGCACCTGTGGATGGTGCAAGAAGACCAAGGGCCTGCTCAATGATTTGAATGTCGACTATCACTATGTGGACGTAGATCTTCTACCAGATGCCGACGGTGAGGAAGCCATCAAAGAAATACGCAGATGGAATCCGTCGTGCTCATTTCCTACCTTGGTGATCAATAACAGCAGACGTATTATTGGCTTCAACGAAGAAGAAATTCTAGGGTTGACAAAAAATGCCAGTTAGAGAGATATCTGAAGAGGCGGTAGAGTCTCAGTATCAGCGCCTCAAGCGCGAGGCAGAGTCGGGCGGATATCATCTGAATCAGGATGTCAACTTCACCAAAGATCTGATCCGAGGTTTATTGGTGAACGAGGGGAGATATGGCTATTGGGCTTGCCCCTGCCGACTGGCTTCAGGAATCAAAGATGATGACCTCGACATTATTTGCCCCTGCGACTATCGGGATCCGGACCTGACTGAACATGGATCTTGTTACTGCGCACTGTATGTATCAGGAGACATCTTCAGAGGCAAGAAGGCGCCTGAATCGATACCAGAAAGGCGTTTGCCCGAGCCCGAGAGGAAAAAGATGAAAGCGAGCATTTCACAGCAGCATTTCAAGGCAGGGGAAACCCCGCTTTCTTACCCGGTGTGGCGATGCAAAGTGTGCGGCTATTTGTGCGCCAGGAATGAGCCGCCGGAGCAATGCCCAATATGCAAGGCGAAGAAGGAAAGATTCGAACGGTTCATGTAGGGGTATACCAAGAGAGGGACGTCCTCTATCTTGGAGGCACCGGCCTTCCCCGCACTTTGGTGTAAGGCAGAAGAGGGGATACTTACTGAGCCTTTGCAACCCTGAATCATGGCAACAACACAGCTGACGGTGCAGGGACCTTATGATCTTGCGCTTTCTTTGAAGGCCCGGGCAAGCTTTTCTCCAGGGCCTGCGGAAGACACAACAGCGTTGCGCATAGCGGTGAGAATAGACGGCAAGCCTGTACTGTTGGAAGTCCAACAGGCAGCAAACAAGTCCGCTGTGCTTCAGGTATCATCCCTTGATGATGCGCACCCGGAACGATTACAGGAGCAAGCGGGGTGGATTGTCCTCGCCGATCTTGACCTGCGACCTTTTTACCGTATAGCGGAGAACGATCCGATCATTGATCCTGTTGCTAGGTTGTTTCACGGCATGAAACCGATCCGCCCGGCCACACTCTTCGAGATGGCGGTAGATGCAGTAATAGAACAGCAGATTTCGTTAACCGCCGCCCGCAGAATACGCTCCCGGGTGATCGAGCGCTTCGGTGAGAGGACAGCCGGACTGTGGATCTTTCCCGACCCGGAAACCCTGGCGCGGGCGTCGACAGAAGAACTGCGTGCGTGCGGCCTCTCGGGAAGAAAAGCGGAATATATCAACGGGGTTGCCAGAAACGTCGTAGAGGGTTCGCTCGATCTTGACCAGCTTAAAAACCTATCTGATAACGAAGTGCGTTCAATAATCAGCGGGATTCGGGGCTTCGGGCGCTGGTCAGCGGAATATATCCTCATCCGCGGCCTGGGGCGCCCGGACGCCGTACCTGCGGACGACCTGGCGGTTCGCACGATGGTCGGGAAATACCTTGGCGACGGCAGCCGCATGACGGCAGAGCAGGTGGAGCAGACACTCAAGCCCTTCGTACCTTTCAGGGGGATCGCGGTATTTTACCTTTTGGTGTATCATCGGCTTGCACCCGACAGAAAATGAAAAAAGAAGGTTAAATCTTTATTCTTTCAAAGAACCCGCAACTCCTCACCGGGGGTCTTTTTATTGCCTTAACAGGGTTAATATGATAAAAATAGCGATTATATAACCAAAGGAGACCTTTATGTTCCTGAAATTTCTTCCTAAGGATTTTGATTTTTTTTCTTTGTTCGAAAAACAGGCTGAGTATGCCGTTGAGGCGGCGAGTTATTTAAAAGAGGTAGTGTCGGACGGTGTTTTAGATGAGGTACGTCTTAAGAAAATGCATGATATCGAGCATCAGGGGGATGAAGTTGCGCACACTATTATTGCTCAATTGAACAAAACATTTATCACCCCCTTTGAGCGCGAAGATATCCATGCCCTGACAAAGCAGCTGGATGACGTCATTGATATGATTTATACGATCGCAAACCGGTTAAGGGTGTATAAAATCACGAGGGTAAATAAGGACCTTATCGAATTTGCTGCTGTAATTGAAGCATCTGTTCGTTGCATTGCCAGTGCCGTCAAAGGGATGCGCAATGCGAAAGACAGAAAACCTGTCTCGGAGTCATGCATAGAGATCAACCGTCTTGAAAACGTCGGCGACTTGATGCGAGATAAAGCGCTTGCAGAGCTTTTTGAGACAGAGAAAGATCCTATGATAGTAATCAAGTGGAAAGATATTTACCAGGATGCGGAGACAGTGCTCGATATCTGCGAAGATGTCGCTAATGTGGTGGAGTCTATACTGGTAAAACACGCATAATCTATGACAGTAACCATACTTTTTCTGATTGCACTTGCCCTTGCCTTTGATTTCTTAAACGGTTTTCATGATTCTGCCAACTCCATTGCGACAGTCGTCTCAACGAGGGTACTGTCGCCCCGTTACGCAGTTATCTGGGCCGCCTTCTTCAATTTTATCGCATTTCTCTTCTTCGGGCTCCACGTCGCCAACACGATAGGCAAAGGCATCATTGATATAACGATTATAAATAAGGGGATTATCTTGAGCACCCTGGTAGGTGCCTGTAGCTGGAACATTATCACGTGGTACCTTGGGCTGCCCACGAGTTCGTCCCATGCCTTGATCGGTGGCATGATTGGCGCGGCGTTGATCCAGGCAGGATCCAAGGCACTCGTAGGGAAGGGCATTGTAAAGACGGTCACGTTCATATTTGTTTCGCCTATTGCTGGTCTCCTGTTAGGATTGCTGCTTGGCATCTCCGTTTACTGGCTGTTTAGGAAAAGTACACCGTTGAAAGTCGAGCATATTTTTAGAAAAGGGCAGTTGGTGTCCGCTGCCTTCTATAGCTTGGGGCACGGCGGCAATGATGCGCAGAAGACCATGGGGATCATCGCGGTCCTTTTGTTCAGCGCCGGCCTCTTAGGTACTACATTTTATGTTCCGTTATGGGTTGTCCTCTCCTGTCACGCCGCTATTGCACTTGGGACGATGTTCGGGGGATGGCGCATCGTCAAGACTATGGGGCAGAAGGTCGCCAAGATTAAGCCGGTAGACGGGTTTTGCGCTGAGTCGAGCGCGG
>Ga0154625_1059_pt2 | contig 16231 bp, 11 predicted proteins | sample Rifle2008BG13ft_FD_116054 | JGI IMG/M metagenome (GOLD analysis project Ga0154625, IMG submission 116054) | Deltaproteobacteria bacterium RBG_13_52_11 | reverse complement strand
TCCTTTGCTCCCCTTTGGTCATGATTTCGGAGTCCCTTGCCAGCCCTTTCCCAAGGATCGTCGTCCCCGCAGGGACAGGATCACTCACCACGACCCATGTCTGGTCTGCCTGGGCCTCGATCTCCAATCGTATACGGCAGATATCTCCACGGCTCCACTGCTTGGGATTTTTTTGTTCGATGGGGAGGATGGTCTTCTTGATCTTATATCCACTGGAAAGGGGTTCTTTCAGGGGGATGGCGGCGAGGCTCTGGATCGTTGCCCACGGGCTCCCTTTCCCCTGATGGGCGATTGCAACCTCGTCCATTTTTTTCGGCCATGGGAACAGGAAGACCTTCCCTTTGGGTGAGGCGTTCCAGTCCGTGACCTGGGATTGCCCTGATAAGGCGGCACGAGTTGTGCCTGCGATTGGGACTGCCTCAAAGGCCTTTGCGAATTTCTCTATGGCCAGGACCCCCCAGGCGTTGGCAAGGGTCAAATCCCATGTGCCCCTCTTCTGCCGGGCCAATGCCCCCAAAACGAGCCTCGGCATATCCGCCTTCCATTTCTCCGCATGGAGCAGGGAAAGGATGAGACGGACGGCATTCACATCGTTGGAGACCATCAGCCACCACAGATGATCTGTCCCCTCCGTTGAAAAGCCCATCCGCGTCCCCTGAAAGTTGAGGCGGGACCTTAGAATCTGCTCCGCCTCCTTGATCCGCTCTTCCCGTTTCGGTATATCCCCTACGTTGTGGAGGACATTGAACCAGTCGATCACGGCAGAGGTCGGCCAGAGATTGGGGTCAATGGAAATAGAGCCCAAGAGTTTCGCCTGAGCCTTTCCACCCCTGGACAAGGCCTCTATGGCCGATAGCTTCTTGATGGAAAGGTCCGCCGTGGCCAGCGGGGAATATCGTATAATCGATCCCTCGATAAACTTTTTGAGGCCGATCTCCATGCCCTCTTTGATCTCACCCGGTATGCCCCATCCTGCTTCATGGCCAATAGCGATGATATAGGAGGTGAGGACTGGAGACCCCTCAAGGCATGTCGGAAAGTATTTAACGAGACCTTCCGAGTCGAGATGGGAGGGGAGTTCAGCCATCCATCTCTTCCAGAGCGTTTCGTTTCGAAGGGCCACCGCTATGGATATCTTCTGTTCCATACAGGTGTAGGGGTAGCTCTTCATATAATCGATAACGCCGTTGAGCCCTTCAGAGATCCGTGGTTTTAAAGCCACCCTCACCCCTCCCCGGCCAACGAGGGCATCCTGAGGCCTCTCAACGGCGAGGCGGTAGTCTTTTGTTATTTGAACAATGGTTGCCTGAACGGTGCTGATCGGCGTTGCAGGGACTACCCGCTGCTGCACCTTGATCCTGTCCCCTCCAGGGGCCCCCTTCTCTTTTACCTCCACTGCCCAACTGAGTTTTTCAACGCCGATGGGTACCGCGACCTCCCACCCGATTTCCCTCGCTTCCCCTGGCTGGAGGGAAAGGGCCATCGGTTGCAAAGCCCCTGAAATACCATCTACCTGTGCAGAGCAATCGAGCCCCATCCCGCGATTCGTCGTATTGCGCAGGGTGAACTCTCCCTTGAATTGATCCCCTTCCCTGACCAGGGGGGGGAGCCCGGACAGGATCATCAGGTCTTGGGTCGATTGAATCGATGCTGAACCCGTGCCAAAGAGGCCCGTGCCCCCCTGGGCCACAGCCACGATGCGGAAACTGGTAAGGGAATCGTTGAGCGGTATTTCGACCCATGCCTCCCCGTTTGCATCCAACAAGACCCGCCCCTTCCAAAGGAGGAGGGTATCGAACAGCTCTCGGGTCGGCTGTCTCCCGCCTCCACCCCCCTGTGGCAACGCCTTTAGTCCATAATGGCGTTTACCAATGACCTGCATCTGGGCCGTCGCAGTGTGCACCTCATACCCCCTCTGGCCCATCATGGCAGAGAGGATATCCCAGCTCCGGTTGGGCATCAGTTCGAGGAGCCCTTCGTCAACGGCAGCGAGGGCCACTTCGCTCTTCTGAGGCGGATTCTTCCCGTCTAAGGTCTTTACCCGGATCCGGACCTTTGCCTTCTCACGGACCTTATAGACCTTACGGTCCGGCGAGACGTTCACCTTCAACTCATGCGCCTTCCATCCGACCTTAATCTCCGCAATCCCCAGTTTATACGCAGGCCTCCCGAGGTCGACCATGGCCGTCGGTTTAATCCCGGGCGCGCGACCCCTCACCACGAGGGCGGAGACGAAGCAATTCGGTGCATACTGCCCCCTGATGGGGACTTCAATGACGGGTTGTTTCCCCGAGAGCCTCTTGACCCAGGCCTCTATCACCCCTTCCCTCTCGACCGTGATGAGGGCCGTCGCATTCCGGAAAGGCATCCTGACCTGAAAGACGGCGGTCTCCCCGGGCTCATACCGTTTTTTCTCCGGCAGAAGGTCGATTCGATCATTATCCGCCACGTCAAACCACCATTCGCCCTTCCCTGCCACCCAGACCTCCTTATGAGCCACCGTTTTACGCCCATCAGAATCAGAGCTCTCCGCCTGAAGGATGCAATTCCCGGACACAGGCGATTTCACCTCACAGATCAGAAGCCCTTTGGCGTCGGTCTTTCCTTCACAGAGGAGAGCGATCCTTTTGGTATCTGTCGAGTGTTCATAGGCATAGAATCCTCCGACAAGGCGCTTTCGGTGGGTATAGGTCTTTCTCTCAAAGAGATCGACCTTCACCTGCGCGCCTGCAATGGGTTTGCCTGCAAGATCGAGGACCGCCACATGAAATTTAAAGGCCTCTTTGGATACGGCCCATGAATCCGGCTTGATCCCTATCATGTATTTGGAGGGCCACAAGGGTATCCTGGAGGAGATTGTCTGGATCTCCCCATTGGGGTCTCTGAATTCCAGCTCAGCGAGGATTTCCTCGGGGAGCTCTCCTTTTGGTAGATTTGGGATCACCGTCCGGATTGTACCCGACTGATCCAGGACCAGGTCTATGCTCGGGATCTTACCCGCCTTTTTCTCCTCTCTCGGTTCTTCCCCTTCTCCTTCCTCCTCATCCTCCAGGGGTTCGCCCCTGCGAATGATCCCTTCTTTAACCGGACCGTTGCCGAATACAAATTCATCAAATCCTTCAAAAGGGGTTATCTGCTTAGGCCGTATTTCGCTTCTCAATTTTACCGGGAGGAGGCCGGCCCCTCCCCCTGCAAGGTACTGGACGCTCACATCAAGGGGGACCTCTTTAGCCCTGATTAAGGGCTCCGCAGGTGGCTTGATGATCCCCTTGAGCAGGGGGACCCGGAACTCTTCCACCCTGAACTCGCCTCCCCGCCACGAGTTTATCTGCCGTTTTGCGCCCGATTTTTTAACTAAGACCACCTCATAGTTCCCAAGTTTTGCCCCTTTGGGGATCGTCCATTGCGTCTCAGCAACCCCGTTGGCATCCCACACCACGGGGAATTCGTATTTTTCCTCACTGCCATAGTGTTCAATCAAGAGGCAATTTGGCATTTGATCTTTGGGGGGCATGGAGAAGCCGTTCATCGTATGCTGCCGAAAGAGGTGCTTCATATGCACGGTCTCGCCTGCCCGAAGCAGTGTTCGGTCAAAGACGGTATGGGCAATGGAGGGATCCGAGGTATATTCCTGGGGGAGTTGAAACCTCCATGGCTCGATCCCCTCTTCCCAGCTTGAGTGGACAAAGGCCATGTCCCCAGCGGTCTGGGCCATGATGAATATCCCGCTATCGAGCGATCTGAGCGCTCCCAGCTGGGGGTAATTATCATAGTCAATCTTGTAGTTACAGCGGGCCAGTTTCTCTTCAGAGGGTAACGGTCCTTCAATCCGGGCTATCCCGTTGACATTGGTCTTCCCTTGCCAGAGGACCTTTTCCTGACAATCCTTCACCGTCACCGCTGCATCCTTCACCGATTCTCCTGTATCAAGGGCGGTGACCCACACGAGAGATGATTCCCTCCCCCATTTGAAGTGGACCGAGAGATTAGTCACCAAGACTGCGGTCGGGACATACATGGGCCTCGGCGGATGGAGGAGAGATGACCCCAAGAGAGCGCTCTCCAACTCCACGATATAGAGCCCGGGCTCCTTTAACGGGATCCCAACGACCTCAAAGGCACGGGGGCCTGATGGTTTTGGGACCTTGAAATCCCTGACCCCCTTCTCGTTACCCAAGAGGGAGCCCTCCCTCGAGGCAGAGGCCACTCGCCGTAACCACCCCTGGACATTATCACCCTGCCCAGGAGCAATGTTCAGGATCTTTCCCGTCACTTTTTCGAGGAGACCTTGCTCTTTTTGTACCTTGAGCATCCGCGCTCTTATCTCAGGCTCCAGGTTTCGTAACGTCACCGGGAGTATGGGATCTGACTTCAACTCCAAGATACCAAATCGGGATGCAAACTTTGCCAAAGGAGGGTACTTATCGGTACGAACGGCAAGGGGGAATTTATCTGCATTGATAAGGGGTCTCCCCGCGTCATCCTTAAGCTGAGGCGGTAGTTCAACCTTAAAATTCGTGCCCTCGGGGAAAGGCCCTGTAAAAGAGACGTCCTCGATGGACTTCCCCTCTGTTTCATCCCCCCCGTGGGACTTCCATACCTTCCCGTCCATGCCCTTCAATACGATCTGTTTTGCCTGGTCCTGAGAAATGGGCGCAGAGAAATTGAGGGCCATGGGTAACATCGGGATACATCCTGCGTTAGGGTTTTCCCGTTCGCAGTTGAATGTGACAGAAAAGGGTTCTCTCGTTTGAAATCGGAGGATCTGGTCCTGGCTGGTAGCTACTCCGGTCTTGGACATCACCCCTTTGCCCCAGACCAGGCTGACCTTGGCTTTCGCAGGAAATAGCTGTTTGCTTTGGATCAAGATCATCGGAAGTTGCGGCGGTCCCTGATACCTGAATCGAGCCTTTACTATTTCCTCCCGTTCCTTCCCTTCGATGACCCTGATACCGATGTGGTCCTGTATGCCTTCTACAGAGAAAAAGGCTTTTTTCAAGACAGATGCATTCTCCGCCTCGGCATCTAAGGTAAGGATGAATATCTGTTCTTCGTCGATATGGCTCCCTTCATAGGGGGTAGAGTTTTTGATAGAAGGCCCACCAGTTGAAAAGGAGAATTCCTTCTGCCCCTCGATCTCCTTTCCCGAGAAGGTCTTTAATCCCGATTTTAATCGAAATGTGCACTGCACCCCTGCAGGGAGGTCCCTCTCAAAATCGAAGACCCAGTTCTTACCATCTGCCCATCTACCTGTCCCCTTTTCAGGGCAGTCTATTTCAAAGGGCTCAATAAAGCCGCGGGGGTCACCAAATGGCACCATCTGCGCCGAAAAGCGAGCGCTTACTTGTCGGACACCCTTCACCGTCCCCTGCGGAGAGAACATCTCTACAGATGGTTTATCCTCCGCGAAAACGAACGGGATAACGGAGAGAAAAAAGACTAAAACGAGTCCTACGGTCCTGAGTTTCATAGCCCCCTCCCTGTTGTGATATTATAACGTTCATTTGCCGCCTTATTCGCACCAAATAAAAAAAAGGGCGTTTTTGCCCCTTGGATTGTTTAGCTTGGTTTTCCTCCCCCCTCTGCGTCATGCCCTGCTCCCTTGGGCCTCGCGTTGGTAATGGCTGTTTACATCACCTTAAATATCAATCCCTTCCCTCAAAACGGATAAATCATACCCCTTTTTCCAAAAAAGTAAATACCATGACTTCTTGAAAACAAAAAGGTGTATGCTCGTAAACAATGCAAGAACTTCACCGATCAACGGATGGTTATTCTCTGTGACTGTCTTCTTTTTTCTAGACAGAAGACAAAGAACCTGACTGAAAAGAAGAGTTTTCAAAAGCTTATTGAGACCTTACCCTTTTGTGTTCACTGGAAAGGGGGAGCTTGGAGAGGATGATGAGAGATGCCAAGAGCACCCAAACCTATGAAGGAACCAATCAGCTTCAACGGTTTGTCGTGGCAGAGCAATTGATGAAAAATTCTTGGAAAAATACGAAATGGGAGAGATGGATCGGATTTCCTCCAGGTATATGAATCCTCTTGATCAAGAGGTCATAATCTGCTAATTTCGAGCAGGGGGGGGAGCAGTCTCAAAGAAATATACCGATGACGGAATCGCGCACCATCGCCAAGATAGAAACAAGAGGTCTTAATTTCTATTATGGGGCGACCCAAGCCCTGCAAGGGATCAACATCGCCATCCATCCTCAGCAAATTACTGCCTTGATCGGACCTTCGGGATGCGGGAAATCGACCTTTCTTCGCACCCTCAATCGGATGAATGAACTCATCCCTCATACCAGGATCGAGGGAATGGTCACGCTCGATGGCCAGGATATCTATCAACCGGCTATGGATGTCGTCTCGCTCAGGCAAAGGGTTGGTATGGTCTTTCAGCGTCCGAACCCTTTCCCCAAGAGCATTTTCGAAAACGTCGCCTTCGGCCCCAAGGTCTTTGGGATCCATTCAAAGAATGATATTGAGGGACGAGTGGAGCAGAGCCTCAAGTCCGTCTCGATGTGGCCAGAGGTTTCAGACCGCCTTCATCATAGCGCTCTCGGTCTGATGCTGGGGCAGCAACAACTCCTCTGCATTGCACGCGTGTTAGCCGTTCAGCCTGAGGTCATTCTGATGGACGAACCTTGCTCTGCCCTCGATCCTTTAGCCACGCTCAGGGTTGAGGAGTTGATGCAGGAGTTAAAGAGGAACTATACCATTGTCATCGTCACCCATAACATGCAGCAGGCAGCCCGCACCTCTGACAGGACAGGTTTCTTTCTATTAGGAGAGCTGCTGGAATACGGCCCCACGAGTGACCTCTTTACCCGACCCAAAGACCAACGGACTGAAAATTATATCACCGGAAGATATGGATAAAAATTGCAGATGGCTGATCGCAGATCTAAAAATATGAAATTTGGAAATGTCTTGGGATTTAGAATTTGGAATTTGAAAATTCTTGTATTGTGTCTCCTCTCTTTCCTTTTGATATTTCTGCCTACGATAGGTTGTCAAAGAGAGAAGGCTGGGATCACTGTAGCGGGATCTACCTCGGTTCAACCTTTTGCTGAGCTGTTGGCCGAAGAATACATGTCTCGCAATCTTCAATCCCATATCTATGTGCAAGGGGGCGGGTCGACCGCCGGGATCGAAGCAGTCAGGACACATGCGGCGAATATTGGAATGTCTTCCCGAGCCCTCTTGCCTGAAGAGAAAGACCTCTACGCGGTCACGATTGCCAAGGACGCCATTGCGATCATCGTCAACACCAAAAACCCGATCCAGGATCTCTCGCTGGACCATGTAAGACTGGTCTTCTCCGGGAAGATAAAGAAGTGGGAAGAGTTGGGAGCTCCTCCTCACCCGATCGTTCTGGTCAGCCGCGAGGAAGGATCCGGAACACGAGAGTCTTTTCAAAAGTTTGTCATGGGGAAAGAAGAGATCAGTCTTGAATCCCTGGTTCAGGACTCAAACGGTGCTATTCGACAGGTCGTTTCAAACGATCCCCATGCCATTGGCTATATTTCGTTGGGCTTGGTAAATGAGCAGGTGAAGGCCTTAAAAGTTTCAAGTATCGAACCCACCTTGGCCAATATCGAGGGCGGGAAATATACACTGATACGCCCCTTTTTATTCGTCTTTAATGGTGAGCCGAAAGGAGAGGCACGGTCTTTTTTAGAATTCGTCTTGAGTCCTCCAGCCCAGGAATTGCTTTCAAAGGAGGGTCTGGTGACCACCCTGAAACTTTCAGGAAAATGATCATGGAGATCAAAGAGAAGGTCATTGAAAAAATTCTACTTCTCGTCGCCCTCTCTTCAATTGCGGTCCTGGCCTTGATCACCTTCTTTATCTTTGAGCAGGGGCTCCCCTTGATTTGGAAGATTGGCCCCAAGGCCTTCATCCTCGGCCAGAAATGGATTCCAAGCAAGGGCCTATTCGGCATCTTCCCGATGATCGTCAGCTCCTTTTTGGTCACCCTCGGTGCCCTTTCCCTCGGTATTCCTCTGGGTCTGGCCTGTACCATCTTCTTATGTGAATGGTCCCCCCCCTCTGTGGGAACGGTATTGAGGCCGGCAATCCAACTGCTGGCAGCTATCCCTTCGGTCATCTATGGTTTTTGGGGGCTGGTCGTCCTTGTCCCCCTTGTTCGAAATTATCTGGGAGGACCTGGTTTGAGCATCCTCTCAGGCTCTGTGATCTTGGGTTTTATGATCCTACCCACCATCATCAGCATCTCTGAGGACTCTCTCAAGGCATTGCCACCTTCTTATAAGGAAGGAGCCCTGGCGTTGGGGGCAACGCATTGGCAGACCATATGGCGGGTACTGATCCCGGCAGCCAGGTCCGGAATTGTTGCCAGTATCATCTTAGGCATGGGCCGTGCGATCGGCGAGACCATGGCCATGATCATGATTCTGGGAAATGCGGTAAAGATGCCAACCTCTTTCTTAGATTCGGCGAGGACGCTGACTACGAACATCGGCATTGAGATGGGTTACGCCTCTGGTGCCCATCGACAGGCCCTCTTTGCCACAGGGGTCATCCTTTTCATCATCATCATGCTCCTCAATTCTTTGGCCATCTTCCTCTCCCGAAGGAGGACTGGCTGATGGTTTATCGTACGCGACATATAACTCAAGGCATCGCAAAAGTTCTCATCTGGATTGCTGCCCTGTCGACCATTGGAGTGATGATCCTCATCCTCTTTCAGGTTCTGGCGGAAGGTCTCCCTGCCCTTCACCTCCGTTTCTTTCTCGATTCCCCAAAAAGCATGGGCCGGGAAGGGGGAATCTTTCCAACGATCATTGGGACCTTTGTCCTAACCGCGGTTGCCATCCTGTTTGCAACGCCACTCGGTGTAGGGACAGCCATCTTTTTGAGGGAGTACACCCGAGAGAGCCGGATAAGCCGCCTGATCCGATTCGGGACTGACTGCCTCGCAGGGGTGCCATCTATCATCTTTGGTTTATTCGGGTTCGTCTTTTTTGTCATCTACCTCAACATGGGATGGTCCATCCTATCCGGAGGCTTGACCTTGGCCGCAATGATCTTGCCCACGATCATCTCGACCGCCGAAGAGGCGATCAAGGGGATTCCCCCTTCATACCGCGAGGTCAGCTATTCTTTAGGTGGAACAAAATGGCAGACCGTCATGCATACGATCTTGCCAAGCGCCCTACCCGGAATCTGTACCGGTATCCTTCTGAGTGTTGGCCGTAGCATTGGAGAGACCGCTGCGGTGATACTGACCGCCGGTTCCTCGCTGATGATGCCCACTTCTCTCTTCTCACCCATCCGAACCATGTCTGTCCATTTCTATATCCTCGCCCGTGAAGGGATCTCGTTAAAGATGGCGTATGGTACAGGGGCGGCCTTGATCCTGCTCGTTCTTGTTGTCAATACAGCGGCAAATTGGCTGCTCAATCGGTATATCCGTCATCGGGCCTGAGGGAGGATTCATGCCGCGAAAGGACAAGATAACCATCAAGGATTTCAATTTCTATTATCAATCCTTTCAAGCCCTTCGGGATATTAGCTTTAACATCCACCAAGGGGAAATATTCGCTATCTTCGGGCCGGCACGAAGCGGAAAGACCACCCTTCTCAAAAGCCTCAACCGGCTGACGGATCTGATATTCGGGACGAAGCATACAGGGACCATCTTCTTGGATGGGGCAGATATCTATGGTCCACAACTGAGTCTCACCCAACTGAGGAGGAGGATCGGAATGGTCTTCGACCTGCCCACTCCCCTTCCCCTCTCCATCTTTGATAATGTTGCCTATGGTCCCAAACTGAGCGGCACCACCCAGAAGAGGCGTTTGGCCGAGATTGTAGAAAAGGCTCTGCGATCCGCTGTGCTCTGGGAGGAGGTCAAGGATCGTCTGCGCACCTCTGCCCTCCGGCTCTCAGGCGGACAACAGCAGCGCCTCTGTATCGCTCGGATATTGGCTCTTGAGCCGGAGATCCTCCTGCTCGATAACCCCTGTTCAGGATTGGATCCCATCTCTACGGCCAGCATTGAGGAGACCCTCGGCAAATTGAAAAAGGAGTATACGATTATTTTGGTCCCTCATACCATTCAGCAGGCCTCACGAGTGGCTGATCGGGCAGGCTTTTTTTTGAACGGTGAGTTGGTCGAGGAGGGACCGGTCTATCAGATCTTTACTCGGCCCAGAGATAAACGGACAGAAGATTACGTTACCGGAAAATTTGGATAGTCTCAAGGAGGAGGCGCTATGGATGTCCATACCCATTTTCAGATGGAATTGGAGAAATTGAAGAAGAATCTTCTCAAGATGGCTGCCTTGGTGGAAGAGGCAATCAGCAATGCCGTCCAGTCCCTCGTGAAAAGGGATTCCGGACTGGCCAAAAAAACCCTTGAGGGGGAGGATCGCATCAACAAATTAGAGATTACAATTGATGATATGTGTTTGAAGCTTCTGGCTTTGAGACAGCCCCTGGCTGCTGACCTTCGATTCATCACCTCTGCGATGAAGATTATCACCGATCTGGAACGCATCGGCGATCAAGCAGTCAATATTGCGGAGCGCGCGATTATTTTAAATAAGGAACCGCAGCTCAAACCCTATATCGATATCCCAAAAATGGCAGAGATTGCCCAATCGATGATCAAGGACGTGCTGAACGCCTTTGTGAGCAGCGACTCCAAATTGGCTCTTTCGGTTTGCGAAAGAGACGATATGGTCGATGGGTTAAACGATCAGGTCTTCAGAGAGCTCCTCAGCTATATGATTTCAGATCCAAAAACTATCGCGAGGGCAGTGCACCTGATGATCGTGTGTCGATGTCTGGAACGAATTGCAGATCATGCCACGAACATCGCCGAAGATATCATCTTTATGGTGGATGCCTTGGTGATCAAACATCATGCCAATGTCAAAAAAAGGAAGAAAAAAAAGAAATGAGGATCTTTAAAATAGTATGATAATAACCAAGCTCCAAATACCGATAATCAAACAAGGGAAAACATAAGAGGTCGGGTGTGGACATCTGGCATTACCTTTCCCTGAACCCTTCTCCCTCCCGGTTGCGACATTACAACGCTCAGTTACCTCTTTTTTATTTTCACGGAGGCAAAAAAGGGGATCGCCTTAAACAATGCGATACCTTCACCGATTCATAGATAGTTATTCTCTTTGGATATCTTTTCCTTTATCACTAGGATTTAACATCCTGCAAGGCCTGAACCATAATTCGCCGTTATCTCTTGAGACAGGGCGCCCTTTAATGGGTGACTTTTAATTTTTCTTTTATAACGAGGGCTTACACCTCAGGGACTATATTCCGGCCATCCCTTTTCCAGACCCAGTTCCGGTTGAGGTTTATGATGCCTACTGCTTCGGCTCCGAGGTCATAAGCAAATTGCTTGACGGCCCTTGAAAAAGCAAGAGAGTTTACGTCAGCCTTGTCAGGAATCCATATCGATCTGGACCATTTCACCACCTCTCTTCTCTTCGTGGTGCCCACATAGCCTGATTTCTCGGGAACACTCGGGGTGAGAAAAGACCCGGAAACAAAGGGCCGGGGCAAAGGAGCGGGTTGGTTCCACCCCAGGTAAGATCCCGGGTCATATCATGATTGCTCATGGAGTAACGTGGGTGTATAAGGACGTTCAAGGGTATCTCCTTTCCTGCTCCTTAATGAAGCGTTTTGTACTTCTTCCAAACAGGATCAGGTTCTTCGAACCACGAAGGTACAGGCTGAGGTCTAAACTTGCCGTACACTATTTTCTCGGCGCGGCTCATCCACCACCCGGCCTTTTTCATCTTCGTGGCGAGAGAGGTGGCTAACCGGTGAATACCCGTCCTCGGCTTGGTCCAGGGGCACGACGCCACGCAGACGCCGCAGTCAGTCCCCGTCTCATTCCATACCCTGAAACAGGCCTCCGAATTGATGGCCCACTTCTCTATACCCCTCACTACCTTCTTCTTGCCATGAGGAATGGCGCCACTGGGACAGCTTTCTGCGCAGATCTTGCAATCCTGGCAAAACTCATCGACGCCGATGTCGACGGGCGCATCAAAAACTAAAGGAAGATCAGTCGTAACCGTGGTGAGCTTCAGGCAACTCCCCAGCTCTTTCGTCATCATGAGGCCATGGCGACCCAGTTCACCCATACTTGCATCGATGGCCAAGGGGATACACAGGACCTGGTAGTTGGTGATAATGTGGGCCCGTGCAGGATAACCGAGGGCACGAATGTAGCCCGCAAGGGTTACGGAAATGGTCGCTAGTTGCGTGTACACGCGCATGACCTCGATCAACTCGGAAAGCACAGGACCGGTCTTGATCAGGCTGGGGTTGATCCCCACAGCGATGCTGATCGCGTTTTTATGGTTAAGGTTTATGGGCGCCCCATGCCTTCTGGCCGGGTCGTGCCAGGTCTTCCCTAGGTGCGAGTAGACGTAGGCTGGGTTGAGGGGACCGATGCGGACCTGGTCTGCACCCAGGAAATGGGCGTACCCTTTGATTTTCTCTGCTGCCCTTTTCGGTGAGAGTTCCTGTCTGTTCGGGGAGACCGGACCATCCACCAGGTCCTCCATGCCGTAGCGCGCGAGATTCTCTATCTGCTGCACAAAGAAAGGCAGATCCAGATGATTGCCAACCGATATCCTCGACAGCTCCCGGGTACCCCGGTCTTTTTCCTCCCACTCGGTATGCCTTCGGTAGAACTCCGTATACTCCTCGGAGCCGGGCACTAAGGTGTTACGCGACTGGACGTTGTCTCGCTCGTCGAAACGTTCTATGTCACCGACTACTTTATAGCGGGATTTGGTAAGCATTTTGGCCTCCTTTTATTATTTAAAATTTGGTGATTGTAAAAACTTATGGGGTCAGGCTCAACATCTGGCATTACCTTTCCCTGAACCCTTCTCCCTCCCGGTTGCGACATTACAACGCTCAGTTACCTCTTTTTTATTTTACGGAGGCAAAAAAAGGGATCGCCTTAAACAATGCAATACCTTCACCGATCAACGGATGGTTATTCTCTGTGGCTCTCTTTTCCTCTCTCTGAACCACAGAGTCTGCTCCAGAAGGGTTCATCCCAAGACGCACCGATAATGGGTAATTTCTCCTTGAACTTTTGCTGTGGAGCCGATATCATATTGACACGGTATCTATCCTGAGGCAAGCTCAAGCCCAAGCGTCCATGGACATGAAACACCTGGAGACCTTTTGCAAGGTGGCCGAACTGGGGAGCTTTTCCCGGGCAGGGGAGGCTGTATACCTCACCCAGCCCACCGTCAGCGGACATATCGCCTCCCTTGAGCAGACCGTAGGACTTAAACTCTTTGACCGTTTGGGGAGAAGGGTTGCACTCACCAATGGGGGACAGGTCTTTTATCGCTACGCCAAAGAGATTTTGAAACTTCGTGATGAGGCCCTCAATGCCATTTATGAGTTCTCCCACCTCATCAAGGGGCGGATAACAATCGGAGGGAGCACCATCCCCGGTGAATATTTTCTTCCCAAGGTCATGGGGGGGTTCCAAGGGGAGGCACCCGGTATCTCCATAAGCCTTGTCATTGCGGACTCCCAGAAGATCATCGATATGCTCCTTGCCGGAGAAATAGAAGTGGGTGTGGTGGGGATGAGGTTCGATGGAGAAAGGGTCGATGTCTATCCCCTGTTTCACGATCGAGTGATCGTCATCGCTTCTTCCGAGCATCCCCTGGCCTCCAAGGGGGAGGTCTCCTGGGAGGAGCTGCGAGCAGCCCCCCTGCTGATCAGGGAGAGGGGATCGGGTACGCGTAAGGCCTTTGAGGGATATATGACAGCGGCTGGATTGCGGGTGGATGATTTCAGCATCATTGGTGAGGTGGGGAGCTCTACCGCTGTTAAAGAGGGGGTGAAGGGAGGGATAGGGCTCGGTATAATTTCTGATCTCGCCGTTCAAGAAGAGATAGAAGGGGGGAGAGTAAAAGAGGTCAAGATCCGGGGCCAGGGTGCTCCGGAGAGGGATTTCTTTGCTGTTGTCCCCAAGGGGAGGGGTCTCTCACCTCCTGCGCGCCGGTTTCTGGAGTTTCTCCTAACGCGGAGGCCTTCATTACCATGAGGGGCCTTTCAGGCTTCACCATGATCGCGGCCGCCACCAGTTCCACTATTATCCACTTCTTCGTCTTGGCCCTCGTGGATACCGTCCCCCTGGTCCCTAAAGAAATCACCGCTCGATTGAATACTATCGAGGTGGAACTCTCGGCGTTCAGTATGGAAAGCGCCATCCCGCAGGAGGAGGAGAAAGCGGTACTGAAGCAGGAAAAAGAGATAGAAAAGAAGAAGGAAGAAAAGAAGGAAGAGAAAAAAGAGGAAAAGAAAGAGGTAAGGAAGGAAGTAAAGCAGGAGGCAGCAAAGGATAAGGTGGTCCTGGCAGAAAGAAGCAAGGAGAAAAAGGAGAGTCCCCAAGTCGACGACGAGCAGAAGCGGTTGGCGGCTATCAAGAATATAGAACGAAAGGTGGCGGAGCGTACAACAGAGCCCCTCCCTGCGGCGATTGACGCTGAGATCAATGCCTATCCCGGGATGGTCGAAGAGAGGGTAAAGGGGTTTTGGGTTATTCCTGATCCCTTGGCAGCAAGGGGGCTGAAGGCGGTGGTCAGTTTTGCGATTGACAAACAAGGGGTGGTGAGTAAGCTTAGATTGCAGCAGTCCTCTGGCAGCATCCCTTATGATCAATCGGTCATGCGGGCCATAACCAAGGCCGCCCCGTTCCCTCCCCCGCCAGGGCAGCTATCTTCAGAAGAGTTCGTACTAACATTTCAGCCATGAGGGAGTGAGACGTGAGCAGGATAAAGAGCGTATTTCTTTCCTTTCTTGTTGTGATAGTAACGGTCCTCTCGCACCCTATTGCCGGGAAAGGGATCATCTACATCGATATTAATTCCCCTCAGATCCGCAGGTTCTATCTTGCCCTCCCTGCGATCAAAGATTTAGGGCAGCTCCCTCAAGGGATGAAGGAAGAGGTCGAGAAAAACCTCACGCAAGTCCTCATCATATCAGACCTCTTTTACCTCATGGAGAAGGTGAAGCTCCCCCAACAGGCGGTCTATGTTACTGAGGAGAGTGTGGATTTTGGGGCATGGGGGGATGCAGGGGCCGAGTTCTTGTTATCGGTAGGCCTTAAGGCTGAAGGAGATGCGATCTCGATTGAGTTCAGGCTCTTTGACGTGGTCCAGGGTGTTTACATCGCGGGCAAGAGGTATAGGGGCTCACAGGGGGAGATGCGGGGTATGGTCTGCAAGATGGCCGACGAGGTTATCCAACAGTTGACCGGGGAGCGGGGGATCTTCCAGACGAAGATCGCCTTTGTAACAGACCGTACCGGTAACAAAGAGATCGCTCTCATGGACATCGATGGGCGCAACGAGAAGATGGTTACCCACAGTGGCTCTATCAACATATCCCCTGCCTGGCATCCGGACGGAAGGAGCCTCTTGTACACCTGCTTTCAACGCCGCAACCCGGATCTTTATCAGGCATTTATCTCTACGGGGAGCATCGCCCTCCTCTCCGCTGCCCCCGGACCCAATGCCACCCCGGCGTGGTCTCCCGATGGCAAGAGGATCGCCCTCATGATGAGGGGGAGGGACAACACAGAGATATACCTTCTGAACCCGCAAGGCAAGGATCCCTTGCAGCTCACCCGCTCTTGGGACAACAAGGTTTCGCCGGCATGGTCGCCCGATGGGAAGCAGATTGCCTTCGTCTCCGACCGATCAGGGAACCCTCAGATTTATATCCTTGATCTAGCTACGCGAAAGTTGAGAAGGTTAACCTATGAGGGAAGATACAATTGCTCCCCTGCCTGGTCACCGAAGGGAGACAAGATCGCCTTTGCTCGTGAGGAGGAAGGGAGATTTCACCTCTACACCATTAGACCGGATGGGACTGATGTGAAGAGGTTGACCAAGGAGGGGAGCAATGAGAACCCCTCGTGGGCCCCTAACGGCAGGCATATTGCCTTTGCTTCCAGGATGGGGGGGAGTTATGATATATACATTATGACTGCAGATGGAGGTGGTCCATGGAAGGTAACCACCTCCGAGTTCAACGAGACGGAACCAGCGTGGTCACCGTGGCTGCAATGAGGACAATCCTTTGAGAAAGGGGGTTTTGACTATGGGGAGGAAAAAAGGTTGGTTATGGATGGTTATGCTTACAATTATACTCCTTGTTTTCTTTTCAGGATGTGAGTCGTTAAAGA
>Ga0154625_1098_pt9 | contig 16244 bp, 11 predicted proteins | sample Rifle2008BG13ft_FD_116054 | JGI IMG/M metagenome (GOLD analysis project Ga0154625, IMG submission 116054) | Deltaproteobacteria bacterium RBG_13_52_11 | reverse complement strand
AAGCGGTTTCATCAGGCCCATATCCCGGTGATCAGGATAGGACTGCAGCCTACTCCCTCCCTGGAGGCACCGGGGACCATTGTGGCCGGCCCCTACCATCCCGCCTTCAGGCAATTGGTGGAGAGTGTGCTTATGTACGAACAGGCAATTGATCTCCTCGCCGAGTTTCCTCATAAGGGGAGCATACTACCCACCTTTCTCGTCTCCCCCCAGGATATATCCACGTTCTACGGACAGGGGGGCAACAATATCCAGAGGCTCCGGAAGAGCTTTGGTTTGGATGAGATCAGGGTGAGGCCTGATCCTCATCAAAAACGGGGGACGGTATCCTTATGCGTGTAATCAGCTGGCGATGGTAATCAGGGAATGAAGAAGGTACTCTTTATTTGTCTCGCCATGTGCATCCTGTGTGGATGTACCTTTTTCAGGAGAGAGGCAGCGGTTCCTCCGAAGATAAAAAAGGTAGAGGTCGGATGGGCCTCGTGGTATGGAGAGCAGTTTCATGGACGCAAGACCGCCAGCGGTCAAGTCTACGATATGTATCAGTTGACTGCCGCCCACAAAACCCTCCCCCTGGGAACTGCCGTGATGGTTACCCACCTGAACAACGGCAGATCCGTCATGGTTGCCATCAATGACCGCGGACCCTTTGTGAAAGGGAGGATCATCGACCTCTCTTATGCCGCTGCCCAGGCCCTGGGGATGGCCGAAGAGGGGGTAGCCAAGGTGAGGGTGGAGGTCATAGAGAGAGGACCCACGCCCACCTCCACCCCTGAAGGGCCTTTCACAATCCAAGCGGGATCCTTCGCCGACCGATCCAACGCCTCCAGGTTGATGGAAGCTCTGCAGAAAGAACACCCAGATGTCTACATCGAGGTACTGAAGACACCGGAAAATACCTATTACCGTGTCAGGCTGGGGAAATTTAAGACGAGGGAAGAGGCCTATCAGCTCGCCGTGCGCTTGGCTCAGGAGGGATATACGGTCTTCATGACCACAACAGAGTAGCGCCTATTTCTCCACGTGATGCTGCTCCCGGTACTGCTTGGCCTGGTATATGAAGGCCTCCAGACGGGTCATGATGTTGCTCTGTTCCTGACCATCATAGGCCATATTCAAGATGGGAAGATTGCCGTTCTCCTCCCGATACCTCTTGAGAATGGCGCTCACGACAGTACCCGGCATACAGGTAAAGGGCATGACGTTTACCACCCCGCTGGCACCCTTGAGGGCGAAATCCATCGTCTTGCCGATGCTCAAGATCGCCTCCCCCTCAAAGGAGGAATCGAGATAGGGTTTGGCCAAGGCGAGGACCTCGGCAGTCTTGGGTTCTTGAAGGTTTCTGATACTTCCCTGAAAGATGCGATCGAGGCTCTGTTCATACTGCTTTTGGTAGTACTCGGTCACTATTGTCTTGATGAGATTTGAATAGTCTTTCTTTCTCCAGGTGTGCCTGCGGGAGATGACGTTGATGTAGTGGATCCATTCCACCAAGGGGGCAAGCCACGCCTCCCCGCCGAGGGCTTCTATCTTGCGGACGATATTCTCGTTGCTGAAACGGTTTGACCGCACATAGATCTCTCCCACGATCCCGATCTTCGGATTGCTCCCGGGATTTACCACGGGGATGCGCTCAAATCGTCCCCGAGCCTCCTGGAGGGACTTCTCCAACGTTCTCAGATCATCGCCTCCGGTCCGGATGGCCTCACAGACCAGCTGGAGGCACTCCTGATAGACCCGGTCTGTCTCCCCCTCGTTTTGTTCATACGGTCTGGTTTCATGGAGCTTTTTGATGAGGAGGTCCACTGCCACGATGGCCCACCACCCGAGTTTATTGAAGGTGGAGCCTATAATCCCCATGTCGCGGTAGAGTGTCCCATCCTGATTGGGGGCGTAAATGGGGACATCGACATACCCTAGTTCATCTAAGATGAGACGGTGGGAGTAATGGTACTGTCCGAAGCGACAGGGGCCGCTCCCCGACGGCATGAACAAGGCCACCTGCCTGGGATCGCAATCCCTGCCCTTGAGGATCCTTATCATGTCCCCGGTGGTGAGGATGAACGGGTAGCACTCCCTCCCCGAGGTATATTTCCTGCCCCAGTAGAGGGTCTCCTGGGACGATTCGGGGAAGACCTGTGCCGAGAGGCCGCAGGCCTCGAAGGCTGCAACGAAGGCATAGGCGTGGTCTCCCATATGGGGGATGTATATAGTGCGGGTGATAGCCCCTCCTACTTTTCCCCTCTTCCTGCGCCCCTCCTCCTGCGGTGCGCGTGCGTGCTTGAGGCTATCGAGGAAGGCCTCGCACCTGGTGATGGCCCCGGCATCGGCGCTGTGTTCATCGATCTCCAGCTGCAGGTATGGTTTCCCCTTGAGGGTATCGCGGAAGAAATGGGTGATAAAGGAGTCAGCCCCACAGCCGAAGTTGCTGATGTAGATCCCAAAGAGTCTGGGGTCATCTTTTATGAGATGAGCAGCTGCCAGGATCTTCTGCCCGTATTTCCAGTACATATTCCTGAGCCCGTCCCGCTCTACCATGGACTCCAACGGCAGAAAGTCCATGGGGATGGGAAGCACCCCCAGGTCGCGGAGCTTCTTGGGGATATCGAGATTCAGCGCCTGATCGCAGCTGTTGTAGGGGCGCCCGACAATCACCATGCCCTTCTCCCCCTCCCTCAAGCCGTCGAGGACCTCCTTACCGCGGGCGGCGATGGCCCGGTAAAATCGCTCCTGGTGCTTCTGGGCCCGGGCGTATGCACGACGTATTGCACTTGCCCGTCTCTTTATCCTCCTCCCCAGCCGCACAAGGACCCGCGCCACCTCTTGTGGACCTCTGCCAAAGGGGATCACCGGCTGCAGAACCTGGGCCCCGTATCGTTTAAAATCTACAGAGGAGTGTACGACGTAGGGGAAGGACTGGACATAGGGGCAGGTCTGGGAGTATTCAAATGCCTCTCCGAACTTCTCCATGCTAATGACGCTCGGGAGAAAGATCCTCTTGACCCCCTTCGCCAACAGGTTCAGGACATGACCGTGGGCCACCTTGACGGGAAAGCAGGTCTCAGCCACCATCGACTCCACCCCCTTGCGGATCAACTCCTTGTTGGTGGGGTCTGACAGGACTACCCGATAGCCCAGTTCCGTGAAGAACGCCTTCCAAAAAGGTAAGAGCTCGTAAAAGGTAAGGATGCGAGGTATCCCGATGGCCGGGGCATCATCACCAAGAGATTCTTCACCTGGATAGGGCCCGAAGAGGAACTCCTCCCGCTCAGCGAAGAGATCCGGCAGGGTGTTCACCTTGCTCCTGCGCACTACATCATACTTCTCGCACCGGCTCCCATAAAACAGGGGCTTTTCTCCTTCAACGCTCACCTTCCTGATGAGGCACATGTTGGGGCACCCCTTGCATTCGAAGGTGGTGATTTCATAGCGGCGCTGACTCAGGTCAAACCCTTTAAAGTTGCTCCGCTCCCAGAAGCGCTCTTTTTTCGCCAGCAGCGCCACCCCGATGGCTCCGGTCACATCGTGGTTCTCAGGGACGGTGATCTCTTTACCCACGACCCGCTCGAAGGCTGCCACCACCCCCTTGTTGAAGGCGGTCCCCCCCTGGAAGAATATCCTCTTTCCGACCCGGCGATCTCCCACAACGCGGTTGAGGTAGTTCTGAACAATAGAGTAGCAGAGGCCACCGACCAGATCATTGATCTCTGCCCCCCGCTGCTGGTGATGGACGAGATCAGATTCGATAAAAACGGTACACCGTTCCCCCATCCTCACCGGTGAAGGGGCATCCAGGGCCTTTTGCGCAAATTCCGTTTTAATGGAGATCCCGAGTTTTTCCGCCTGTTCCTCGAGGAAGGAACCGGTGCCTGCGGCACACACCTTGTTCATCTCAAAGTCGACAATGACCCCCCCCTCGAGGCTGATGTATTTGGAGTCCTGCCCTCCGATCTCAAAGATGGTGTCCACCTCTGGGTCGATGTTAGCTGCTGCGGTGGCCTGGGCGGTGATCTCGTTGCGGACGATATCCGCCCCCACGAAGTCCCCGGTCAGGTACCTGCCGGAGCCCGTAGAGCCCACCCCCTTGATCTCCACCAGATCACCGATCTCCGCCCCGATCTCTTGCAACCCCTGGCGGATGGCTTCGATAGGTCTGCCAGCCGTCATAAGGTACCGTTTGGCGATGACCCGCTCCGCCTCATCGATAACTACCAGGTTTGTGCTGATGGAGCCCACATCGAGCCCCAGATAGGTCGGGATCTTTCCATCCGTGGCTTCGGGTTTAGAAACTCTTCCCTTATCTTCCAGGTGGCGAGGGGCAAGGGATAAAGGTGCCCACCCCTCATGCTCCGCATTCCTTTGTTGAGCGATATACCCCTGCAGGCGTTCTACACCCTCAATCTTCTTTTCCGAGAACCTCCCCTCCTCGAGGGCAAGCAATACCGCCCCGATGGCCCCCATGGAGGCATGATGTGTGGGGATGATGAGCTCACCCTCGTTGAGCTCCAGGATATCGAAAAAGGCCTTCCTCATACCTGCGTTGGCCGCCACTCCCCCTTGAAAGGCCACGGGTCTTCGGATCTCCCTCCCCGTGCCGATGTTGCTCTTAAAGTTCCTGGCCAAGGCATAGCAGAGGCCGGCCACGATATCGTAGTCAGGGGTAGCGATCTGTTGGAGGTGGATCATATCCGACTTGGCGAAGACACTGCATCGGCCGGCGATCCGCGGCGGGTTCTGCGATTGGAGGGCCAGCTGGCCGAATTCCTCGATGGTGAACCCCAGACGGGATGCCTGCTGATCGAGGAACGATCCTGTCCCCGCAGCGCACAGCGTGTTCATGGAGAAGTCATCTACCCTGACCCGACCATCCTCCTGGTCCAGAATGATGAGTTTAGAATCCTCCCCCCCGATATCCATGATCGTCCTCACCTGGGGATAGAGGCGTTCGATGGCCTTCGCCTGGGCGATGATCTCATTGAAGAACTCCCCTCCTAAAAGCTCCGTCAAGCCCTTACCGCCAATGCCGGTAAGGGCTATCCCCCCAAACCGCTCACCGGGGATGCGGGAGAATATCTCCTCCAAGACACCCGCGACTGTTCTCAGGGGCTGGCCCCTCAGGCGGGTATAGTGCTCCTCTATGATGTCACCTGCCCGGTTCATCACCACGGTGTTGGCGCTGACTGAGCCGACATCTATACCGAGATACAACTGCTCCATTTTTTTCTTCTCACCCCCGAGGTCTTGTGCGGAGAAAATGATTATATAAATTTGCCGGCTTTTTGCAAGGGAAATGTGGTGATCCCTTTGCCCTTTCAGCCCTTGTCATCCAGCCCCATTGCATTCGCCAGGGTTTCAGTATACCATATGAATATGATTATTCACGGCAAAAGGCCATTTCTTATTGTTTCTTGCGTCCTGGTCCTCTCCCTGGCATGCCTGGTGGGTAGTTCCCCGGCTGCCGAGGTGGCCGTTATCAAGGTCAACTACCGGAGCGCTGCCGACATCCTCCCCCTGGTGGAAGCCCTCCTCTCCCCAGGCGGGAAGGCATCCGTCGATACACGGACCAATTCCCTCATCGTGGTCGACACGGGCGAATCCCTGGCCAAGATCCAGACATTTGTGGCAGGCATGGACAGGCCCGCAGAGCAGGTGAGGGTCCGTTTCCGGTTCCAGGAGACGGGTCTTTCAACAGATAGGGGTATCTCGACATCGGCGAGGATTTCAGGAGAACACGGGTCCGTCGCTACCGGCGGGGCGGAAGAAGAAGGGGTGCACGTCCGCGCCAGAGACAGCGTGGTCAACCGGCGGGGGACCACGGAATCCTTTATCTCGGTCATGTCAGGGAGCTCGGCCTATCTCTGGGTGGGGAGGGATATCCCCTTTACCGAGCGGTGGGTCTATTTGACGCATACCTATGCCCACGTGGTGGAGACGGTGAACTTTCAGCGCGTCGAGACGGGGTTCGAGGTGCGCCCGATTGTTATCGGCAATACCGTGCAGATACAGATCGTCCCCCGGATCTCTTCTTTCGATAGAGAAGAGCAGGTGGTGCGCCTTACCGAGGCCTCGACCACCGTGACCGTGCTCAAGGGGCAGTGGGTGACCATCGCAGGGACCAGCGCGCAGAGCAACGAGGCCATCCGCGACATCCTCTCCTACGGCTCCTCCACTACAAACTCCTCGCTTTCTATGTCGTTGATGGTGGAATAGATCGAATACGAACGAGATCAGAAATGTATGCCGAAAACGTGATATAATATAACCATGAAACCACGTGTATATATTGATACTTCTGTCGTTGGTGGTTGTTTCGATGAAGAGTTTGCCGCCTGGTCTTTAAAGCTTTTTGATGAGTTCCGTGCAGGGAGTAAAACAGCCGTTGTTTCTGATCTCACTCGCCGCGAATTGGAGGGCGCGCCAAAGAATGTAAAAGACGTTCTTTTATCGCTCCCTGAAGGGAACATTGAAAATGTCTTTCTCTCAGATGAAGCAGAACAGTTAGCTTCACATTATCTTACGAATGGCGTGGTAGCCGAGAAGCATATTGCCGATGCTCAACATATCGCAATCGCATCTGTGGAAAGGGTAGATGTATTGGTAAGCTGGAACTTTCAACAGATAGTCAATCTCGACCGTATTCACGCTTTTAATGCTGTCAATCTTATTCTTGGTTATCCAATGCTGGAAATCAGAAGTCCCAGGGAGGTTGCCTATGAAAAAAACGTTTGATGCCGTAAACTTCCAAAGAAAGGTACGCGCTGAATTGAGCAAGCAATACTTGGAAAATCGTCAGGTCTTCCTCAAGGAACTCACGGAAAAATACGGCACGTTAAAGAAAGCCAAAGGTCAGCATACACATAAGGTAACACAGGCACAAAGATCGGACTCATGAATTTCGCCACTGGGAACCAGCGCACAGAGCAACGAAGTATTCCGCGACATCCTCTCCTACGGCTCCTCCTCCACAAACTCCTCGCTTTCGCTGTCGTTGATGGTGGAATAGAGATGGTAGTACATTATATTTAAATGGATTTAGAACCAACGTCTCCTATTTTGCATCTAAGGAGTCATATGGCCATTCAAAAAGTTCAGATATCTGAAGATCAAAAGAACAAAATTCTCAAATTCGAGGAAGGTCATTTTCTTGATCTCAAATCAGTTGACATTACCCCTGCAAAACTAACCCGTCATATCTCAGCTTTCGCAAATGCTGATGGTGGCGAGCTATATATCGGGATCGATGAGGACAAAGGGGTTAGGAAGCGCACCTGGAGAGGATTCCCAAACATTGAATCATCCAATGCCCATTTACAAGTGTTTGAACAGTTATTCCCGCTAGGAGAGGAGTTTTCGTATACATTTCTTGAATGCAGCAGTTGTCAAGGGTTGGTACTCCAAATGGGTATCAGCAAAACCAAGGACATTAAAACTACTTCTGACGGAATGACATACGTGCGTCGAGGGGCGCAGAGTCTCCCGGTTGACTCGGATGAGGCTTTGTATCGACTTCGTCTGAACAAGGGAATTACGTCTTTTGAAATCGAGACGGTTTCAGTCGAGCATCAAGTTATCTCGAACTCTCTTGTTATTTTGAAGTTTCTCCTAGATGTGATTCCAACAGCCGAGCCTGAAGTGTGGCTGAAGAAACAGCAACTGCTCAGGGACGAAAAACCAACCGTTGCCGGAGTGCTTCTTTTTTCAGAGGAACCCCAGGCAATTCTTCCGAAGAGGTGTTCCATCAAAATCTACCGCTATCAAACACGGGACGTTGTAGGTACACGGGAGACGTTGGCGTTCAACCCTATTACAGTCGAAGGATGTATCTACGAACAGATCAAAGCAGCCGTATCCAAAACAGTAGAGTTACTTGAGCAATTGAGCATACTCGGAGAAGCTTCACTTGAAAAGGTCAGTTATCCATTTGAAACTCTGCACGAAATTATAACGAATTCGGTATTACATCGTGATTATAGCATTGCAGATGATATCCATATTAGAATCTTCGAAAACCGTATTGAGGTTGAGAGTCCGGGGCGACTGCCAGCCCACATTACTGAGGACAATATTCTGGAAGAACGATTCGCCAGAAACGGGGCCATCGTCCGATTGATAAATAAGTTTCCAGACCCTCCCAACAAAGACGTCGGAGAGGGGTTGAATACAGCCTTTGAAGCTATGAGAAAACTTAGACTCAAAGATCCAATAATTAAGCAACATGACAACTCCGTGTTAGTTGAAATTCGCCACGAACCTTTGGCATCTCCCGAGGAAATCGTTCTTCAATATCTCCAGAACAATCCTCAGATTAATAACACCAAAGGACGCGAGATATGTCATGAAGGTTCGGAAAATGTTATGAAGAGAGTTTTTGAGCGGCTGATTGACCGCGATCTTATCGAGAGAGTCCCCGGTTTAAGGGGCAGAGCTAGTGCATACCAAAAGAAAAGCAACGAACAAACCTAGCAATTGCAAATCCCCTTCGGGCATAAAGGGCACACATGGGGTTCATACTGAGAAGAACAAGTGATATTTCAAGACCCTGCACACACACGTCCTCAGGGTGCCCCGCCCAATTTCTATATTGGATACATATATAACAATAAAACTGTCATCCCGGAAATTAATTGACCTGAGCTACAAAATTTTCAATAAATTAAGCAAAGCAATAATTACTTGTATAAAGTATTCATAATATTAATATAAGGAGGGCAAAAAATGGGAACGCAAAGCTTTATTCCAACGATGAAAAAAGCCTTACAAGTCACGACGGTTCTACAATTGTTGGCAATAGCGATATCCGTATCCATGTTAATAATATTTCAATCTATATCCGCCCTGGAATCGGAACCTACACACACTTATTACATATTTAATTTAAGTGCTATGGTGGGATTAATCATTATCACCATCATCTTTGTTTTTCTCATACTCAATCACGTTATCAAAAAAGTACCACCTGAAGCTTTCGTAATTAAATCATCAGGCTTAGAGTACAATGAATTTATTAATAAAATTAATGGTCTTGAAAAAGCGATAGACGGCGTCGCAAATCTGCTTGCGAGCAAGCATTTAAAATTAGAAGATCAAATTAAAAACCTCTATTCCATCAAAGAGGCTTTAAGTCCAACACTTCCGAATTTATTCGCAAGAATCTCGCTAGAAGAACTCTGTACTCTTCATGATACTGTGCATGACTGTAAGGATGCGAACATAGATTCTCATTTTGCCCTTTCGTATATACGTTCATGTACTAAAAACGCCAACCTAATTTTATCAGTGGATCTTGAATTAAATTCATGGTGTACAATACTAAATGACGACGATATTAAAGAAGCTCGATCTGTCTTTCCTAGAGCAAAGAGTAGTATGCGATCACCAAAAGAGACTTGGGCGGAAAACCGCTTTAATGACTTCAATTCACTTTTTAAAATCACAGTGGAACGTCTCGAGCAACAAGGAAATTATCCACCGTTTATACGGCCAGCGCCGGCTATATTGCGAACCTTTGTAATTGAGAAAAAGACTAGGTTCGAATGGTATCATTGGGCAGTTTTAAAGAAATTGTTTGACCTTGAAAAGGGTAAGAAACAAAAAGTTATGATCAATAAAATTCTTTTTTTAAAAGATGATGAGCATTATAATCTACGGAGCAAAGTTAAAGAACAAGAGGATGTTATTTTGTTTTTTCAAGATCCGAAAGAAAATAATTTATTCATTAAAAAGCATGATAAAGGAAAATTGCCAGAAGCGTTAGATGTTTATGGAATTAGGGAATCCCTATCATATATTAGAAGAAGCGATAGGGAGCAAGAAGTTAGGTCGCATGTGCTATGTCATACGGATAGTCTCAACAACGCTTATCGTTATGCAATGACGCTTTGGGATGCTGCGAAAGAAATTAATCCGGATGGCTTAATTAAGAGAGTTGAATCATAAATAAAATTTATATTCGAAGCGGTAAATAACAATGTATGACATAGTATTAATACAGCCCCCTGTGTCTAAACAAACAGTAGAAGAGGATCCTCGTATATTGAGCTACTTTAAGGCGCTTCAACAAGTCGGATCACTATTGGGAGACTCGCCACTTGAGCCTAACTATGGGCTTCTAACACTTGCAGCAATTTTGAGAGAATTACATTTTAATGTAGCTTACTTAGATCTAAACATTCATGATTATAGACTTCGAAGCAGTGGTTTGATGATGACAGACGATATTCTCGAAGAGACAATAAAGGATTATGAAGCACGTATTTTTGGAATCAGTTATATGACGGTAACATATGGTATGTGGGGGAAGCGGCTATCAGGGTTAATCTCCAAAGTATGGCCAGATGCAAAACAAATAGTTGGTGGGATCCACCCCACAATGCAATATAATAAGGTTCTTAACGAATGTCCTCACATAGATTATGTGATCGAGGGGGAAGCGGAGAATTCTATTGGGTCTATTGTAAAATATATTTTAGAAGATAAAAAGCCGTCTAAAATTCCAGGGGTTCACAGTAGATTTGATTTGAATATTAATTCTTATGGAATTATAGATAAATATGTACTTTCAGAAACGCCCAATCCAGCGTATGATTTGGTGGCTGAGAGTAATCATAACTTTATTCCTCGAATTTATTCCTCTCACGGATGTGATGAAAAATGTACCTTTTGCGTTGTAAGCGATTTTTTCTCCGCAAATAAGAAGGTTAATGGCAGATGTTATAGAAAGATAGAACCAGCGCTGTTCGAACAACATTTTTATGATTTAATTTCTAAATATGACCCTAAATTTTTTTGTCTTGGTGATTTAACATTTGCGCATGACCGTGAACCGACATTGCAGATTTGCAAAATTATTCGTAAAGTCAAAGAAGAGTTAAATTCACAATCCATATGGTGGTGTCAGACTAGAGCAGATCTGATTAATAAAGAGTTAGCAAATGCAATGTACCTTGCAGGGTGTAGGCAGATTGCTATAGGTATTGAAGGTGCAACAGATGATCAAAGAAACAGGGTAGTTAAAAGATTAAAAACAGCTACTATTGAGGATTGTCTTAGACTTCTAAGCGATATTGGCTTCGAAATTCAGACCTATTGGATTATTGGACTTCCTGGTGATTCAGAAAAAACGGTAAACTTAACTATAACGAAAATGTTAAGTTATTTATCAAATGGCATGGCCCATTTAACACATATCTCTGTTCTTGTTCCTTACCCTGGGACTATGCTTGGGCGTAATCATGAGAAATCGGGTATCATATTAGATCCCAAACGAAGTTTGGATTACTCACAATATTGGATGAACTGTGATCCATATGGATGTGGGGTACCTATTTACTCAACCATCGATAATACTGGGAAAATTCTCCTTAGTTCTGAAGCAATATACGAGCTTTGGCTTCTTGCTATTTCTGAAGCAGAGAAATTCTACAGGTCACATGGTAAAGGTCTTGGAATATCGCTACAAGAAGATTCAAGGCTTACATTCTGAAATGTGGCGTCAATGAATTCAGTGAAAGGATATTTGAATCATCAAAGGTAGACTTGGGAGAAGGTCTTGAAATATAAGATTTAGCTAACACCCCTCTTTCCTATAATCTTTAATCGCCCGCTTCTTTACTGGGGGAATAGAGGATGTCCTCCATTTCGTCACTGGCACTCTTGACTGAAAGCCCGTCTTTATTCTAAACTTGGCGCGTGAAAAGTTACGGAAGCCAGGGACGGGGAAAGGCGTGGGGTCAACCGATGGATCTTTTTATCCGATACGATTCTCCAATATTTAAAGCAGTCCATCCTGCCACACTATCCCGAAAGACGGGACACTCCAAAATTCGTTTCATACTGACTTTGCTTTTATTGATCTGCTTGCTGATGGGATGCATCCATGCCCCGGCCTCCTCTCACCTAAGCAATTGGGAGAATGCTCCGATTGACATGAAATCTGTTGCAGACCCTCCAGGCCAATCCCTGCTTCAAGTAATTATTGTCTATGGGAATTGGTGGTCCCACCACTCAGCTTTGCGATTGGTATGCCCGGATCGGCCTGTTGTTTTTTGGGACCCTGGCGGTAGTTATGGAGAGACTTTCCCCGAAGAGGTGAGAAGCAAGGATCTGATAAAGGTCAATCCACCTGACCTGGAAATGTACTTACAACACATCTGGAAATTTACCAGCATAGAGGTAGATGTTTTCGAATGGGGCCTGAAACCGGAGTATGGCCGTGAGTTATACGATGTACTTATCAAAGGAACTGACAAAAATCATCCTGCGGGCCGGTTTACCACCGCTACAACGGGGATGTTTTGTACTGTTAAAGTGGGCGAATTTTTACACCGTTTTGCTGGCAAGACGATGATTGTGCGCAAATCTTACTTTCTTCCTCATAGCCTTGCAAAGGTGCTTTATACCCAGTCACCCAAGCGCGTGCTTTCATTTCGCCGGGGCAGGCAGACTGTATTTGTCCCCCCTACAATTATTAACCCTCCGCCCCTTGTCGGGAAGAAATAGGATATCCTTCTTATCCCTGGTTTTGTTGACGGGAAGTACCCCTTTATTCTAAACTTGGCAAGTGAAGAGTTACGGAAGCCCGGAACAAGTACTGCTGATTTTTCCTCCTATTGCCAAACCATGCGAGCCGCCGGCTGGCATAGCGCAGCTCTCCGGGGCCCTGGCCGCACACAACGTAGAGCACACCCTCCTTGACGCCAATCTCGAGGGGATATTAAGTCTCCTCGCAAAGCCGTTTGCCCCTGCTGACACGTGGACACGCCGTGCATTTCGCAATCTCTCCAAAAACTTGAGCAGCCTAAAAAGCTGGCGCACCTATACGAATATCGATACCTATAAACGGGCAGTATTAGACGTAAACCGCCTTCTCACCATGGCAGGCGCTGAACACGCGCGCATAAGCCTTGCCGACTATCACGACATGCGCCTTTCGCCGGTCAAGAGTGGTGATCTCCTTTGCGCTGCCCACAATCCGGCGGAAAACCCCTTTTATGCATATTTCAGCAGTCGTCTGCGGCACATCATCGAACGCGATGGAACCACAATCGCAGGGTTTTCCCTCAATTATCTGAGCCAGGCCCTCAGCACCTTTGCCATGATCGGGTTCCTCAAGCGGGAGTTTCCCCGTGTTACTCTCGTGCTCGGCGGCGGCCTTGTTACGTCGTGGATGACCGGAGACAAACATAGCGAAGGGCTTTTCAATGGCTTGGTCGATCATTGCGTCGCAGGCCCCGGAGAATACCCCCTCCTGGCCCTGCTCCAGAAAAACCCTCCCCCCAAAATGCACGTTACCCCTTGCTATGACCCCTTCCCTGTCCGTGACTACCTGGCGCCGGGGCTGATCTTGCCCTACCGGTCTTCAACAGGGTGCTACTGGAGCCAGTGCTCGTTTTGCCCTGAGAGGGCTGAAGGGACCGCCTATTCCCAGATCCCTCCGGCAACAGCGGCAACCGAACTCCGTAATTTAGTCACCGGCATGAAACCGGCCCTGATCCATCTCGTTGACAATGCCATAAGTCCAGCCCTCATGGAGGCCATTGCCAAGCAGCCTCCCGGCGCGCCGTGGTATGGCTTCGCACGGATCACCCCGCATTTGAAGGACCCGGCGTTCTGTATGGCCCTTAAGAAATCAGGGTGCGCCCTGTTGAAACTCGGCCTTGAATCGGGTGATCAAGGCGTCCTCGACGCCCTGCACAAGGGGATTGACCTTGAAACAGCATCGCTGGCATTACAGACGTTAAGAAAGGCCGGTATCGCAACCTATGTCTATCTCCTCTTCGGCACGCCGGCGGAGACACGCGCCGAGGCACGAAATACCCTCAATTTTGTGGTTGACCACGCAGAGGAAATCCAGTTCGTGAATGTAGCCATCTTCAACCTTCCCATCAATAGCCCGGAGGCCGCGGGTCTTAAAACAGCCGGTTTTTACGAAGGGGACCTTTCCCTGTACGTAACGTTTCATCATCCCAAAGGCTGGGACAGGCGCTTGGTAAGGGAGTTTCTGGATACGGAATTCAGAAGACACCCTGCAATCCGACCCATACTCAGGAACCATCCACCCCTCTTCACTTCCAATCACGCGCCGTTTTTTGTGTGGAACAGATCAAAGGGGCCTGGTCTGAAATATAAGATTTAATTGGTAGTATAATCACACAAAGCCACAAAGGCGTTACGGAGAGGATATGAGAAAGATGACTAAGAAAATTTTTGCGCCTCGCCCAAAAAGCGTCGGTTTCTTCCTTGAAATCTAAAAAAAAGGGATTACTATAATAATACGTTATACAATGAGAGAGGGGAAAAATGATATGGTAACCGCAACCGATACAGCTCAAAAGAAGATCGCAGAAATATTAAAAGAAAAAAAGGACGTGCCTCAATCAGTTCGGGTTTATCTCCAGGAAGGTGGGTGAGGCGGGCCGGCCCTCACGTTGGCTCTGGATGAGCCAACTGATTCGGACAGTAAATTTGACAATGGCGGCGTTCCATATATCATTGACAATAATTTACTTAAAAAGACCGGCGACGTCACCATTGACTTCGTCGCTGAGGGATGGAAGAAAGGATTCACGGTAAGTGCTGAAAACCCTGTATCTGTATCTGGATCCTGTTCCACAGGCGATACATGTGCAGCTAAGGGGTCGTGCTCATAAGAGCAGCAGGGCTGTGTATGATTCCTGCGTATCATCACATGGAAGGCGTGGCGTCAGGGCTCGAATATAAGATTTAGATAAGGCCCCTTCCCTAATAATCTAATCCTTACTCCCCTGTCTCTTCAAAGGGGCCTTTTTTGCTTTACAGGATGGGGGGCCAATCCTTGGGTTGGCTTTTACTATCCATGAGGTCCACTTCTTCAGGTTGTCTTCTCTATCTTCTCCTCGGAAATAAGAACTGAGGGGGTTGCCTAAACAAGCAACCCCCTCCTCAGGATGGATTAGACGTGGTCTTTCCACATGCCGTATTTCTCTCTCAGGACCCTATGGAGGATCTTGCCGGGGCCTGATCTGGGCATCTCCTCATCCTTGATAAAGATGACGTTCTTCGGGACCTTGTAGCCGGCGATCTTGCCCTTGCAGTAATTGGTTATCTCTTCCGGCGTTGCCGTCTGCCCTTCATGCAACACGATAACTGCAGCCACCTGCTCGCCCCACTTTTCATGCGGTACGCCGATGACCGCAACATCTTTGACTTTTGGATGGCAACCCACAAGGTTTTCTACCTCGGATGGGAAGATATTCTCACCGCCGGAGATGATCATGTTCGCCTTTCTGTCAACAAGGAATAAATAACCATCTTCATCCTTGTAACCCATATCGCCTGCGCTGAAATAGTCTCCTTTCATGGCTGCGGCCGTCTTTTCCGGGTCTTTCCAGTACCCCTCAAAGATCATCGGACTTTTTGAATAAACCTCCCCAACCACATTCGGTTTTGTAATGAGGTTTCCTTCTTCATCGTAGAGCCTGATCAAATCCGTGCCGATAACCTCACGCCCGCAGGAGCCAAGCTTTGTAAGCTGCTCTTCCGGTTTCAATATCGTTACACAACCCGCCTCTGTTGAGCCGTAGGCCTCATCAAGCTTTGAATTGGGGAACATTTTGAGGATACCCAGCTTTGTATCCCTCCGTGCCGGGGCAGAGGAGATGAGTAGTTTTTTGATCGTGGTAAGATCGTACTTTTTCTTTACCTCATCGGACAGGGCAAGCATCATGATGTAGTGTGTCGGCACCAGGGAGGTAAAGGTAATCCTGTGATCGGAGACGGTCTTGAGCAGGTCTTCAGGGTCAAAACTTATCATATTGTATGCCATGACCGTTCCACCCACCCAGGTGGCGACAAAGGAATAGTTAAGGGAATTGATATGACAGCAGGGCATGACGAGGAGATTGCAATCATCGAAGCTAAACCCGTGATCGTAGATCATGATCAAATATTGGGAGAACATGTTTGTATGGCTTTTCATGACCCCCTTCGGTTTGCCGGTAGTGCCGCCAGTGTACATGAGGACCCAAATGTCATCAGCCTCCACTTTTGTGGCTGGTTCTTCGGGACTTGCTGCCGCGATGGCATCTTCATAGGAAATAAAACCGTCATAATGAGGATTATCCACGGCGAAGGAGACGTATGTTTCAACGGAGGGAAGATTCTTCTTCATCTTGTTGACCGTATCAATCCATGGATAATCTTTGCCGTCTCGTGGGTTTTTACCGCCCTGCACGATAAACACTTTTGCTTCACTGTGATTGATGTTG
>Ga0154625_1098_pt1 | contig 16250 bp, 16 predicted proteins | sample Rifle2008BG13ft_FD_116054 | JGI IMG/M metagenome (GOLD analysis project Ga0154625, IMG submission 116054) | Deltaproteobacteria bacterium RBG_13_52_11 | reverse complement strand
GCGTCACCTCCCCCTCGCCGACGCAGATATAATCGATAGCCGGACAATCCCTGAGCGTTTCCTCCGCCGTAAAGGAAGGATGCTCTCCGCCCATAATGACGATGGTGTGCGGGCTCGCAGCCTTAATAAGATTGGCGGCGTTCATCCCGTCATAGATAAAGGCCGTGCAGATCACGGAGATGCCGACTACCTCCGGTTTTTCCCTGCGGATCTTTTCCTCCAGATCGCCCCACGGGTTTTTATTGAGCGTACAATCCATATACTCGATATCGAATCCTTCTCGCTCCACATAGGCCAGGAGTTGCAGACATCCCGGCGAGGGCGTCCACGCCCTCAGAATAGTCCAAATTTTATGGGGTGGGTCGATTAACAAAAACCTCATCCTGTTCTCATCTCCTTAGGACTCAATGCCTTGTTCTTTATTGAAGCGCCACGTAACTAATTTTTTGAGCAGGAACTTGATAACAGGGATACGGAACATGAGGTGGGCTTTTGGAATGTCAAAAATCTCCCCTGAGATGAGCTTGCTGGAAAAATCCTTGACTCTTTGGGCAGCCTTCTTGAGCTCCTGTCCGTTCACAATGGCAACCTTTTTAAAAACCCCTTCACAATAACGACACTGCGCACAAGAGGTCTGATTGCAATCCTTTGCCTTAAAATGTTCAAGAAAGCCCTGCAACTTATTATTATCAAGGTGAATGAGGTCTCGGACCTCTAAATCGAAGACCTTCCCTAATTCAGAAACCTTCATGATGTTGACGTGTTCGGGTTTGATAAAGTACTCCAGATGAACAGGGGTGAATGCACCCTTCCGGGGGAGGGTGAAGAGATCCAAGAGGTTCCCTTCGTAACGCCGGTTTTCATATGCCCGTACATGTTCGAGCAACAGGGGGGTCCGTTTAAACCGTTCCGTGATTTTGAAATGGTCGTACCCCAGTTCCTCATACGCGGCAACATCCTCGGGCCTGATCCACGGTGATTTCAGAAGCTCCACAGGGTCCATCAATTTTCTATAGAGGCACAGATACCCTGGATACTGGAGGTAACAGTAATCATCCTCCCCTTCCCGGGAGGCGTGGCCATCATGGTTGACATGTTCGTAATTATACGGGCACTGCCAGAGACAGATGTTGTTCAGGATCAGCTCTACGTTGCACCGCACCGCCTTTCTGATCGCCGCTAAGGTTTTGAACTCCCGGTTGATGTGCTCATCGATGATGATCTCCTCAACGCCCATATCCTCATACTGCAGGGCCTTGCGCACGGTATTGACCCGGGCCGTGGTGGAAACCTTGACCTTGAGGCGGGGAAAACGTTCCCGGATGAGATCAATGAGGTACGGCATACCGACGGTGACTGCATCGGCGCCGGATTGGTCAATCCATGTCAAAAGTTCCACCAGCTGTCCGTAACCCTTTTTGGAATATTGGAGGTTTCCCAGACAAGGGGCGTTCAGCAGGTAGCTGAACTCCATACCCCTCGCGTGGCAGGCCTGGATATAGTGTTCCACGTCGCGGCGACTCACCTGCGGCAAGACAAACCCCGGCCGCGCCCCCCCCACAACGTCGAAGGGGAGCTTGCCAAAGAGGGCATCCACCGACGTCCCCTTTACGGCGTCCAGAAAGGAAATGTCCCAATTAGCTCCTACCCGAAGTTTCATACTATCGTTACTGTAACAATCGGCATGCCATTTTGCAAGAGATGCCGCGCACCAGCACCATATATTTTAAACTATCCAATCCCATTGACGCACAAGGTTGTCAGTGCTATGGTTCTTTCTGCCATGATAGCTCCCCGGCCTTGCCATACGTATTACTACGGGGGACTCCCCATTAAAGGATCCAGGCGGAAGGGCCGCTTATGGGTCGAGGGCAATTTATTATTCTTTACGGTACCCAAGGGAAAGGGCGGTGAAGAGATCGATTTAAAAATACCCTTTCCTAACATAGAGAAGATCGCCCTCACCAGAGACAATTATTATGGATCGGACACCGTCCTTTTTAACCTCAGCTTCCGTGACCAGCAGGGAAAATCCTTCACCCTCAGGTTTGCCCCCATTATCATCATTCCCCGGCGGAGGATTGCTCTCCAGCAACAATGGTTTGACTTCTTGACGCAGGCCATAAACGCGCCGGCAAAGGCCGCTCACCTTTCTACGCGATAATCGTGAAACTGCTAGTGCTTTACCTGCTACCCCCAGCAGAGCGCCTGTACCTCCTGACTCTCCAGGAGGACTGATGAGGGGCCCCCTTTGATCAGACGGCCATTGCGGAGGATATATCCCCGGTGGGCGATCGCCAATGATAATTGAATCTCTTGTTCAACAATGAAAAGGGTCAGCCCCCGCCTGTTCATCTCCTGAAAGGCGGCAAAAATCTCATCAATATAACGAGGGGCAAGCCCGGAGGAGGGCTCATCCAACATCAGGAGTCGGGGACGCCCCATCAGCGCCCTGCCGATGGCCAACATCTGCTGTTCGCCGCCGCTCAGAGTGCCCGCCCGCTGCTGGCCCCTTTCCTTCAGGATAGGAAACATTTCATATAGCCATGCCAAGTCTTCCTTTACCGCTTCTCTCATCCCCCTCCTGATATACGCCCCCATGATGAGGTTATCGAAGACGGTGAGCGTGGGGAAGATATGGCGCCCCTGGGGGACATGCCCGATCCCGCTTGCTACGATCTTGTGGGGATCGCGGTTGGTGATATCCTCCCCCTGAAAAAAGATCCGCCCTTCGGTTGTCTCCAAGATCCCGGACAAGGTGAGCAACAGCGTGGTCTTTCCTGCCTTGTTAGGACCAATGAGGGCAACTATTTCCCCTTCTTTGATCTCCAGGGAGATTTCGTTGAGCGCAATGAATGGTCCATAATGGACAATCAGTTTTTTTATCCTAAGCATCAACCCCTCCGCCCTTCAGGTATGCCTTGATGACGCGGGGATCTTTTTTCACTGCCTCAGGAGTACCTTCAGCGATGAGTTCACCATTGTGGAGCACCGCTACCTCATCCGCTATCTCCATGACCATTCCCAGGTGATGTTCCACTACCAAGATGGTAATTCCTTTTTCTCTGAGTTGGCATACCTTTTCTGAAAGTTTTTTTACCTCGGCAGGGGTCAGCCCGGCAGCCGGCTCATCCAGCAGCAGGAGCTTTGGCTGCATGGCCAGGGCCCTCCCCAACTCAAGCATTTTCTGTTGACCAAAAGAGAGTTGAGAGGCAGGCCATTTCCACCTGCCCAGGAGACCAAGGGATTCTAAGATCTCCTTGGCCTCCGGCAAAGCGCCTTTTTCTCCTTTGTGTATCCAGGGGAGCCACAACCCACAGGAAAAAAAATCTCCCGGTAACCTTGTGTGCATCCCCGCCAATATATTTTCAACCACGGTCATGTTTCCCCACGTCTGGAGTGCCTGAAAGGTCCTCCCCACTCCCAAGGCGGCGATCTCATAAGGTTCTTTCCCGGTAATGTCCACCTCTCCGAAGGAGATCGTTCCCGAGGTGGGTCTTTCCAGCCCGCTGATCAGGTGACAAAGGGTGGTCTTGCCCGCCCCATTAGGACCAATCAACCCCTTAATGGTCCCTTGGCGCACGGCGAGCGAAACCCGGTTCAGGGCAAGAACGCCGTCGTAGCTCTTGCTTATCTTATCTACCGCGAGAAGCGACATCACCTCTCGACCCTTTCCCTCCTCCTCTTTCTCCCCCAGTAGCTAATGAGATAGATCAACCGGGCATTCAGACGGGTCCCGACACCGTCGGGGAAGAAGATGAGCAGGAGAATCAAAATCACGCCAAAGATGGGAAGACTGTATTCCTGGTATCCTCCGAGGACATCCGTGAGCCAGGTGAGGAAGACCGCCGAGAAGATGGGGCCATACAGGGTGCCCATACCCCCCATGATAACCATCATGACGATGAGAACAGACAATCCCAAGCCGAAGGCACCAGGGCTGGCCGTGGACATGACGCCGGCGAACAGGCTCCCGGCAAAGCCGGCGAAGGCGGCGCTGATCACAAAGACCCCTACCTTGACCCGAACCACATTGATGCCGACGCTGGCAGCAGCATCTTCACTCGCCGCAACAGCCAACAGGGCCCTGCCCATCTTTGATCGAACCAGGTTTTTCGCAAAGAGGACTAACCCGATGAGGACCCCCCAGACCAGATAGTATTGTTTAAGATAGGTGTCGAACGTGAACCCGGCCAGGGAGAACCAGGGGACGCCGAAGATCCCGCTGACCCCGCCCGTGAGACTCCTTGATTCCCTGACGATGACCAAGAAGATCTCCCCAAACCCGAGCGTGGCCAAGGCCAAGAAGTACCCCTTGAGTTTGAGGATGGGTTTGCCAATGAGATAGGCAAAGGCGGCAGCCGCAACAGCTGAGGCCCAGAAGGCCCCCAAGGGGGGAACCCCATAGCGGGTGGTGAGGATGGCGGTTGTATAGGCCCCGATCCCGAAAAAGGCGGCATGCCCCAGCGAGATCTGCCCGGCATACCCCAGAAAGAGACTCAACCCCAGGGACAAAATGGCATAAATCCCCGCCAGGACCATCAGGAAGAGGGAATCAGGCCAGATCACCGGGAGCAGCATCAGGGCGCCGAGATACAAGAAATCCCTCTTTTTAATAAATTCCCTTCTATAGGGCAGGTGAGGATCAGGCAAGATCAAAGAAATCAACCATAGCCCCGCCGTATACAAGAGGTCCCTCTTTCTAAACTCACGCTGATGCTCTTTTACCATCGGCGACTATCGATGAAGGGTGAACCCAGGATTCCTTTGGGCCTAAAATAGAGGATCAACAACAGAACCGCAAAGGCCACTCCATCCTTGTAACCAGAAGGGATGAAGGCGACACTTAAGGATTCCACAATACCCAAGGCAAAACCACCAAGGATTGCACCGCTGTTTTTCCCCCAACCGCCCAAGACCGCGGCGATAAAACCCTTTAATCCCAGCAGCGTCCCCGCACTATAGCTTGTATAAAAGAGCGGGGTGACAAGAACCCCGGCAATGGACCCCATCGCCGCGCTCACCCCGAAGGCAAAAAAGACCATGAGGTTTCTCGAAATCCCCACGAGATCAGCACCCAGCGGATCAGTTGAACTTGCCTCCATGGCCTTGCCCAAGAGGGTCCGGTGCGAGAGGAAATGGAGCGACAGAAGCAGGCAGACGGTGGCTCCGAGGACCCAAAGGCTCTGGGGGACGATGAGAACGCCTCCTATCTCCAAGGGTTGCTCGCCGGAAAAGGAGGTGAGGGTCTTGGGTAATGTCCCGAAAAGCAGCGCGCTGGTGTTGCTGAGGACAATGGATGCACCCAGGGTGGCCATGATGAGAATAAGGGTAGAGGCCTTCCGCAAGGGATAGATGACGAGCACATGGAGGAGGAAACCGATGATGACGACAACAATCACAGCCATCAGGGCCGCGAGAGGGTAGGAGAGCCCGGCTCCTTTGATAAAGAAGAAGGTGATCACCCCCCCTAACATGACGAACTCCCCCTGGGCAAAGTTTATGATCTGGGAGGCCTTGACAATGGTAACAAATCCCAGGGCAACCAGGGCATAGATGGCCCCCATGGTGATGCCTGAGATGAGCAGTTGGGGTATGAGGCCCCACGGATCCATAAAATCTCCCTCGATTCTCCCTGAGTATAAAAAGGGGTGGAGCCGATGTTTCACACCCCCCTGTAATCTTACCGGATATCCTTTCCGGGCCTTAACCCCTATGAATCAACGTTATATATCTTAATGGCAAAGGGTATCTCACACTCCTCAGTTCCTTGGTCTCAAACCCTCCGGGAGGGTAGAGGTGGAGAGCCACCTCTTCACGTACCCCTCACTTGGGTTGTACGTAATCTTCATGTCTAGTGTGCAACCATTTAGAGAACTGGAAATTACATTATTAAATGTAAACCTATAGGTAATATCATCTTTGCTCGCCCTCGCGAGGCAGCTAAACGTTCCATAGCTCTGCGACAAGGCCACAAGGTCACGTATCGGGAAGTCTTGCGCCGGGAACTGACCCGTGGCGGCATGGTACTCGCATGCCGACTGTGCCAAGGCCTCAAAGCCAGTGGTCACTTCACTGACCTTCGCTCTGACCGTATCATCCATATCGGCCGGGATGGCTATAGCTGCTTGGATGACCGTAACAGCTATCACGCCGATCAAAATCAAAGCGCTTTTCATCGCAATACTCCTTTCCCAGAATTTTGGAGGAGTAGGTGCCGTGCAAATATCACGGTTACCAGTTGCCCTTCGCTCTTTTTAAAAGGGGGTGAGCGGAATAAGTTCTCCTCTCACCCCCTAATCTACCTCGTATGATGTTTACCTTCAACCCCTATTTAGTACCGACGAAGGTGATGCGTTTGAACTTCCCCCCTTCAATCCTGATGAAGACCATATCCTTTTTACTCAGGCCATCGTGGTCCGTGGGGCTGTAGTTATAAATGCCATGGCACGCCTTAAACCCCTTGGTGTTCTCCAAGGCATCCCTGAATTGAGCCCTGGTGACCTTCCCTTCACATCTCTTTAAAGCATCATAGACAAGCCATGTTGCATCGTGGGCATGGCCGGCTATCTGATCAAGCCCCTGCCCATAGCGAGCCTGCATCCGCTTGTCGAAATCGATGACGATGGGCTGTACCGGGTCGTCTTTATCGAGTTGATAGGGAACCACGGGTTTCCCGGCCGCGAACTCCACCCCTTCCATTGCCGCTCCCCCAAGGGCAATGATAAAGCCGAAGCCGAAGGCATGGGTCCCAAGGACCGGGGTTTTAATGCCCAGGGCCCGCAGATTCTTGACGATGATGGGCCCGGGAGGGCCGCCGGTGCATGCATAGAAGGCATCCACCTTTTCCTTCTCGATGATCGGCTTTAGTTTGATGAGTTGTGGGGTCATGTCGATGTCAGTAGGGTTGTGGGTCTCTTGGGAGACGATGACCTTGATTCCCTTTTCCTCACCGAATTGCTTGAAATACTTGGCCAGGCTCAAGGCCAGGGGCCAATTGCCTGGGAAGACCAGGATCTTCTTATACCCCCGGGCCAGGCACAGATCCACCAATTTTTGCGAGACGACGATGTCGCTCTGGGCGATGTTGAAGGACCACCGCTGCTTTAAGCCCCGCACCATGGGGTTGGAGGGGCAGAAGATGATGTTGGTGATCTGTTCCCGCTCGGCGATGGCCCTGGTAGTGGCCTGGAGGGGATCCTCAAAGGGCCCCACGACTGCCAGGATATCCTTTGCACGGGTGAACTTGTTCATGATGGCTGCGGCCCTGCCCTGTTCGAAGCCGTTGTCCTCGATGACAAGTTCCAGGGGATGCCCATCAACGCCGCCCTGGGCGTTGATCCGCTCCACCTCCATCGCCATGGCCATTTTGACGGTCTTGGTTATCTCCGCCCACGGACCGGTCAGCTCAAGGTTGACCCCGATCTTGTAGGGGGCCTTTGCCGCCGCAGAGGCAAACAACGGCCACGCGAGGATAAAGCAGAGAACAAACAAAATGGTTACTACTCCAAACTTACTGAATGCCTTCATAATGATACCTCCTTTTTTATGTTATACCCTAAACGCACATACTATCTCAAGACCCACGCAAAGATGGTGCAGTCTCATCTTTGCATGTTTCCCTTCGTTTTAGCCTGTCCATAAAAGCGAGAAAATTGCAGAACAAGCGCCCGGTCCATGCTGGGCCGGACTCTCTTGCTTTGGGGCTTAGAAAGCAGAAATGCCTGCATTTTATCTTTTGCAGGGCTCGTTCAAAACCCGCGATATCCTGAACCCCATTAGTGCCGGGGAAATAGTTGGGGATGTAGTAGCCCAAGGATGAATAGGTCTGATTATACTTCGAACTATGCGCGCGGTAAAAATCCTTGAAGTTCTGTCTATCATGGATAATACCATACTTTTGCGGATCCATATGCCAGGGGGACCCCGGTTCCATCTCTATGGACAGTACCCTGATACAACGGACGTTCTTGAATCTTTTCTTGATGAAATTTTTGAGTCTAATCGTCTGCCTTAAATCATCAGGGGTCTCGCCGGGAATACCATAGGTAAAAAAGACTTCCGTACTGACCTGTAACTCCTTCAGATAACGCAAGCAATCTAACAGTTCTTCATTTGCATAAAAGCTGTGTTTGTGGACCTTCCGTAGCCTTTCCGATCCGGTGTCCGGAGAAATGCACAAAAAAGATTCCTTATGGGGGAACGTGGCATGGAACGCGTCCATGAACGGCCGCGTGGGGAGACCGTGGCACTCGAAGACCATTTCGCAGGTTATGTTATTCTCTTTTATTTTGGTAAAGAGATCTATAAAAAATTCCTGTCTATCCGGATAGGGATCGAAGACCACGTACATCGTCTCGTAGCCATAGGACAATGCCTCTTTGATGGACTCCAGTATCTTATCAAGTGACCTATAGATGGGCGTGGTGCGTTTGGTGATGAATCGCTGGGAGAGGGCGCTGCCGGCGCACCAGGTGCACGTCATGGGACATCCCCTCCCGATAGTCAACGGGAATGTCTTGGAGCCGATGGAAAGGTGGTGGAAATTCTGCTCCTTGGAAAAACTCTTTTTCCACATAAAGGGGTGTCCGAAGTAATTAACATAGGTCTCGTGGTTCTTGAGGAGCGCGAGGTTGGCAAAACGCAATGCGTTGAGATCCGCTTCCGTAGCGCAATAAAAGCCTTCGTTCTCCATGATCCTGCCATCCGTGCGCCAGGTCAGGTTCGGGACCCGGTGTAAGTCGCGCTTCTGTTTCGTCACCTGTTCGACCAATCGCAGCAGGGGTTCTTCCGCATCTCCCCGGATAACGGCGTCAAGGCACGGGAAGTCTTCGAGGATCTCCCTGTGGTAATAGCTTGCGGTAAATCCCCCCGCGCAGATAAAGATATCGGGATACCGGGCCTTGATCGCCTCAGCGACCTTGATAACGTCATAGGCCTGATAGTGCCAATGGAGGGAGAGCGCGACGACGTCAGGTCGGGCCTTCCCGACATAATCGATGAGATCGAATGCGTGATCTTCAATCCATTCAATGCCCAGGTGCACGATTTGTGACGAATAGCCGTGCTGCACAAGATTATCAGCTAAGGCGAAGATGCCCATGGGCAAGTAATTAATCCATATAAAATCACCGAGCGGTTTATACCAATTATCAAATTTGGGGGTATGTACGAGCAAACAATTAAGGTGTTTCTTGGCCATAGTTTTTCCCTCCGGCATTTATGATCTCACTGAGGACGATCTTGTTGCGGGCTCACCATATCCTCATGCCTTTTCTGCTGCAGGGACGTGCTGCCATAGTCCCATCTGTTCGAGGGCCTGCCGCAGAGGCTCGCGGGTCGGCTCGGGGGTGCCGAGCCAGAAGGCATGCACAATGGCTTCAGTGCCGATTGTCGCATCCGTTTCCGGGCCTTTGTGCTGTCCCGCGATCTGCGCGGCGCCGTTGATGGTCTTCACCCGCGCGATATCCGCCAAGGGCGGCGGCACAAAGACCATCAGACTGTCGAGTGCAGAAGCCGCTTCCGGGCTCATCTGGATATGGCTCACATCCGGGAGCACGTTTTCCGCGAGCGTCCGGCGTTCGATGATGGCCTCGATAAAGCGGTCGAACCGCTTGAGAATCGCTTGGCGTTTTTCCTCATCCACCTGCACCGTTTTTTCCGCCCAGCGTTTGCAGTACCCGCATTCCTCGCAAGAACTGTGATAGCAATCATGCGTCTTGAAGTGCTTCGCAAAACCGTCAAGGGCGCGATTATCTATCTGCATCACATCGGAGAAGGAATAGCCGAAGATGTCGGCCATCTCGAGCATCAAGTCGATATTGACCAGATCGGGCTTAATGAGGTATTCCAGATTCGGCGGATTGTAGGCATTACGGCGGGGAAGGGTCAACAACTCAACGAAGTTGCCGTCAAAACGCCGATCCTCATAGGCACGAACCACCTGCATCAGGGTCTCGGTGTTGCGGAATCGTTCGAGGAGCTTGAGGGAATCAATCCCGATTTCCTCGTAGTCGCCGACATCCTCCGGACGCACCCAGCGCGCCTTGATGAGTTCGTCGGGCTGCCCCAGTTTCAACCGCTGGCAATAGACCTGACAGTGGTCCAGGACAAAACCGCCGCTCACATGCCCGCCCTGGGCCGCATGGGTCATCATGTTGATATGGTTCGTGTCGAGATAACACATATAGAGGCAAGAGGGATTAGCAATGACCTCGATTTTACAGCCAAGGGCCCGCCGCATAGCCTTCAAGGCCGCGAAATCACGGGTGGCATACTCGGCCACGATGATCTCATCCGCGCCGATATCCGCCCAGTATTTGGCGCGCTTGACATTGGCCACACGTGCCCAACTGGATACCACCACCTTGAACTCGGGGAAATGGCGTTTGAGCCAAACCAGCATGATGGGCAGGGTGACGGTTACTTTGTCGGCTCCTGTCGACGCGACCCATTCGATATGGTCAAACAGGGCACGATTTCCCTGCCGGGTCATTTCGAGGTTGTCCTGGCAGGCGCCGTTGAGGAGATAGTTAAAGTGAAACCCTTGCCGCCGCGCTTCCGCGATGAATTCTTTCGCTTGATCCCGATCCCCCTTTGGAGCGAGAAAGGAACCACGCCCCCCGCCAAAAGGGTCGTCGGTAATCTGGCCGAAAAGCGAATCCACGGAAGAGGCCTCTTTGCTGAGGCGCTCTAAAAGTGATGGGTCCCAATTGCAAGCCACCGAGTACTTCATAGTTCAAATCCTCCTGTCATTTTATTCATTTTCACAGTACCGGCCTCAAGCGGCGCTTCACCCTCTTTCCTTAGTCTATTTAAACACGAGCAAAGTATATGAGCCCCTCCCTGGTGATGACCACGAGAACAGGGCAGCTCTCTGTCACCCCCCGTATCAAAGAAAGACAATAGTATTAGCAAACACCATGCCAGTGAGAGGAGATTTTTAACCCTTTAATTTTAAAGAGGAAATTGGTAATGGCAGAAAAAGGCTTGTTCCATATTGGAACGATTGTTACAGGGTGGAACGGCGCAAGTAAGCGTCAGGTAGGAAGTGCAGCGGAATACCTGTCTGACTTCACCTGCTTATCTGCCAATTTCGAGTCTTATGAATTTCCCTCAAAAAGAGCTTGACATGCACAAATCTTAGTTATATATTTAAGCAATTGCTTAATAACTTAATTATACAGTTTTGACCTATGAAAATAGAACCTTCCGAGATATTTAAAGTGCTGAGCGTGGAAACACGCGTAAAAATAATCGATCTACTAAAAGCCCAAGGACCTTTAGGTGCTAAGGATATCGCCATAACAATAGGGATAACGACTGCGGCTGTATCCCAACACCTCAAGATACTGAAACAAGCAGGTCTTGTCAGAAGCGAGAGGAAAGGATACTGGATACCATATTCAATAGATGAGAAAGCGATGGAAAATTGCCGGCAACTATTAAATGAAGTTTGTACATGCGGATGCCAAGGGACAGGAAAATTTAGAGAATCTGAATTAGAAAGATCAAGCTTGGAATCCCTAAAAAAGTATGAGGAAGAACTCAGAGATGAGCTTAGTACCGTACGACAAAGGTTAAAAGAATTGGAGTCCATGAAAAGGTAGGCAGTTTTTTTGCGCATATAGTTAAGTTATTGCTTAAACTCTTAAACAGAAAGGTGGTGATTAAGATGGCAGAAAAAAAGAACGACTGCGGCTGTGGATGCATTCCACGCAAACAAAAGAGTGTGAAAGCAACCAAAGGCAAAAAGAAGGCCAAGAAGTCTAAGTAAGTGGAGCATCGCCAAGGGGGAGGGGAAAGCAGAAAAAAATCCCTGTCCCCTTTGGCCTATGTGCAGGATTTGTCGGAAGGAGGTGTACAATGACTCTCTGGGTAGTGGCATTGAGCCATTTTCTCCATGTTATGGGAACAGTAGTGTGGATTGGCGGAATCTTGATGACTCTTTTGGTAATATTACCAGGCTCGAAAGCAGCTTTGGAATCGCCGCCTATGGTTGGCAAACTGATGAAGGAGGTTGCAAAACGCTACACTCCACTGGCTAACATTAGTATCCTTCTGCTCATTGCGACGGGTATTATCATGTTGTACTATGACAAAAACTATACATCTTTTTTGGATCTGAAAAAAAGTTGGAATGTGGTGATTGCTTTAAAACATTTGTGCGTCGCCACAATGATTATTATCCACTTTTACAGAGGATTGATACTGAATAAAAAAATCGAGAAATTTTCTTCACAAGTAAATGAGAAACAATCGTCAAGATTAAAGAAGATTTCGTTAGACCTTGTCAAAGTAAACCTTGCATTGGGAATCATAGTACTACTGCTCACTGCGGTCTCACTATCCATGTAATCCTCACCATCATCGGTTTATTCAATGGCAGATAACTATGAGATGATCCCGTACTCCTTCAAGCGTCTCCAAAGGGTGTTGCGCCCGATCCCGAGCTCACGGGCCGCCTTGGCCTGGTTGCCGCCGTGCCGTTCCAGGACAGAGAGGGTGTGACGTCGTTGTAACTCTTTGAGGGTAACCCCTTTTCCAAACCCCGCATCAAAGAAGGGAAGCCCGAGGGAGAGGTCCTGCGAGGTAATAGAGGAGGATCGGCAGAGGATCAACCCCCGCTCCACCGCGTTCTCCAGCTCCCGCACGTTCCCAGGCCAGGGATGATCGAGCATGGCCTGGGCCGCATCAGGGGCAAACCCCATGATCTCCTTTTGGGCCCTCTTGCTATAGATCTCCAAGAAGTGCTGGGCCAGGGGCATAATGTCATCGGGCCTCTCTCGCAGGGGGGGTATGTGGATCCTGACCACGTTGAGGCGGTAGAAGAGGTCATCTCGAAGGATGCCTTGGGCCACCAGGGACTCGATCTCTTTGTTGGTGGCGGTCACTATGCGCACCTGGACCCGGATCGGTGCCGTGCTCCCCAACCTCCTCACCTCCCCCTCCTGCAAGACCCGCAGGAGCTTGCCCTGGAGGGGGCGGGGCATGTCACCGATCTCATCCAGAAAGAGGGTCCCCTTATGGGCCGCCTCAAAGAGCCCCTTGCGCCCCTTGTCCGCGCCGGTGAAGGCACCCTTTTCATATCCGAACAGCTCACTCTCCAGGAGGGTGTCGGGAAAGGTACTACAGTTGATGGGTATGAAGGGACAATCGCTGCGGGGACTCCCCCGGTGGATGGCCCGGGCGACGAGCTCTTTCCCTGTACCGCTCTCACCTTCGATCAGGACGGTGGCCTCGGTGGGGGCAACCTGGTCTATCGTCGCCAAGACCTCCCTCATCTCTTTACTCGCGGCGATGATCAGTTTCACCCCCCCCTGCCCCCTGAGCTCTGCCCGCAAATCCTGGACCTCCTTGACCAAGGCCTTGCGCTCCAAGGCCCTGGCCACCTTCAAGAGGAGCTCCTCTTCATCAAAGGGCTTGCCGATGTAGTCATATGCTCCCAGCTTCATCGCCTCGACGGCAGTGGCTATCGTCCCGTAGGCGGTGAAGATGAGGACCTCGGTCTGGGGGGCGGCGGCCCGCACGTGGCGCAGGAGTTCTATTCCGTCTACCCCCTCCATCTTCAAATCGGTGAGGACCATGTCGTACTCCCCCGGTTCCAGCATCTTTATCGCCTCAACACCGTCACTCGCCTGAGATACCTGGTACCCTTCCCTCTTCAAGAGGATGGATAGGGTCGTCCTCATGGAAGGCTCATCATCCACCACCAAGATGTGACCTTTGTATTCCCGTCCCATCATCCTTCATCCTGTAGAGGAAGGGAGATGGTAAAGAGGGTCCAGGAGCGGGCGTCGCTTGCCACCTGGATAAAGCCTCCGTGGGCCTCCACAATCCTGCTGGCAATGGAGAGCCCTAACCCTGTCCCTTTCCGCTTCTCCGTGTAAAGAGGCTCGAAGATCTGTTCCCTCCTCTCAGGGGGTATCCCCGGCCCTGTGTCCCGGATTGATATCTCCACCCAGCGCCCATTGCGACTGGAGGAGACGAGGAGCTCTCCTTCCCCTCCTATTGCCTGGGCCCCGTTGAGGGCAATGTTCCAAAAGACCTGCTCCAGCTGCTCCGGATCGCAAGGGGCCTCCTTTACCTGCGGGTCAAGACGATAGATAACCCGCACCTTCTGGAATGCCTCACCCTTTTTGAGCCCCTCCAGGGCCCGCTGCAGAATGGGATGCAGGGGATTCATTTTGATCCGGGGGAGGGGGGCCTTGGAGAAGTGGAGGAAATCGGCAAGAAAACGGTCAAGCCGGGCAGACTCCCGTTTGATCACCCCGACCAACTCCTCCTGTTCCCCCCCCATAGCATCGGGGAGGAGCTTGGCAGCAGTCACCAGGGAGCCCAGGGGGTTGCGGATCTCATGGGCCAGGCCGGCGGAGAACTCCCCGAGTCTGGCCAAGCGGTTCATCCTCTGCAAGGCGTCGGTCCTCTCCTGAACCTTCCTCTCCAACTCCTCCACCATCTGCGCCTTTTGTGCCGCCATCACAGCCCTCCTGTCCGCCCACATCCAGACCAGGGCCAAGACCCCAAAGGCCACCATGACGAGGATCACGTTCCTGATCTCCCGTACCTCAAACCCTGTGGTCCAGGCGATGACCTCTTGGTAGGGGGTGCTGGAGAGGAGGTACCCGCCATCCGTCAAGGGTAGATACACCCAATACTGATCTCTGTGGCGGAACCCCCCAGGGCCGGATGAGAAAGATGAGAGTTGGGCACGGATGTTCTCTCCCATTTGCAGGGGGGAGGCCTTTCCCAGGGGACGGACCTCCCCTTGAGGGGTCACGAGGTAGAGGGGGGCTTGCAGGGTGTGCTTCCCCCTGGCCACCTCTTGCAGATCGGCCAATCGCTGGTGGGTAAACCCCTGCTCCGCCCTGGACCGCAGTTCCCAAATGCTGCTGCGGGCCAGGAGCACCACCACCACACAGATAAAGACCATCAGGGCGAGGAACCGCAGGGCCCTCTTGAAAGACATGCCTTATCCTTCCTCTTTTTCGTTGCGGGGTCCCCTTTAAGATACCAGCAAATGGGGAGGGGCTCAAGGGGGCAAGAAAGAGCGAATTACCTCTTGACAAATTACATAAATGTTGTATAATAATTACAACGTTGTATATTTGTTACAATGGAAGGAGGGCACCATGGGAACGATGTTTGGGGAATATTTTAAGAAAAAAAGGCTGGGGCTTGGGAAGACCCTGCGTCAATTTTGTCTGGAACACGATTTAGATCCGGGCAATATCAGCAAACTGGAGAGGGGCATTCTGCCGCCACCCGCTTCGAGCGCAAAACTGGCACATTACGCGAACTGCTTGGAAATCAAGGAAGGTACTGACGAATGGCTGGAGTTCTTTGATATAGCCCGAGCCGAAGCGGGGCGTATCCCTGAAGAAATCCTTGCAGACAAAGACCTTGTCTCTAAGCTGCCGCTTGTTTTCAGAACGCTCAAAGGGCAGAAACTGAATAAAGAACAATTAGAGAAATTAGCCCGTGAACTGGAAAAACTCAATGCAGCAGAATAATATAACCGCTCCGATACTATCCTATGAGGACATCAACAATCGTGCCGAAGATTTTTTGCGAGAACATAAGCGAAACGAGACCCTTCCTGTCGATATTGAAACGATAGTAGAATTTGATCTCGGGCTGAATATCTTCCCCTTTCCCAATCTTCAAGAGACGTTTGATATCGAAGGGTTCATCTCAGGCGACCTGACTGTAATTTACGTGGATGAATTTATATATAATCATCGGTTATCAAGGTACCGTTTTACTCTGGCCCATGAGTTGGGTCACGTCGTGTTTCATTCAGATATAATTTCTTCCATCCATCCTCAAAGCGTTTCCGAATGGAACAAATTTATTCTTAGCATTGATGAAGATACCTATGGTTGGCTTGAATGGCAGGCTTATTTTTTCGCCGCTGCCGTTCTCGTACCCCGGGCTTCTTTGAAAAAACACTTTTCTCATGAAGTCAAGTCGCTTCGGCCAAAAATAGATTTTATCCTGTCGCAAGGGGTCTCTATCGAGTCTTCGCAAGATTATATTATAAATGCTATCGCGACAAAGTTGATTGGAATATATGACGTATCCGCGGGTACACTCATCCGGCGAATTTCAAAAGAGATTGAAAAAGGGCATTTGTCCCTTAAAAAATAAAAAAGGAGGTTTTGATTATGGCAAAAGATGCACCTGGAATGCGCGGCTATCGCAGCCGTAATGAGGACGGTGAACTCCGTCAGAAGCGTGGAGATACCCAC
>Ga0154625_1014_pt1 | contig 16583 bp, 15 predicted proteins | sample Rifle2008BG13ft_FD_116054 | JGI IMG/M metagenome (GOLD analysis project Ga0154625, IMG submission 116054) | Deltaproteobacteria bacterium RBG_13_52_11 | reverse complement strand
TCGCAGACAGAGCAAGAAGCTCACTTGCCCTTCGCAGGTCTCTTGATCGCCTTGAGCGCCGCTTGTCCGTTGATGAGCCTGGCCGAGCCTCCGTCACGGGCGGTGATCTCCTTGGCGCTTCCGATGACGGCATCAACAAGCCGCTGCCGGCTCATACCCGGGTTCTGCGACCACAGCACGACGAATATCGCGCCGGCCACAGCCGACGCGTGGGTGGTGCCGCTGCTCCCCGTGCTCTTGCCCCAAACATTGATATTGACCCCCGGCGCATAGATGATCTTCCCCCCGTAGTTTGAGAAGTACGCGACCTTGTCTTGGGCGTCAGTGGCGCCTACGGCGACGACGCCGTCCATACGGGCGGGAAACTCCGCCCCATAGCTGTTGTTGTTGGCCGCGGCCGCCACGACCAGTAGGCCCTTTTTGAGCGCCGCGTCGATTGCGCGGCCCACGCCTGCATCATCATCGCGTGCGCTAATAGGCAGGACGATGATCTTGGCGCCCAGCTCTGTGGCGCGGGTTATCCCATTGCGAATGTCCGCGTACGAGCCACCGCCGTCACTATCCATCGCCTTTACCGCGATGATCTGGGCATGCGGGGCGAGCGCGCCCACCAGAGACACGCACTCGGTCCCGACGGAAGATAAACCAGAACCCTCATCGTACGGGCTTGTGTCCCCCGGCAGCACGCTGTACGCGGACAGACGGTTGCCCAAACGGTCCTTAATCGACTGTGATATCCCCTGCGATACGATGGCAACGATGATGCCCTTGCCCGAGTTGGGCGGCAAGGGGCTGAAATTGTAGGATGACTTAATGGTCGCCTGCTGCCGGATGTCGTCAAGGCTGTGATCCCCCGGCGCGGCAAAGACGGCCGCGATCGCAACAACGGCCGTACACAGCACGAGGCCAAAGATAAGCACACCTCGTGCCAATCGCGCAATCAGATTATTGTGAGCGTTTATCATTGTTAATCCTCCTTCATTAAACCGCCCTAACAAGCGGCAAACTGGTAAACTATGCCTTACCCTATATTGCTGTAGCATTATATAATAAAAGTCCTTGTTTCCCAAATGCATTGAGGAACATCGTCGTCATGATCGATCACTCTGTTCAAATTATTTACCGACAGGTGGTTCATACCTCTCTATATAACCAAGTAACGTACCTTTGCTATCACGGACGCCACGCATATAGACTCGATGTTTTTCATTAGTAGTAAACAATACTTCTTCAGCCCCATCTTTCAATTGACGATATGCATCTTGAATAATTTTTCTTGAATTATCATTATGGCAATCAAAGATGCTCTTCCCAACAACAGTACCCCATTTCGCATAATGCCTTTGAGCAGGTACATTCATATATTGAATAATGTGATTGGCATCAACAAATACAATCGGTTTATGCCAATTGTCGAGTATAGTTGCCAATAACGTTTCCTTATTATTTACATATGTTTCTCCTGAAATTAATTTGGATACAATTGAGTACAACGCACGGCTATCTTCATCCTATAGGCCCCACGCTCCTTTTATCTTCTTCAAGAGCGCGGGGAGGACCTCACCGGCCTTGCCCTGGAGGGACGCATCTGCGAACGAAGATAGGGGGGTAGGGTCCATATTGACCTCTACCACAAAGGCACCTCCTTGCTTGGCCATCAAGGGGAAGGAGGACACGGGCTGGACCACGGCAGACGTCCCCACCACGAGGAGGAGATCGCATTCCTCTATCAGAGAATAGGCCCGGGCCAGATCCCCCTGATCCAGGGATTCACCAAACCAGACCACGTGGGGGCGCAGCAGGGCCCCGCACTCGCACAGGGGGGGGATCTCCGGCAAGGGGCAGCAATAGTCCTCCCTGACCCGCCCTTCCCTGACGCACCGTAGCTGCCACAGATTGCCGTGGATCTCGATGATCCTTGTATTCCCCGCTCGGCGATGCAGGCCATCCACGTTTTGGGTGATAAGGGAGAAGGAGGGGAAGATCCGCTCCATCTCGGCGATAGCTTTATGGCCGGGGTTCGGTTCGGCCTTGCCGATGATCCCCCGGCGCCAATCGTACCACTCCCAGACCAGTTGGGGGTTGGCCTCAAAGGCAGCAGGGGTGGCCAGCTCCTCTGCCCGGTATCGCCGCCAGAGTCCATCCTCCCCCCGAAAGGTAGGCACGCCGCTCTCCGCCGAGATCCCCGCGCCGGTCAAGACCACGATCTTTTTCGCGCGATCAAAGGCCGCTATGACGCTATCAATTAATTCCATGGCTACCGTCCTCATGCGTTCTATAGCACCTCTCCCCTTCCACTGTCAACGTGACAACGGGGGTATTCGGTAATCAGCTATCAGTTTTCAGCCCCTTAGTGAACCTCTCTGCGCTTCTATGCGGGGCATCGTAGTTGGTTTAGGAATTACCCTCTCTCCCTCTCATCCTCCCCTCCACCACTCCCTCTCCCTTCTATCTGGTAAGTATGTCTATACCCATCTTCCCAAGAAAGGCAGGCAGGCTTGACTTTTAGGGACAGAAAAAGTATGGTTTACAGACCGTACAGGGAACAATATCCCCTGCAATCCCTGACCATAGTGGGAAATTATGCAAGAGACTAGCCCACAAGAAGAGTGCATTTTTCTGATCTCTTAATAATACTAGTCGATTACGGCTTAGACAGAGGGAGGGATCTTTTGTATGAAAAAGTATGAAGTGGAAAAGATCAGGAACGTCGGTATCTTCGGTCACGGCAGCGACGGAAAGACCTCTTTGGCAGACACGATCCTCTTCGACACCGGGATGAACAACCGTATCGGGAGGGTGGATGACGGTTCATCCATCCTCGACTTCGAGCCCGAAGAAATTAATCGTCAGATATCCATCAGTGCAGCGCTCGCCTACTATGAATGGGACAAGCACCGGGTGGTCCTTATAGATACCCCCGGTGATGCCAACTTTATCTTCGATGCCAAGGCATGCATGCGTGTGGTAGAGGGGGGAATCATCGTCATCGGGGCCAACGCCGGGGTCAAGGTCCAGACCGAGGCAGTGTGGACGGAGGCCAGCACCCTGCAGCTCCCCCGCATCATCTTTATCAGCAAGATGGATGCGGAGAGGGCCCGGTTCGCCGAGACCCTGGATGACATCCGGGAGCGCTTGAGCAGCCCCCAACCCCTTCCCCTGCAGATCCCCATCGGCAAGGAGAAGGATTTCCAGGGGGTCATCGACCTCCTGAGCAACAAGGCCTATATCTATGAAGGGGATGCGACGGGAAAGTATCGGGAGGAGGCGATCCCCCAGGAGCTGGTTGGGGAGGCGCAGCAACGACGGGTAAAGACCATCGAGACCCTCGTAGAGATGGATGACGCCCTCATGGAGAAGTACCTGGAAGGGGCGGAGATAAGTCTCGTAGACCTCCAGCAATGCCTGAAAAAGGGGACCATAGAGGGCAGATTCGCGCCGGTGGTCTGTGGATCCAGCATTAAGAACATAGGGATTCACCCCTTGTTGAATGTAATCAACGCCTGCCTCCCCTCCCCTGCAGAGGTTGCACCCAGGAAAGGAAAGAACCCCCGCACAGGAGAGGAAGAAAAGAGAGAGGCCAAAGAAGACGCCCCCTTCTCCGCCTATGTCTTTAAGACCATCGCCGACCCCTTTGCCGGCCGGCTGACCCTCTTTCGGGTCTTCTCGGGGGGCATCAGCGCGGATACCACCCTCTATAACTCCACCAAGGACGCCAAGGAGAGGGTTGGGCAGATCTTTATGCTCCTGGGAAAAAAGCAGGAACCCGTTGGGTTCGCTGGCCCGGGAGATATCGTGGCGGTGGCCAAACTCAAGGAGACCACCACCGGAGATACCTTGTGCAACGAGAAGAATCCCATCGTCTTTGAAGGGGCATCCCCTCCCCCGGCAATGATATCATTTGCCATCAGGCCCAAGGCCAAAGGGGACGATGAGAAGATTGCCACCTCCCTGCCGAAGCTCATGGAGGAGGACCCCACCATAACCATCTCGCGAGATCTACAGACCAAAGAGATCATCCTCTCCTGTATGGGACAGGTCCACGTGGACGTGGTGCTGGAAAAACTCAAGCGTAAGTTCGGAGTTGAGGTCGATCTGGATGTCCCCAAGGTGCCATACAAGGAGACCATAAAGAAATCGGTCAAGGAGGTCGTCTACAGACATAAAAAGCAGACCGGAGGGCGTGGGCAGTTTGCCGAGGTCCACTTTGATATCTCCCCGTTGGAGCGGGGAAAGGGCTTTGAATTCCAAAATGCGCTCACCGGCATGAATGTGCCGCGGAACTTTGTCCCGGCCGTGGAAAAGGGGATCGCCGAGGCCATAACCTCCGGCGTTCTGGCAGGTTATCCCGTGGTCGATGTGAAGGTCCGCTTTTATGACGGCAAGTCCCACGAGGTGGACTCCTCGGAGATGGCCTTTAAGATCGCCTCCATCATGGGCTTCAAAAAGGGTATCCGGGAGGCAAACCCTATATTCCTGGAGCCGATCATGAAAATTGAGATCGTTGCCCCCGAGGACCACGTCGGGGATGTCATCGGTGACCTCAACGGCAGAAGGGGGAGGATACTCGGGGTAGAGGCCAAGGGGCACAGCCAGATCGTCAGGGCCAACGTCCCCATGGCAGAGGTCCTGCGCTATGCCCCTGACCTCACGTCCATGACCGGAGGGAAGGGGAGCTTTACCTTGGAATATTCTCACTACGAAGAGGTCCCCGCCAATATCAGTGAACGCATGATCGCCGGAGCCCAGAAGGAGAAAGAAGAGGAGTAAGAATCCTTTCCCGCTACAGGGATGCGCGCCATAGTCCAAAGGGTAAAGGAGGCCAGGGTCTCCGTCGAGGAACAAGTTATCGGCGAGATCAAGAAAGGCCTCCTTGTCTTTGTGGGGGTGGGGACGGGGGACCAGGAGGCGGACGCGGACTACCTCGCCGCCAAGATACTGCAACTGAGGGTCTTTGAGGATGCAGAGGGGCGATTCAATCGTTCCCTCCTCGACATCAAGGGTGGGATATTGGTGGTCTCACAGTTCACCCTCTTCGGTGACTGCCGCAAAGGGCGCAGGCCTTCCTTCTCCGATGCCGCCGAACCCCAGCAGGCACGGGAGCTCTATCACCGCTTTGTCATCAAACTCCAGGAAAACGCGATCCCCGTGGCCACGGGTGAGTTCCAGGCCCACATGTCAGTGGAACTGGTCAACGACGGTCCAGTCACCCTCCTGCTCGACAGCAAGAAGCTCTTTTAAACTCCTTGATGGTATGGGCTTGTATGGTATAATTGCCTAGAAAATAAAATCACTATTTCCTCTCCCCTAGGGAAGAGGATTAAGGTGAGGGGGAAACCATTTGAGGGCATATCCACCCGCACCTCCACTCTCTCTCACGCCTTGGCGTGACGGGAGAGGAGATATAATAATCATGGGAAATTACATAAAAAGGTGCATAAAGGCCTCGCAGGTATGAAGAAATGGATCTTCATCCTAATTTCATTATTATCCCTTATCCCCTGCGCCGCTGCTTGTGAAAAAGATAACGGCGCGGATATAAGAAAGGGGGGGAAGGCTATGTCTGGAAAGAATATCAGAGAATCGGCCATTGCAGGTACCTGGTATCCTGGGGACCCGGCAAAACTGACCAAGGATATCAAAGGGTATCTGGCGAATGTCCCAGAGCAGAAGATAGAGGGGGAACTAATCGCCCTCATCTCACCCCATGCGGGCTACATGTATTCCGGGCAGGTGGCGGCCTATTCGTATAAGCTCTTGGAGGGGAAGAAATATGACGTAGTGGTGGTCGTCGCCCCCAGCCACCGGGCCTACTTCAAGGGGGCCTCGGTCTACCCCAAAGGGGGCTTTCGCACCCCCCTCGGGATCTGCCCCATCGCAGAGGAGGTTACCGAGGCCCTGATGAAAAAGAGCCCCCACATCCAATCAATCCCACAGGCCCACGACCAAGAGCACTCCCTGGAGATCCAGCTCCCCTTCCTTCAGGTGGTCCTCGGAGAGTTCCGGTTGGTCGCCATCGTCATGGGGGAACAGGATCTCTCAACCTGTGAGGAGGTAAGCAAGGCCATCGCAGAGGTGATCAAAGGGGAAAACGCCCTCTTGATCGCCAGCACCGATCTGTCCCACTTTCACCCCTACGACAAGGCAAAGGAATTGGATCAGGTAATCGCGGATCACGTCAACGACTTTGACCCAGAGGGGCTGAGCAAGGACCTGAAGCAGGGGGGCTGTGAGGCCTGTGGCGGCGGCCCTGTCGTGGCAGTGATGCTGGCAGCCCGGGCCCTGGGTGCGAACAAGGGTGAGGTCCTCAAATATGCCAACTCCGGCGACGTCACCGGAGACCGCAGCAGTGTGGTGGGGTACATGTCTACGGCCCTCTATCGAAGCGCCAAGGCCCAAAAGGCACATAAAAAGGGGCGGGTCGGGGTAGACCTGGGCCTGAACGCGGAGGAGAAACGGACCCTCCATGAGATCGCCCGGACCGTAATCTGGAACAAGGTCTCAGGCAAGGAGGTGCCGAAGTTTCAGGTAACGTCAGAACGGTTAAAGGAGCTTCGGGGGGCCTTCGTGACCATTACTGAAAAGGGGAGGCTGCGGGGGTGCATCGGGCACATCAAGGGGACCAAGCCCCTGTACAAAACCGTGGAGGAGATGGCCGAGGCAGCAGCCCTTCAAGACCCCAGGTTTTCCCCCGTCACCAAGAATGAATTGAAAGACCTGGCAATAGAGATATCCGTTCTCACCCCCTTCAAGCAGATCACTGACGTCAGCGAGATCGAGGTTGGGAAACACGGGATCTATATCGAGCAGGGGTTTTATTCCGGGCTCCTCCTCCCCCAGGTGGCCACCGAGTATGGATGGGACAGAAACACTTTCTTAGAGCAGACCTGCCGCAAGGCCGGCCTCCCCCCGAATGCGTGGAAGGAAAAAGACACCCGGATCTCCATCTTCTCAGCGGATATCTTTTAGAGATAAGGATTTGTCCCCAAGCTTTAAGCTGGTTACTCAGCTCGGCCATTGTACCTGATTTTGACATAGTGACATCACAATCTAAAACGTGCTCCCGGTGCGGCCAAACCAAACTCCTCAGGGAGTTCAGTCGAAATCGTCGGGATGCCAACGGCTACAAGTACTGCTGCAAGGCTTGTGCGCGAAAAGACTGGCAGCGGTATCAAGCAAAACGACCCAAGACTGCGGCCACATGTCTTGAGTGTGGAGAGGAATTCGAACGCATAAATGGTAACTTCCAGTATTGCCCAGACTGTCGGATAAAGGTGTGTCCACAATGCGGCAAGAGGTTTTCCCCGAAATCATGACGTCACGCACAAGTCTGTTGCAGCAGATTTTGTGCAGCTCTTTTCGATGTTGCCCGCATTGAGCGTATCGTTATCAATCGAGGCCTGGGCCGTCCCCGAACGCAACAAACCTACACTTGCTTGGTTTGCGAAAAATCATTTCAGTACTTTGCTTATAGAGACGCCAAGTACTGTTCTCGAGAATGTTGAAATATGCGAGGAGAGAAAACTCTCGTTCAGTGCGCGTATTGTGGGAAAGAGAAGGAAGTCTTGACTTGAGAGGACGTGCTGGGGTCGCGGCTTGACATGGGACAATCAAGCCTAACCAAGGCATGCAATCCTATGTGCTAACAGCGCGCGGCTAAAAGCAGGGGTTGTTTTTTTGTCTTGAAAAGTTAATAGGGCGGAATCCATGATTACCATACGTCAACCGGAGGAAATCTACCAGGCACATGGTGAGAACAAGTTCGGTCATTTGCTAAAAAATAACTTGACTTATTAATTTTAATATATTATTATAAATAATAATGTGGCATATTAAAGAACATCGTGAAATTGAAAAAGCCTGCAAGAAATTACCATCAGTGGTTGTTAAAAAATACGAACTTTGGAAGGACATTGTATTTCGACATGGGCCAGATAAATTAAGAGGGTTCCCTGGATTCCACGACGAAAAATTAAAAGGAGAACACAAAGGACAACGCTCATCACGTTTGAGTTTGCAATATAGAGTTATCTATACTGTGGAAAGAGATATCGTTACTGTTTTTGTGTTGGAAATATCACCACATAGCTATTAGGAGGATTTATGCGATCAAAGAAGAACAATGAATTTATTCCAGCAAAACCTCATGCTACACTTACAACAGGTGAGGTCATCCGAATGCTTCGCGACCTAAAGGGCTGGACTCAGGCTGAGCTTTCTCAACGTTCCAGGATTAGCGCAAGCAATATTAGTCTCCTGGAAAACGAAAAAATAGACATTGGTAAAAAGCGGGCAGAGCAAATAGCAAAGGCTTTTGATATTCATCCCGCTATCATCATGTTCCCTGAATATGAGGGTCTAGAAATCAAAAGGGCTGCCTAACAAAACACTTAGGAGAGATGCGTTGTGAGGTGGTCTTGTCTTGCCGTTGAACACATCAGCCTACTCAGGGCATGTAATCGGATATGATAACCAGCCGCCTCTGATTTCAGTCGTAAGGCAAGCTCAATACCGTAACGAGAGGTACAACCGTGCATCTAAAACAGGTTACCCTGCATCCAGAGAAATACCCGACCCGGGATTGTTATCCGTTCGATCTCTCCATCTTTCAGCAATCCCAATCCATCCCCTTTACCTCACCGATAACAATATTTGTCGGTGAAAATGGGACTGGCAAATCGACATTGCTGGAAGCTCTCGCCCACCTGTGCGGTATTCACATATGGCGTGATGTTGAAAGGAGACGCTTCCGGCACAACCCCTATGAAAACGAATTCCATCACTGCCTGTCGATTGAATGGTCGACGACGGAACGCGTATACGGATCTTTTTTTGGATCGAATATATTCCGACATTTTGCCCAGATTCTCGATGAGTGGGCAGCTGCCGATCCTGGTCAACTCGACTACTTTGGCGGTAAATCGTTGATGACACAATCGCACGGCCAATCGCTGCTGTCATTCTTTGAGAGCCGCTATCAAATCAAAGGGCTCTATCTCCTGGACGAACCGGAAACTGCGCTTTCTCCTCAGAGTCAACTCGACCTACTGGATATCTTGACCAAGACGACTCGGGAGAACCAGGCTCAATTCATCATTGCTACCCATTCTCCGCTTCTTCTAGCATGTCCCAGCGCCATTATCTACAGTTTTGACGATGCGTACATAAAGCAGATAGGATATGAAGAAACGACGCACTATCAGATTTACAAGAGCTTCATGGAAGACAGAAAGAGATACTTGCCGGCGATAGAAGGGGAAACAGGTCGTTCTTTTTAAAGAACGGATTAGCAAGTAGTGGCCGGCGGAGGGGCATTGGGGCAGGAAGAGGTGATGGCAAGGTACGACTTGTGTCTTGCGTGGAACTGGGAGTATGACACCGACTTCGTGGGCATGCTCGCAGTTGCCTGCCAATCGCATGGACTGTCGCTGCTGCAGATCACGCCTGAGAACGTTGCAGGGGTATCAGACGCCCTGGTCAAGGGCCAGATTGCCTTTCAAGTCTTTTGGGACCGGACTTCTGAAGGCGATGCACGGTTTACACCTATTGTCCAGTGGGCTGTCGATCACGGTGTGCATTGTATCAATCCCCCTGAACGGGCCTATCTCACGTGGGACAAGAGCAAAATGCATTCGGCCCTCATCAGCCTTGGCTTGCATACTCCTTACACCATCATCCTCCCGTCGTATGAGGAGCAACCTGCTTTAGTCCCGCCCGTTGATTTGAAGGTGCTCGGTGACCGCTTCACCATCAAACCCGCCCACGGTGGAGGCGGCGAGGGGGTAATTGTCGAAGCTACCTCGATAGCTCAGGTGCTGAGCGCGCGGCAAGAATATCCGAATGATAAATACCTGCTGCAGGCGCAGGTGACCCCACTACAACTGGGCTCGCGCGCTGCGTGGTATCGTGTCATTTACAGTGCAGGGCACGTATATGTATGCTGGTGGGATACTAATACCCACGTGTACACCCCTGTCACTGCGACCGAAGAAACAAACTACCATCTCAGCCTCTTACGTACCATAGCGACTTCGATTGCCCAATTCTGCGGGCTTGATCTATTCTCTACCGAAGTTGCGCTGACACCGGATGACCTTTTTGTTGTTGTGGACTATGTTAATGATCAAATTGATCTGCGCCTGCAATCAAAAGCCCTCGATGGCGTCCCTGATGACATTGTGCTGGATATTGCCGAGGGTCTTGTTGGGCTCGTGGCAGACCGCTGCTTTGCACCCCATAGTGACGGAGTGAGCTGATCTCACATGGGGGACGGGAGGGGGACGTTGATCTCAATGTAGGTAAGAATATTAAGTTGTTTTAGAACCAGCGTCCCTATAATTTTTGAAACTTAAGGAAGAAAGATAACGATGAAAAACAAAATACCCTTAATGATACAGCTTATCTTTTCGTCGTTTATTCTAGCGGCTTACTTAAATGAACGCAAAGGGGACTTTCCTTTGACGTTTCCTATTTTTGTTTTTAGTGCCTATTTGAATTTTGGCATTTTTGGCTTAAGCATAGTGTTATACTTTAAGACAAAAGACAGAATTTTTTTAATCTCAACTGCAATTGCCGTCATATATATTAGCATTTATATTATTTTGTCTTTAACATATTATGCTTAAAAATGAAAATAGCAGTAAGCAAGGAGGGCTTTCCTGCCGCCTGGCGGGCGGGGTTTTTCTGAATTTGGGGGACGAAAAGGGGATATCCCCATAATTTCCCTGGGAGTTGATTTATGAGAACCTTTGCGTTGCTCGCCTTTATCCTGATTTGTTCTTCTTGCATGCAAGCGCAGCCAGCCCTTGTCATCCATTCAGCCTCAGGTGATTATCGGGTTAACGTGGAGGTTGTTTCGAAACCCGCTGATCTGCAGATGGGATTAATGTACAGAAAACATCTTGCAAAGGACAGCGGGATGCTCTTCATCTTCCCTGAAGAGGGGTCCCAGAGCTTCTGGATGAAAAACACATTCATACCGCTCGACATGATCTTCATCTCCGCTGGCCTCGTCATCGTGGACATCACGACCATGAACCCCTGCAAGGCTGATCCATGCCCTTCCTACACTTCAAAACAGCCGGCCCGGTATTGCCTGGAGGTCAATGCCGGTTATGCCGGCAGCCATACTATAAAAATCGGGGACAAGATTTCCTCAGACGTGATAAAAATAAAAAAATAGCTTATTTCATATGAGGGGCTATGTTTGGCATTTGTATTTCCCTTGCTTCTGTCTTATTATTTATTGAGAGGCTCGTGCAGTAAAGAGGAGGGGACATGGCAGGACAAGGTGATGCCGTATATCCGGCACAGTATGAAACCGAGGCCCTTCTGAAAGACGGTTCGAAGCTCTTTCTGAGGCCCATCAAGAGAGATGATGTCGAGCGCTGGCTCGACTTTATTTCCAGGCTCAGCCACCGCACCATGTACCTGCGCTTCTATTCCGTGCCGAAATTGGCGCGCGAGGACGCCGTTCGATTCTGCTCAGTTGACTATAACCACGCCTTTGCCTTTGTGGCCGAGATGCTCAGGGATCAGCGCCGGGAGATCATCGCCATCGGGCGCTATTACCGCATACCCAATAAGCGTTCAGCAGAGGTGGCCTTCGTTATCGAAGATGCCTATCAGGGAAAGGGTATCGGCACCAAGCTGATGGAGTGGCTCGCCAACGTGGCCCGCGACAACGGCATTACCACCTTCGAGGCCGCTGTGCTCGCCCAAAACAGGGAAATGATGAACGTCTTTAAGGACTACGGATTCCACGTTACCAGCGAATACGAGGACCACGCATACCGCGTCACATTCCCCATAGCACGGACTAAACTCGTGGCTAAAAAAGAAGAAGAGAGGGAGCGTGTCGCCACAGTGGCCTCCATGCGCTCTCTTTTGTATCCGCGTTCGGTGGCGGTGATCGGCGCCTCACGGGATCCGAGCACCATTGGACAGCTCCTCTTTCGGTGCATCATGCAAAGCGGGTTCTCAGGGGTCGTCTACCCGGTGAACCCCAATGCCGAGGCAATCATGTCGGTGAAGAGCTATCCTTCGGTTCTCGATATCCCTGACTCTGTCGATCTGGCGCTGATCGCCGTGCCTGCCCCGCTGGTAGCCAGGGTAACCGACGAGTGCGGCCGCAAGGGCGTGCATAGTATCGTGGTCATATCCGATGGGTTCAAGGAGAGAGGAGGCGAAGGGGTGCAGCGCGAGCAAGAGCTGCGCGATATCGCGCTGGGCCACGGCATGCGGATCGTAGGTCCCAACTGCATGGGGGTCATCAACACGGACCTCGCCATCAATTTAAATGCCAGCTTTTCTCAGGTCTACCCTCCGCAGGGCAATGTAGCCTTTCTCTCCCAGAGCGGTGCCCTTGGATTGTCCATCCTCGAGTATGCCGACAACCTGAATATGGGTATCTCCACCTTTGTGAGCGTGGGCAACCGCGCGGACATCTCGCCCAATGATGTGCTTCAATACTGGGAGCAGGACGCAGCGACCAAGGTCATCCTGCTCTATCTGGAATCCTTCGGCAATCCCCGGAATTTCGCCCGCATTGCGAGGAGGGCATCGGCTGTCAAACCCATCGTGGCGGTCAAGGGGGGCAGCAGCACCGCGGGATCGCGCGCTGCCTCGTCGCACACCGGCGCCCTGGCCACCCCGCAAATAGCATCCGACGCCCTCTTCCAGCAGGCCGGCATCATCAGGGTCAGTACCCTCGAGGAGCTTTTTAACGTAGCCACCCTCCTCTCCAACCAGCCAGTGCCCAGGGACCGGAATGTGGCCATCGTGACCAACGGAGGAGGTCCGGGAATCATCGCTGCTGACGCCTGCGAGCACCACGGGTTGGTACTGCCAGAGCTCCCCCCTGAGGTGATCGATCAGTTAAAGCCCTTTGTCAAGCGGGACATTGCGTTCCGTAATCCCCTGGACCTGACCGCCGGTGCCACTGGCGAGGAGTTCGAGGGGGTATTGAAGATACTGGCCGATGACAACAGTTTTGATTCCGTTCTCACCATATTTATACCGCCGACCGTCGTTGATCCAAAGGGCGCAGAGGATGCCATGCGGCGTGTAGCCCCCCTGTTCCAGCGAAAAAAGAAGCCCCTGCTGGCCTGTTTTATGGGGCAACGGGGTTTTAAGACCAAGCTGGGGACCAGCGGCAAATTCGTCCCCTGTTACCCCTTCCCCGAAGAGGCCGTCTCCGCTTTGGCCAAGGCTACAGAGTACAGCGAATGGCTGAAAAGGCCCAAGGGGGCCATACCCAAGATTCAAGGGCTCAAGCGTGAAAGGGCGCAAAAGCTCATTGAGTCTGCCCTGACCAGCAGTCCCCAGAGGCCCCTGTGGCTTTCCGCCGGGGAGATAGTTGTCCTGCTCAACTGCTATGGCATACGCATCGCCGAGACCTTGGTGGCGAAAACACCGGCCGAGGCCGCTGCTGCGGCCTCAAAGCTGGGCTTCCCCGTTGCCGTTAAGCTGGCATCCTCCACCATCGTGCACAAGACCGATGTCGGCGGGGTGGTCCTCGACCTTATTTCAGAAAAGGAAGTGGAGGGGGCCTTCAACGATATAAAGACCAGGATCGCTGAGATAGGACGCCAGAGAGAGATGGAGGGCGTCACCGTGCAGCACATGGTGACAGGAGGGACAGAAGTCATCGTCGGTGTGACCCAGGATCCATCCTTTGGTCCCCTTATCATGTTCGGGGTTGGAGGCGTCTATGCGGAGCTGTTGAAAGACGTGGCTGTCAAGCTGCACCCGCTCACCGATGTGGATGCCCAAGAGCTGGTAAGCTCCATCAAGATGGCGAAGCTGTTCGAGGGGTTCAGGGGCGCGCCCCCGAGCGACACCCAGGCCATCGAAGATTTACTGCTGAGACTCTCGGCCCTTGTCGAAGACATCCCCGAGATCGCCGAACTGGATCTCAACCCCGTAAAGGTGATGGGGCAAGGAGAAGGCTACTGGGTGGTTGATGCGCGCATTATGGTAAGATAAGTGGTGGATGCGCGGATTATGGTGAGGTAAAATTGTACCTTCAAAAAACTTCCCAAACGCATATTGATGAGCCGGTGAAACAAGACACGAGAGATTGATTAACCCCCAACAGACTAACCATTTCCCCCATCGTGTCTATATCTTTATCTAGGTGGATTATTGTCCCATTCAGAGAGGAAAACCCTCGCCTTTAGGCGAAGACTTTAGTTCGATCTTTGTCCCACAAGGGTTCAGGGGTCCAAGGGGTCAGGGGTTCTACAAACATGTTTGAATGCTTTCCACTCGAACCCTTGAATCCTCGCATCCTTGACCCCTAAAGCTATCGCCTTTAGGCGATAGTAGTTTACTTATCTGTTCCCCAGCTCCTCGATGACAGTCGCTACGAGGTCTTGGCTTATGGGTGGGGTAGACTCGCCGATCTTTGCGGATTTAAGGATCATGAGGATAGACTTCTCCGCTGCCGAGCCCAGAGGTACTTGTTTGGCTCCGGCATCGTCGGGATGCGTCGCCCCGACATACACGTAACGAAGTTTTGAAGGTCTTTTAACCCTGCCGTCAAGACAAAACGGGAAAGAGGTCCCCTTGCCGTCTTTGATGACAATGGCAATGGTCCCTCCGTCTCTATACATCACGGCACTTTTGACCTCAAAAGGTGGATACAGCGTTATGGTTTCTTCCGGCAGACTTATGGTCACTGCCTCATCGTTCCCAAAGGCCGTGAGGCTACTAATCTGCATCACGCTCAATACCAGCACGCCGACCAAAAATAAAATCTTCATCCTCTTGTTTGTCATGAATCCTCCTGATGTAACGAATGCGGCTCTATTCCCATATCAAACCCTTTTTAGGTTGCTGGGGTGACGCGGGTTGTTCATCTATCTCCTGTATGGCCCTTTCAAGCCCCTTCTTCCTTTCGGTTAGTTCAATAGTAAGATCTTTGCGCTGGCTTTGATGTATGAGCCAGCCAACCTCCCCCAACGCTTTTCTGTAAAGAAGCTTCGACTCGTAGGCATACGAAAGAAACCAATGTGACACCCATTGGTTCGTGATGCCCTCCAATGTTTCTACCGCACTATCAAGGTTTCCTTGCTTCAGGTAGCCCTCTGCTTGCGTCTTCAGCTGCATTTCGGTACTGGTGAGCGTCATTGTCTTGTCCTGTACGGGATCCTGCGGCATGGGCAGATCCCTCTGGCCATACAGGAGAAGACTCCGCTGGGCATACGCGACTGCCGCTGCACACATAAAACATAGTACCAGAACTGCCACTTTTCTCGAAAACATATCGCTCCTCCCTCTTTATGTATGGTAAGCTCTCCAATTTCATAAATCCGGTTAGCTGCCGGGGTTCAATATAATCCTCAATAGTGTAGCGCTGTGTGCCCAGGCTTATCGGCTCTCCTCAAAACTGTCGCCATACGCGGCAATCGAATAGACCTTGCCCGCGTCTTTGGCGTTGCCATCCGCCTTATTCAAGTATGCGATGCCAACCCAGCCAACGGGGAGCAATGAAGGGTTCTTCGGTCCCACGTACCCTTTTGTCCAATGATAGGATTTAATCTGGATCTTATCGCCCGGCCTGAGGCCCGATTTTGAACGTTCAACGCCAAGCACTTCCGCCGTAAACTGGACATCAAGGCGCCGATCTCCCTGCATCTTCTCCTCAACTGCCACTATCCGGACCTTGAGCTTCTCCTGCGCATCCGCCTTAAGTTTTTCATAGGATCCCGGTGGTAACTCGGCACTGGCTGTTGTCACCAAAGCAAGTAATACGTGCACGGCTACCAACAACAACGGAATTCTTAGCCTGCATGTTTTCATTGAAACGTCCCCCTTTTAATTTATTGGATGGATATTCACCAACAATTGAGCTTTAATAGCATCACAAGATAGCCTGCTGCGTGTGGTTATAAGCTTTTTTTGATCCCGGCTTTTTCCGTAATCTTCCTCATCTTCCTGATTATTGCCTTTGAGGCAGGGCGGGTAGAGTTCTCTAATTCACTGAGCACCCGATCATTCTTTTGTTTATCGAACAAATTGCAGAGAAATACGATCTTTTTGCCGCGATAATTTTCGGGGTCATACCCCTTCTCAGCTACTGAATAGTATTCAAGCGCCTGACCGCTCTTCACATCACCCTTAAAAGGTTCAACCACATGACCGCGAACAAGGTAGCGTACATATCCCGCAGTATTATCACCGATGCTGTCAACTGCCTTGGCTTCCTCGACCTCTACCGAGGCGACAACGGCAACCTGGTCGTAATCATTCTTTAAATAGTCATAAGAATAATACTCATTATCCGATGTAAGACTACAACCGGGCAATATAAACAGAACACACAATGTCAAGAATAACTTTTTCATATTGATCCTCTCTCGAATTAAGGGCCTCAAGGAGACAATGCGAACGGATACTTGCATCGTCTAGAAATCCATATTGGAAATTAATCACTGAACAGATCCTCAAAAACACATAGCATAGGCACTAAGAGTTGTCAATAAATCTTGCTTTGTCTGTCAAGCCAAAGTAGAAATGTCCTGTTCTTACCAAAGTAGAAATGTCCTCTTTTCAAGGTTGAGATTCTAGGGGGTTTCCTC
>Ga0154625_1045_pt4 | contig 16608 bp, 14 predicted proteins | sample Rifle2008BG13ft_FD_116054 | JGI IMG/M metagenome (GOLD analysis project Ga0154625, IMG submission 116054) | Deltaproteobacteria bacterium RBG_13_52_11 | reverse complement strand
CGACAAGCAGACCGATATCTGGGGGATCAAGATATCCCTGGTGGAGATCAAACACATCGACCTCCCCCAGGAGATGCAGCGGTCCATGGCGAAACAGGCCGAGGCAGAGCGGGAGCGGAGGGCCAAGGTTATCAACTCCGAGGGTGAGTACCAAGCAGCCCAGCGGCTCGCCGACGCCGCTGGGATCATAGAGAAGCACCCCGTGGCCCTGCAGCTGCGGTTCCTGCAGACCTTACGGGAGGTGGCGGCGGAGAACAACTCGACCACCCTCTTCCCGATACCCATCGACCTCTTTGAGCCCTTTCTCAAGAAGGTAGTCGGCGGGAAGGAAAAGTAAGGCTGCTTCATCCCCCCGTCGTTCCTATACTTTGCGGGGGGATCTTTGATCACAAGCCTTTGCTCGGACCTCAAACTATGAGAGGAGGCGTATTCGCCTCCTCTCTTTTACTCACCCCCCTCTTTCCTTAACCCTTAAAGAGGAGGCCACCCGATTTTTGGCCGCCTCTCGGGGCTAACTTCTCTTTGTTCTCTTCGCCAACACCCCCTGCCTATAGAGGGCACATTGGATAGGTCGCCCCCCCCTCAAGGCGTAAGGTCTGTCAGAATACCCTTGAGCTTCTCCCTATACCATGCTATCCTCTGCGAAAAGACATGTAAGAAAACGCAGCGGTGGTCTCCATGGCCGCCATGTCAGGTTGAATTGTAAGGACGGTCCCCGATAAAGAAGGAAACAAGGGCAGAGGGTATCGTGAGGTTTGCTGGAGATTATAGCAGGCATGCCAATAACACATATACATAGAGGGAAGTGGGGAATAAACAGTAATGAGAAGGAGGGACACGGTAGAACATGAAAGATTATAAGAAGGCCTACCGAACCATTATGGACGATCACTTCCCCACAGACATGGTCATCACGTTTGGAGATCAAACCCTTATTTATCGGAAACGCGCCTGGAAGATCCCCGATGAAGGAACCGGGGAGGTCATCGAGAAGGGGCTCAGGTATGGCGAGAACCCCGGTCAGGAGGCGGCCCTCTATGAGCTGGCCAACGGAAATCTGGTTCTGGGCGACTATCAGTTCATCGAACCGGGCAACGGCTTGGTCAGCGCCATCACCGAGGATGAAATGCTGCAGTCGGGCAAACATCCGGGCAAGACCAATTTGACCGATGCCGACAATGCCATGAATATCTTGAAGTTCCTCACCAAGAAACCAGCGGTCTCCATTATGAAGCACAACAACCCCTGTGGCGTGGCATACGGGGAGACCCTGGCCAAGGCCTATGACAGGGCCAATATGGCTGACAGGATCGCCGCCTTCGGTGGGTGTGCGGCCTGCAATCGCCCAATTGACAAGGCCTCTGCTGAATTAATGAGTCAGAACTACTTGGAGGTAGTGGTAGCCCCCGACTACGAAGAAGGGTCCCTCGAAATCTTAAAGAAGAGAAAGAACCTCAGGATCATTAAGATAGGGCGTATGGAGGGTCTGGAGAGGTATCGAACCCTCAGGTTTGTCGACTTCAAATCCCTCATCGATGGGGGGATCATCGTCCAGCAATCCCCCATCAATGCCATATCTGCCCCCGAGGACTTTAAACCGGCCGTTGCCTTTCATCAAGGCAAGGAGTACCGCATAGCCAGGCTTCCCACCGATGCTGAATACGAGGATATGCTCTTTGGCTGGTGTGTGGAGCAGGGGGTGACCTCTAATTCCGTGCTCTATGTAAAAGACGGGGTCACCGTGGGCATCGGGACAGGTGAACAGGATCGGGTGGGGGTGGCGGAGATCGCCGTCTTCAAGGCATATACCAAATATGCCGACGCCCTCTGTTTCCGGAACTATGGAATCCCATATAAGCAATTGGAACAGGAGATCGAAGCGGGGAAGAGAGACCGCGCGCAGAAGGCGGAGATAGATAACCAGGTAAAGGAGGAACGGGGAGGGATCAAGGGGGCCATCATGGTCTCCGATGCCTTCTTCCCCTTCCGCGACGGGGCGGAAGTCGGGATCAAAGAAGGGATAACAGGGATAGTCCACCCCGGGGGATCGGAGCGGGACTTCGAGTCCATTGAGGCCTGTAATGAAGCCGATCCTCAGGTCACCATGGTCTTCACCGGCCAAAGGGCCTTTAAGCACTGAGCATGGCGAGGGAACAAGACAGACAAAAACTTCAGAGGCTGATGGACGAGATCGACACCCTGAAGCATGAAGGGATCGATCACCAGCATCCCAAATTCCAAGAATGGAAGAAAGAGGCGAGGTCCACCCTCAAGGCGATCTATGGCGAAGGCTCCCCCATCCTTAGCCAATTCAAAGAGCTGAATTCTCGCCGCAAAGAAGATAGGATGTGGGAGGAGGAACATGATATCAGGGGAAAGGGAAAGGCCGTCTTCAAGATAGATCTAGAGCGGGCGCGGATCCTCCTTGAAGAGGCCCTGAAAGTATCTCACCTCCTCGGGGAGGATGGGAAGGAGATTGATGAAGCTGAATTCATTAGCACAGTAAGTAAGGGGGCCTTGCAGGAAGAAGCTACACCTGCGGCCGAACCTACGCCTCCGGAAGTGCTTTCGGCGATGCCTCCAAAGGCACCACCGAAGGCGCCTGCGGATGAACTGAGTGTGCGGAGGCGGAAAAAGGTGCCTGTCGAGGAGGTGAGTGAGCTAAGGCAAGAAAAAGATATCAAGGAATTGCTCCATGAGTTAGAGCAGGATAAAAGGGATCTGGAGAGGGTGCAGACTACCCTCGAGGAGGCCTTGGAAGGGGCCAACCTCCGCAGCGAGGAGGTAAGGATCGAGGAGCTCCTCCAGCAGTTAGAGGAGCAGATAAAGAACCCCGATGTGGAGATGCGGAAGGTCCAGAAGACTATGGAGGAGCTGTTGAGAGTGAAGGGGAAGAAGGCCCTCCTGCAGCGTTTGACCCAAGAGACAAAGGATCCTCAGGTCCCGTGGGGGAAGATCAGGGGATTGATGAAAGGGGTATGGGAGATCGATAGGAAGTTCCTCATCGATATCCTTCCCGATCTCCTGGAAGACTAAAAACAAGATTTTTCTTTTCAAATAAGCTGCTGAAAAGAGAGCCGGGCATCGAGGGTTCGAGGGGGAAAAGCGATCTTGAATCCTCGGACCCCGCTTGTAAATCGCCCCTTTTAATTAGCCCAATTCCACGAGCTACATACAGTAGCAAAAACCCTAAAATAGCTTGAAACCAATAAACTAAAAGCTAGGGGGTTGTTGCTGCTGCATCATTTGGCCTTGTGAAAGAATGAAAGGAATAACGATAGCAAAAACTATTAAGCCGATGAAGAACAACACAATAATCATGGGGAGTAACACGGCGATGAATGCCCTCCCCGTGGTGGTACGATGGCTTTCCCTGAAGCCGATGACATATACGACAAGCGTATAGAAGAAGTAGATGAAAGGCCCAATGAATGGCACGAGGGAGAAGACCTGAGTACTACAAGTATAAGCCACCACCCTAAAGGTTGTCTCAAAACCCCTCTTCCCCCCGCCTACTATCAGGAGGCAAAGGTGTAAAATTCCACTAACTATAAAGAGTCCGACGGCGGCCAGGATGGGAAAAAAGAAGGCGTATAGAAGGATAAAAGTGACCTGGAAGAGGTTCACGCCTTCCATGCCCTTCATGCCTTCCTCTCCGGTAAAGCTCCCGATAAAACCGGTCACAGCAAATTGAAATAACAGGGCGATGATCGTCGCCAAGAAAGATATGATGACTCCATAGAAAAGGGGGTTTGAAATGCCTTTGTCCACAGGCATCCTTCTAAAAAAAGCAGTAGGGGAGAAGAGGACCTCCTTCATGGTCCTGAAAAAGGCGGTAAAAAAACCGAGGATGGCCATATCCTCCCAGGGGGTGGAACCTGTTGGTTCCTCCATTGGGGTGCCGATCATTCTTGGAGGTTGGGGTCCCTCTGTAGGGGTTCCGGCAGCGCCAGGAGTAACCCCTTCAACTTCCGCGGGTTTGACCTCCGTTTGATATTTCAAAAATTTAGAGATGATCACGCCGCACTTGATGCACTCATCCGTCGCCTCCTGCACAACCCCACACTGAGGGCACGTGGTCATTTGTGGTCCTGCTTGCTCCTCAGTTGCAGCCGTCTTTAGAAAAGAGGGGGGAGTTTTCGCCTTCACGGGGATGATCTGAGGTTCTCGCTCGAGAGGAGAGGGTTTCCCCTCTGTTTGTTGCAATTGACCTCTTGCTTCCTCGATAGGCTCTGGCTCTAATTGGACCCTCGCCCCGATGGCCTCCAGGGCCTCTTTATATCTCTGGGCCTCTGATAAGGTGGCCCCTTTCTTGATCACGACCGGGGCCATCTTCATCACCTTGGTGATCGCCTCGACAGAGAGCTTAAAACGATCTCTCAGGCCTTCTGCCAACTTATTCACGTTGGCGATATCGTTATGGACAGGCCCTAAAAAGGTGACCCTGTACCTTGCCTCTTGCCCGTCGCTCAAGGCTATCTCCTCATACCGATTTTTACCATCTCTTTAAAGCATTTTGGGTGCCATTTTTCAAGAAAAAGGACAACAAAAGATATGGGCATAAATCTCCTTTAAAAACGGCTAGTTAGAAAAAGGGGGTAAGAGAAAGGAAGATATCACGTGTGCGGAATGCCCTACTGTGTCCATGCTATAGACAAAAATTGTCACTTTACCACCTCACAGGCCCACGTAGCTGAGGCCTTTTCACCCTTTATTTTATCGTGCAAGATCACCTTGAAGAGATATTTCCCTGGGGAAATATCGGCTAATGTCAGTTGATAAACTCCGTAGATATCGAGACGGGGTGAACTGGTTAGGTAATGGATCTCGAGGGCATCTTCTTTTTTAAACACCTCTTGTTGCGCTTGGGTGAGGACGACCATGTCCTGAGTGAGCCAGATCTCATATTTTCCTTCCGCCTTCTGAGTAGAGGGATTTTGGGGTTCAAAATAGAAAAAGATCACATCCCCAGATTTCACCTTGTTGTCGGGCAGGGGTTCATAGGAACCATAATCCGTCACCTTCGAGCAGGCAACAAGGGTGCGAATGCCGAGAGGATTCATGCTTTGGAGATTGATGATCCTCTCCTTCAGCAGCGAAACGTCGGTTTCCTGGGCGAAGACCGAGGAGGCTAAGCTTAGTCCCGTCACCAAAAGAAAAAAACAAAGCGGTTTTATGTTCACCTTTAAGGTAAGGCCTCCCCAAAGTAACTTTTTTAAATTTTTGGTGGTCCCAAGGGGACTCGAACCCCTGTTTTCGGCGTGAGAGGCCGACGTCCTAGGCCACTAGACGATGGGACCGTGACTGTCGATCTAAATATTCGAAAATGATATCAACAATTTTACTGAATTCTCTATACAAGTCAAGCAAAAGAAACCCAGCTCAATCGTTGACCCTGCCCCGATCTCCGGTGCGCGAATATCTCATAGTGGACATGCGCAGTCCATCTCCCCCAACTTCTACTGAGCCGCTCAATTCGAGGACAGCAATAATACTGTGCGATTCGCTGATACCCCCAGCCGGTGAAAATAGCACATAGTGAGAGTCGATTACATCGGATGTTCGATGGCTTGGATTCGCTTGGGGTGGCCGGCTATCTTGAGCACCTGAGTACTTCGATCATCCGTGCAGCAAGGTCTTACCACCTCATCAAAGCCGGCAAGGCCTGTGTGTACTGTTTAAACACCGAGGATATCAGCTGTGACACCTTGACTGAGCAGGGTACGGAGAGCCCCTTGGTCATCAGAAGAGGATCTGCCTTGCTCAGCGCCACTAAAATAAAGGGCACCGAGTGTTACATCAGTGCCCTGTCTACCTCCAAGCTGATAAGAATTTAATAGCAAAATTTCTATGCTATGCTTGTCAGTTTTTCCTGTAACCTCTTGGTGAATTCCTTCTCGGTATCCTTGGCTTTGGCCCTCATTATCCTGTCGCCGAACATGGCAAGCTTCCCAACGATGCTCACGTCTGTCTTATATTTAATCTCTACCTTGCCCGGCGATACTTCTTTCAAATCCACAATGCTCTTCTGCTTAAAATGGCCGAGCTTCGTCACATCTTCGCCCTCACCCTCAACCTCTATATGGGTCGGCCGTTCCACTTTCGTTAGTCTATTCAGAAATTTCAGCTTTGCTGAAATAGGTCCGACTTTTTGTTTCACCACACACTCATAGGTGGTGTCATCGAGCATCTTTACCGACTCAGCGCCAGGCAGACATGTCATAATAGTATCCGGTTTCAATAAGAAATCGAACAACTTGTCAATGGGCGCATTTATTGTAAAACCTCCCTCTATAATCATGAAACCCTCCTTTATTTATTATTTATATTTAGAATCGACCTTCTTTAACTATTTCCCTATTTTTTTTGTGCCTGTGCGTGTTTTTCAATGATCTCAGCCAGGGCAACATAGCTTTTGTTTCCCGGTGTTGTGGCCTGTTCGATCAAAAGATCAATAAATGATAAACCCTGCGCTTCAACCCACTGCCGATGCGGTTTATCACCGGTACCGAACATATGCCTGGCACAATCTATGGCACTCCCTGTTTTTGCTTTTCTGCCGCATACAGGACATATTATTGGATCGCCCATGGTATCTCTCCTTATAGTATTATTATTTCTTCTTCCCTGGTTTATCTTTCCCTGCTGCCTTATCTTGCTCTGCCTTTTCTCTCAGGGCATTCAGAATCATCTCAGGCCTTATAGGATTTTCCTTCATTTGCACGCCGAAACGGTGAAAGATGGCGTTGCCGATGGCTGCAGCAGTCGGGTTGGTAAGGCCTTCCCCTGCCTCCTTAGCGCCGTATGGTCCTTCTGGTTCATAGGTGTCAATCTCGGCGATATTCGCTGGAGGCATCTCTGTAGCCCGGATCATCTTATAGTCCACCAGGTTCGGGTTCATCAGCTTGCCGTCTTCATAGGGCATATACTCTAGGTAGCCGTAGCCGGCAGCCATGGAGAAGGCACCCTCGAGCTGGCCGATGAGGCCGAGATGGTTGATGGGTTGCCCGCAGTCGTGGGCCGTGAAGCTGTCGACGAGCTTGATCTTGCCTGTCTCCTCATCAACTTCCACCTCGACTCCCTGGAGCATGTAGCTGTATGCGGGGGAGATCATACCTTTTCTGTGAGGCGTGTAATAACCCCTGCCGACGATCCTCTGGCCGTCCTTGCCGCGGAGTGCCTTCTTTACGAGTTCACCGTAGTCATAACCCCTCTCCGGACGGGCAATGGCGTGTACCCATCTGTCTTTTATATCAAGGTCGTATACGATATTATATCCCGACTGTGCGTAAGCGAACTCAAGAAGCTGTTTCTTTGCGTCTTCTGCCGCCATCTTCACGGCATTGCCGGCCATGAGGGTCTGCCTGGAGCCCCATGCACCGAGGTCAGGCGGGCAGTGATCGGTATCGCCCGAGTGCACCTTGATATCCTCAACTTTGACACCCAACGTCTCTGCGCAGATGATGGCCATGGTGGTATTGGAGCCCTGACCGATCTCCTGGGCTCCGACATGCAGTTCTACGGTTCCATCCTGATTGATGGTGATCACCGCGGAGGAGAAAGAATAGGGGGTGTCGAACCAGTTAAAAATGCCGCCGGACATAAAGCCGCAGGCAGAAATTCCGATGGACCGGTTGGCAGGCAATTTACCCTTGCTAGCGATCCATTTTTTGATCTCGTCGTAGCACTGATCGATGCCGCAGCTTGCGATGGTTGCCTGACCAGGCACTTCATAGCCTTCATAATGGGAGTTCTTCCGTCTCATCTCGATCGGATCAAGGCCGAGATCAGCCGCAATCCATTCGATCTGCTGCTCTGAACAGAACATGGCCTGAGGAGCACCAAAACCGCGCATGGAGGTCGATGGAAGGGTGTTCGTGTAGACCCGGTAGCCGTCATAGCGGTAGCCCTTCCATCTGTATGGGAAGGAGTGGAAGAAACCGGTGAGGTAAAGGGCCGTTGCACCCATGCCGGTGTATGCGCCGCCATTGGTGAAAACCTTGGCTTCCCGCGCGCAGAAGGTACCGTCCTTTTTCACGCCGGTCCGTACGTAGTAGAACATGGGCGTTCTTCTCTTGGATGCAATAAAATCCTCTTCACGGGTGAAGACGATCTTGACCGGCCTATGGAGCTTCTTGGAGAGCACGGCGCTGCAGAAGATCGCGCCGTCGAGCTCGAACTTGCCGCCGAAACCGCCGCCAACATAGGTAGAGATGACGCGGATATCCCCCTCCCTCATACCGAGCACACCGGCCATCAGTCCCTGCATGTAATAGGGAGATTGGTTGGAATGGTAAATAGTGAGCTTTCCGTCAGGGGTGTAGTCCGACACTGCCGCGCGGGTCTCCATACACATGTGGGCCTGACCGCCGCACTTGAACCAGTCTTCCCGTATGTACTCTGCTTCCTCGAAGGCCTCCTCCACGTCCCCCCACTCGATATGCCGGGTAACGTTAATATTGCGCTCAAAACCCTCATGGATCTCAGGAGCTTCTTTCTTGATCGCCTCCATCGGTTCGAAAACCGCAGGGAGCACCTCATAGTCAACGTCGATCAGGTCAAGGGCCTTTTCCGCAATCTCTTCCGTTATGGCCGCTACCGCCGCAACCGCCTCGCCGATGTAACGCACCTTTTCAACGGTGAGTACCTGCTCATCGCAGAGATCTTGGTACCGCCGCCAGATACCCTGCTTGACACCGAGGGTGTCCTTGCCTGTCACCACACCTATGACGCCGGGAAGCTCCAGGGCCTTGCTGTAATCGATGTTCAAGATTTTCGCGTGCGGGTGCGGACTTCTGAGGATCTTGCCATAGAGCATGTTGGGCAGCTTCACGTCGAAGGTATAAGTTGCCCTGCCAGTCACCTTCGCAGCGCCGTCTATATTATGGACGTGCGTGTTGATTACCTTGAATTCTGAATGTGGGTTGATTACGGTGTATTTGTTCATGATCTATCCTCCCTGTATTTGCCTTCCGCCGTCGCATCTATTGCCCTGACGATACTGTTATAGCCAGTGCATCTGCAGATATTTCCTTCAATTCCTTCTCTGATCTCCCATTCGGTTGGATGGGGATTCTCGTTAAGCAATGCCTGTGCAGACATAATCATACCAGGGGCGCAAAAGCCACACTGGTAGGCACCATGATCAATGAATGCCTTCTGAATAGGTGCCAGTTTCCCGTTTTGTTCCAGCCCTTCAATGGTGGTTATCTGGGCACCCTCCGCCTGCATTGCGAGTACCGAGCATGACTTCACAGACATGCCGTTAATCATTACCGTACATGCACCGCAGGATACGGTATCACAACCCCTCTTTGTCCCGGTCAAGCCTATATAGTCCCTTATTACTTCTACCAAAAGTGCCTTCGGGTTTATGTAGACCTCATACTCTTGCTTATTTACGGTAAGCCGTAACAATTTTTTATCCATATTCAAGACCTCCCTTCTCAATTAACCTCTGGCTTGTTCCCAGGCTTGTTTCAGCATCCTCTTCGTCAGCACACCCAGGAGATGCCTTCTATGTTCCTCAGACGCATGGATGTCTGCAACAGGCTCACAGTCTTCCGATGCTATCTTGCCTGCCTCAGCAAAGAGGCCTTCATCGTATGCCTTTCCAACCAAGAGCTCCTCAGCCCTCTTAACCCTCTTCGGCGTTGGACCGGCATTACCAAGAATAATCCTTGCGTCCTTACATTTGCCACCACCGTTTAGTGTTACCGAGGCGGCAACTGCAACCACACCCATATCACTCTCGAGCAGATTGAATTTCTGATAGGCGGCGCCTGTTTTGGGTTCAGGGAGGGGCACCTGGACTTCCAGCACAAGCTCACCCTTGTCCAAAGCTGTTTCAAAATAATCCACAAAAAAATCTTCCAAAGACATAGCTCTGTCGCCTTTCGCGCTTCCCACCTTGATATCTGCTTTCAATGCAATCAAAACCGGCGCGGGGTCCCCCGCAGGGTCAGCATGGGCAAGGTTGCCGCCGATGGTACCCCAGTTTCTGACCTGGATGGATGCAAGCTTGTTCTCCATGGCCACGAGCGCAGGGTAGTTCTTCTTGACCACATCGGACTTTTCAATGGAGCGGTGGGTCGTCGTGGCGCCAATCTTCAACCCGTCATTCTTATCAAACTTGATATAATCAAGTTCCTTGACGTGCTTGATGTCGAGGAGGTATTCCGGAGCAATCATCCCTTGTCTCATTATAATCAGCAAAGACTGACCGCCGCATATCACCTTGCAATCATCGTGCTCAGCAAACATGGCAAGCGCTTCCTTAAGCGTGCCAGGCTTTAGATAATTAAAATCGCTTATCATAATCCTCTCCTTTCTAATAATTCTTCCATGTTATGTGTCTACCCTTTTTGTTACGTCTTCCACGTTATGTATCCACTTTGAACTCTCTTGCATATCATCAGGCATCCCGAAATTTTTGTCCTGACTATTATTATCTTTCTTGTAGTGCGCCTTCAACTCATCAATCTGTTCTGCACCAAGGGATACCCCATGATATTCCTTGGAAAAACACATATAAAAGTGCCTTCCCCTGTATATGGCACATTCAACGCAGACCCCCTTCGAAATTGGACAAACCATTTTTACCTTTGTCATCAGATTCTCTCCTTAAATATATACCACGCGTGAGTACCGAGAGGTTAGCTCTTAAGTAGTAATGATATACAGTTACCCAAAAGTCAAGCCCTCTTGTCAAAAAAGCCTTCCCCCGCCCTTACCACTAAAAACAGGTCTCCTTAGCCAAGGACGTTACAACAATTTTATATACCAACCGGTAGGTATATCAATTTATGCCATAACTCATCGTATTTGTCAACCCCTTTTTTGTTTTGTGTTGCTTACGACTGAAAAGTGGACTGTTTTTGTTTTGTACAAGGGGGACGGACACACCGTGCGCTTTGCTTCGTGTAAATACAACATGTCGCATATCCTGTCAGTCTCCTTTTGACGCCTGAACCGCAGGGGTTCTTTCAGGGGTGGGCCTACAAGAGGCCACGGCCTTTCCCTATAGGCAATCGAAAAGGAATTTCCGCCACTAAAACTGCTTTATCCTGTGCAAAACCCCTTTTCCTCCTCATGCCCCTCGATTACCTCACTATCCTCCACCTCTGAGCTATACCAAACCCCTGCCGCCCCGGCACAGAAGACCCAGCCTGACAGCCAGATTTTCATCGATCCATTCACAGCCCCCATTCAAAAAAAGGGATTGACAAATGCAAGGCGTTGTGGTCAGCTTGTCTTGCGACATCATATACCTACCGGTTGGTATATTACAATGGCCTTCGTTAGACGGTACAATTAAGGATACGGGGGGTATCACAATAAGGAAAATGAGGGGGGTTTTAAGGGGAATAAGCCTGGCAAAGCGGGTGGTATGGAATCATACAACGGGGCATTGTTGGGATAGAGAGTTTCTGGTTAATTTCGGGAGAGACCGGGAGAGGCACAATGACAGATAAACTTATTTTGAATGAATTGTGCCGTTACAACGTAGGAACCTTTGCAGACATCGTTTATAGAAATGCTCTTTTGCATTCTGACAAGGAAGCCTTTGTATATGGCCCCCGGAGAATAACATTCGCCCAGTTCAATGCCCGGGTGAACAGCTTGATCCATGCTCTTCGGTCTTCAAAGGTCAAAAAAGGAGATGTAATAGGCATTCTGTCGTGGAATTGTCTTGAGTACGTTGATGTCTACGGGGCTGCAATGAAGGCGGGGTTTATTGCATCGCCCTTCAACCCTAGGCTCAATAAGGAAGAGCTCGACTATCTCATTAATTATTCAAAAGCAAATATACTTTTTGTCGGCCCTGAACTTGTCGAAACTGTTAACAGCTTACGATCTCGCCTACCCAAAGTGAAATACTATATTTCCTTCGAGGGTTCTGCTCCTGATATGATTCCTCATGAAAAGATGCTTGCGGCACATCCACCGAATGAGCCTGAAACAGATGTACAGAAAGACGACCCTTATCTGATCTTTTATACCAGTGGTACCACTGGTATTCCTCGCGGTGCCCTCTACACACACCGCCGCAAGTTGGAGAACACTCGAATAAAGGCTCTGGAGATTGGTGTGGAGGCCAGCGACAAGCATATCATGATATTGCCATTTTTTCACATCGGTGGGGATAGCCATGTGTGGCCCTTTTTCTACGTTGGCGGTTGCAACGTGATAATGCCTCAGAGATCTTTTGATCCGGATGCTACACTTCAAATCATACAAGATGAGAAGGCTACGGATATACAGATTGTCCCCACGCAGTTAGTTATTATGCTGTCCCGAGAAGGCTTGAAACGGTACGACCTGAGCAGTTTGAAGCGGATCTATTATGCAGCATCTCCCATGCCAGTGGCGTTATTGAGACGGGGACTAGAAACATTCGGCCCCATTTTTTCGCAGGGCTATGGCCAGACCGAATCAGGGCCGCAAATATGCGCTCTTCCCAGAGAGGCTCACGAGGTCTTTGACAGGCCTTTGGAAGAACAGGAGGTTTTAAGTTCCTGCGGACAACCGAGTATTGGTGTCCATGTCAGGATAGTAGATGAAAAGAACAACGATGTCGCGCCCAGAATAGTAGGTGAGATTATCGTGCAGAGTGACTCTATCATGGTCGAATATTGGGACAAACCAAAAGAGACAAGCGAAACTATCATTGATGGATGGCTCCATACAGGCGATCTTGCTTACTACGATGAAAAAGGTTTTGTATATATCGTTGACAGAAAAAAAGACATGATTGTGACTGGCGGTGAGAATGTATATCCGCGAGAAGTAGAAGAAGTCCTCTATAGGCATCCCGCGGTTGCTGAAGTTTCTGTAATTGGTATCCCCGATCCAGTATGGGTGGAGCGTGTTCATGCTGTGGTCGTTTTGAAGACAGATACCACTGCTACTGAAAAGGAAATTATTGCCTTTTGCAAAGAGCGCGTGGCTTCCTACAAGGCACCTAAGTCGGTTGAGTTTGTCGAGTCTCTTCCCAAGAATCCTCAAGGGAAGATATTGAAGAGAGAGCTTAGAGAAAGGTATTGGGCAGGCTTGCAGAGACGGGTTTGAGGTTTATTCAGCATCCAGCCGTGCTCGAAGTAGCAGTGATAGGAGCATCTGGTGAATACGGGGGAGAAACAGTAAAGGCGATAATTTTCCTTACTAAGGAGGATGGAGATGGTATCGAAAGAAGAAGATAAACAACCCCTACCGAAAAAGGAGGAGATTCTACGCGTTGCCATGGAGCTCTTTCTTGATCAGGGTTATAGTGCTACATCCACGAATGCCATTTGTGCAGCTGCGGGGATCAATAAACCAACTCTCTATTATTATTTCAAAAGCAAACGGCATCTCTTTTTTGAATCGCATATCAAACATATTCAAGAGGTCTTGAAACCCTATACGGCCCGGGCTGCAACAATAGAAGATCCTTGGGAGCGGCTAACCTTTATTATTCGGGAGTTCACCAAGATCATCTGCCAACACCCTGAGTTGAGAGTCCTCACCCATGAATCGCTGAGCATTAAAGATCAGTATTTCGAAGAGATCAGGAAAGAATGGAAAAAGCACTACCTCCTTCTGCTCAATACCATCTCAGAACTCCAATCGAGTGGCACGATAGCTGCTGATTTCAAGCCATCGTGGGTTGCCTTATTGCTGTTGGGGATGATTACGTGGATTACCTATTGGTTCGACTATAATCGAAAGGATCAAATTGACGACATAGCTGAAACAGCGTTGAAGGTTACCCTTTTCGGTCTTGTTGAGAGAGAAAACGCATTGTCAGCCAAGAGAAAGGAGGCGGTATGACGATAACACAATGAGGTGGGCCATGCGTAGTGAGGTTTTTTTGACGCATGAAAGAACGGTTTCTGTTCAGACATTTAAGAGGAAAGTAGGAGGATAAGCTATGGGTGTAAAAGAAAAGTTAGTAGAGCTCGTGGGAGCCAAGAATTTCTCGGATTCCCCCCAGGTGCTCGGGGAGTACGCTCAAGACTTCAGTCTCAGCCCTCCAGGAATGCCTAACTACGTTGTCAAACCAAAGGATGCCCAGGAGGTACATGAGGTTGTTCAATTCGCCAACGAGAACAAGATACCGGTAGTTCCGATAAGCTCGAAGATCCATTTCTACGGTGCTACCATCCCCAGGCAGGGCGGTATCGTGCTGGACCTGAGCAGGATGAATAAGATCCAGACAATTGATGCGGACAACAGGAGTGTACGGATAGAGGCTGGCGTCACGTGGGGACAGCTCACCCAGGAACTGGAGAAGAAGGGTTTCAGGATGATCATGCCCCTCCTGCCTCCTTCCGAGCGGTCTGTCGTCACGGATTACCTCGAGCGGGAGGTCCCAACCAATACCGTCTACGATTACGGAGAACCCCTCCAGGCCATGGAAGTAGTGTGGCCTACCGGAGAGATCTTCCGAATGGGATCTGCCAGTGTCAATGGATTCCCTGATTCGATTTCGAAGGGTGCCAACCCTTCGGGACCAGGCCTTGATTTCTATCGGTTTTTCCAGGGTGCGCAAGGAACCATGGGTGTGGTGACCTGGGCACATTTAAAGATCGAGTCTATTCCCAAAATAGACAAGGTCTTTTTTGCCCCTGTTGATGATGTGGAATACGCCATTGAGTTCCTTTATAGAATCCTACCCCGAAGGATCGGCCAGGAATGCATCCTGCTGAATAATGTTGATTTGGCGGCTATTATTGCTGAGGACGGGCCTGACGCATTCGAGCGACTGCAGGCGACCCTGCCGCCCTGGACCCTTATCTTGGTGATAAGCGGCTTGTTGCGACGGCCTGAGGAGAAGATAGCGTACGAGGAGAACTTTCTCGCGCAGGTCTTAAAGAATGAATTTCCTGTGCTTCATCTTGGTGAAAACCTCCCCGGTTTTCCCGGGTTGCACAAGAAGCTCCTGCCGATGCTTCGCAATCCCTGGCCTGCAGACGTGCCGTATTGGAAAAATCGCTACGCAGGGGCGTGTCAAAGCCTTTTCTTTATCACACGGCCGGCCTTGGCGCCGCAATTCATCTGCATGGTTGAGGAGATGGCCCCTCTGTACGGATACCCCGTAGGCGATATCGGCATCTATGTCCAGCCCATCGAGCATAACCGCGCCTGTCACCTCGAATTTCATTTCTTCTACGATCCAGGCAATGATGCCGACAAGGAGCGGATTCGAACCATGTACTATGATAGTGCCCAGGCGTTGCTCAGTGCGGGGGCTCTCTTTACCCGCCCCTACGGTGATCTGGCCCCGCTAGTCTTTGAGAAGGCTGCCGGCTATGCCATGGCACTCAAGCGGTTAAAGAAGGTGTTTGATCCCAACAATATTATGAATCCCGGCACGCTGTGCTTCTAAGGAGGGTGATGAAATGGCTGAAAGGCAAACAAAGATAGACGTGAAAAAGTTATTCAAGGAGAGCCCCAAGACTCCTGTAAAGCTGGACGTGACGGACCTCAATAATTTTGTCTATGACATGAGCAGGTGCATCAAATGCAAAGGATGTACCTGGGTAGATCATACCTATATGCCGGGGGCTCAATTCAGAACGAAATGTCCAACTGCTACTCGATACCTGTTCGATTCATACGGGGCATACGGAAAGATGCGGATCGGTCTCGCTCTCGCCGAAGGAAAATTGAAGTGGACCGACAAGCTTTTAGAGATAGTCTATGCAGACCCCCTCTGCGGCGCCTGTGACACCGGGTGTAAGCGGAATCTCGATCTGGAGATAGGGCTGACCCTGGAGGCCCTCCGGGTAAAGGCAGTTCAGGATGGTGTAGGGCCTCTACCGGCCCACAAAAAGATCGTTCAGAACATCGAGAAGAATCACAACAGCTTTGGGGCCCCCCATGAGAATCGGACCACGTGGCTTTCTGAGGGGAAGATTACACCTGCCAAGAAGGCTGATCTGCTCTACTTCGTGGGGTGTTCCGCTTCGTACGTAAATACTGAGATAGCCCTGGCGACCGCGAAGATACTAAAGGCGGCAGGTACTGATTTTATGCTCATGCCCGATGAGTGGTGCTGCGGCAATATAGTCTTTTCAGTCGGTATGATCGATAAGGCCCGGGCGCTGGCCCGTCGTAATATAGAGGAAGTGAAAAAGACAGGTGCAAAGACGGTGCTGACGAGCTGTGCCGAGGGTTACCGCATGTGGAAGGTCGACTATCCCAAGTTGCTCAATTGTTCGACCGATGCCCTTGGATTCAAGGTAGTACACCTTGTCGAGTACGCCGATGAGCTGATCAAACAAGGCGCGCTCAAGCCGACCAAACCGATGCCTATGCGCGTGGCCTACCATGATTCGTGCAGCCTCAGCCGCCTGAGCGAGCCCTGGACCCCCTGGGAAGGGGAGCGCGGATGGATGGGTATGGTCGAACCGCGCCTCACGAGGCGCCGTGGGACCAACGGGGTGTACGCTCAGCCCCGTGATATCTTGAACGCCATCCCCGGGCTTGAGCTGGTAGAGATGCCCAGACTGCGGGAGAACGCCTTTTGCTGTGGTGCCGGCCGCGGGACAAAAGAGGCATTCCCCGAGCTCGCACGGTCCTCAGCCCTTCATCGATTAGAAGAAGTAAGGCATGTCGGTGCAG
>Ga0154625_1087_pt3 | contig 16634 bp, 13 predicted proteins | sample Rifle2008BG13ft_FD_116054 | JGI IMG/M metagenome (GOLD analysis project Ga0154625, IMG submission 116054) | Deltaproteobacteria bacterium RBG_13_52_11 | reverse complement strand
GTTGAACGGAACAATTATTTGGGAGGTGGTTTTTGGATAGGCGGCTTCCTCATGAACAAGATAACGGTGAGGCACCCTGGTGAGGAGGTATTGAAGGAGCTGGGGATCCCCTTTGAGCAGGCGCGCGAAGGGCTCTTTGTCGCCGATGGTCCCCATGCCTGTGCCCGACTTATCGCCTCTGCCTGCGACGCCGGAGTAAAGATTCTCAACATGACCGTCTTTGAAGATGTGGTCTTGCGAGAGAACAATCGGATAGGGGGCGCGGTGGTAAACTGGACGCCGGTGGAAGCCCTTCCCCGTCAGATTACCTGCGTGGACCCCATTGCCCTTGAGGCTAAGATGGTGGTCGATGCCACAGGACACGATGCCTCAGTGGTGCGAAAAATGGAGGAGAGGGGGGTACTCAAGACCAAGGGGTTTGGCGGGATGTGGGTGGAGAGATCAGAGGATTTGGTCGTGGAATATACAGGAGAGGTTCACCCCGGTCTGGTGGTTTGCGGTATGGCGACCGCCACCACCTTTGGACTCCCCCGCATGGGCCCTACGTTCGGCGCCATGCTTCTGTCCGGCAGAAGGGCGGCGGAAGAAGTTTTAAGGAAACTATGATCCTTTTCCCCTGTTTCCCCTCCCGTGAGGTGATCAGCGAAGCCGTTACTATATTTACCTCTTGGACAGGGGAAGAAGTACAAGAGGGGGAGTGCCTCTATCGTGCAACACCCTCTGCGGCAGAGGATCTCGCCGTGCTGCGGGTCATCAATTTTGACAGCCCTGATTTAAATGAGGAGCCTTTCCCCATAGAGATAGCATTTGAGAGGCGCAAGAGCGAGACGTGCCAGTGTGGCAACGGTGCCGTGTATGCTGGGGTTCAGCTTGCCATGGTGCTCAGCAAGGGATTGTCCGCCAGGGGGGTTCTGTGGGGGGGCAAACCTTTCTTTATCACCCGTGATTATATTGCCACCTTTGACAGGGATGACCTCCGCTGGCATCTCCGGTATGGGGTCTTTTCATTTCCTACGATCATTTCTCTCCCTGGGATCATCGAGGCACCGGCAAGGCCGCGGGAATATTACCTCCTCCGGAGCCAAGGTATCCCTGATGAAATGATGCCAGATAGCTTGAAGGATCGGTATCTTACCATCAACGACCCACGATTCCCCAGGGTCCTTGCCGGCATCCTCTTACAGGCATTCTTCTATTTCCAGATCGGTGATCCCTTTTGTCCAGACCCCTTGTGTTCCCTCTACCATGCCCACTGGCAAGAGGAACTCCTTCGCTCTCAAAGGAATGAGCCTTATATAGTATGTCTTAGACATCAACAAGTTCTGGAGAAGGAAGAGAGGTGGCTAAGAGGATAGCGGTGGCTATGAGTGGGGGGGTAGATTCCTCCGTTGCGGCCTATATGCTCAAAGAGGAAGGGTTTGATGTGGTGGGGGTTACCCTGAAGCTCTACCCCGAGGTTTCCCGCTGTTGTCGCCTGGAGGACATCGACGACGCCCGTAGGGTCGCCCACTTCCTCGATATCCCCCATTACGTTTTCGACTTCACTCTGGACTTCAAAAAGGAGGTTGTAGATTATTTTATCACTGAATATATGGCGGGGAGGACGCCCAATCCCTGTGTGATCTGCAATCAGAAGATAAAGTTTGGTTTCCTTTTGAAAAGGGTATGGAGCATAGGTGGTTCCTGCCTCGCCACCGGACACTATGCACGAATCGTAGAAGAGAACGGAAGCTGCAGTCTCGTCGCGGCACGGGACAGAGGAAAATCCCAGGAATATTTTCTCTCCTTTCTGAGTGAAGAGGTTTTAAAACAGGTAATGTTCCCTTTAGGGGATTATACCAAGGCGGAAATAAAGCAGATCTCCCAGGAGGTAGGGCTTCCTTTGGGGCCCAAGAAGGAGAGCCAAGAGGTATGCTTTGTCGCCCCAGATGATAATTACATCAGCTTTATTAAGAGACACTTGAGAGTGGATACTCGAACTGGAACATTGATTAATAGCAAAGGGGAGCTTATGGGATACCATAAAGGTTTTTTTTGTTACACCTTTGGGCAAAGAAGGAGGATTGGTATACGTGCTTCTTCCCCTCACTATGTTATAGGGATCGACCCCATTAAGAATGTGGTGATCATCGGACCGAAGTGTGAAGCCTATGCTAAGACCATCGGGGTAACTCTGGTCCTCTGGAGGAAAGGGGATGGAAGTTTCCCCCTTTCTGCAAAGATAAGATATCGTCACGACCCAGCCCCTGCTACTGTAGAGGTGAAAGGCAGCGAGGCTTGGGTGATATTTGAGGAGCCACAGTTTGCACCTGCTCCTGGCCAGATAGCGGTCTTTTATGAGGGGGACAGGGTTGTGGGGAGCGGGAAGATAATGGGGCCTTAAATGGTAAATTCCCTTTTTCTCCCGGTTCTTCTCTTTTTTTATATAGATTCTATGAAATAATGGTCTTTAAGTAGAAAAGATCATGGGGAGGACGTGCCTTATGGTGAAAAGGACGATCGGTAGTTCAGGGAGATTGTTGTTTGGCATCATTTTCCTGCTTCTGGTACCTTTAGCCCTCTTGGCCCACTCGCGCACGGTCACGATAGATGTCAAGATGAAGAGGTCCATCCTCGCCAAGGATTGCATGGAGTGTCACACCGACGCCATAAAGGGCGAACAATACGCCAACTCGATGCACGGGGCCAATGCCTGTACCAGTTGCCATGTGGATATCATCGACCTGGAAAAACACGCCCAGGGGATCTACATCCCTCAAAAAGCCGATTGCAGCATTTGTCACAAAAAGGAGGCCGGGGAATACACAAGCAGCGTCCACCACATCAGGGAGCGATTCTCCTGCGTGGAGTGTCATGCAGACATCCACTATGTGAAGCCCTGGGAGGGGAGCAAGATTCAGATCATTAAGAAGTGTACGTCCTGCCACGAAGAGGAGGCCTATGTAGCCAGCGGCCATGAAAGGGCGGTGATGAAGGGGAACAACGATTCCGCCGTATGCTCCGACTGCCATGGGCTACACGATACGAAGATCTGGCACACGGCCGGCCGCACGTCTCCCGTGGAGGCGCGGGAGTTCTACACTAGGGCATGCAATAAGTGCCACGCAGACAAAGAACTGATGAAGAAGAACAACCTGACCACTATCGCCGTGGAGACCTATGAGCACAGCATCCATGGCAAGATCCGAAAATTGGGGTATGCAGCAGCCGGATGCGCCGACTGCCATACCTCCCACAATATCCTCCCCAAGGAAGATCCGCAGTCGACTATCAACGAGAGGAACATCATGAAGGTATGCTCCCGCTGTCATGAGGGGGTCAATGCCAACTTCATCAAGTTCATCCCCCACGCCGACTTCGAGGATCGTGAAAAATACCCCCAGCTCTTTTGGACCATGGTCTTTATGGTCGTATTGCTCCTGATTGTATTGGTCTTCTACTGGGGCCATACCTTCCTGTGGTGGCGGAAGGCCTTTTGGGAAAAGCAGAGGCTTTTGGCCGAAGGGCACCTGATCTCCGACAAGCTGACTCAAATTAAAAATCCAGGGACGACCTATATCCGATTCAAGCTCAGGGACAGGATACTTCACTTGGTCGCGATCTTCATCTTCTTCGGGCTGGCCGCCACAGGGCTACCCCTCAAGTTCCCCGATGCCCCCTGGTCCAAGTTCTTGCTCAGCTTCATCGCTGGTGTCCAGGTTGCCCTACTCATCCACAGGATTTGCGCCTTCATCCTCATCGTGGTATTCCTCATCGTCCTGGGGTATTGCGGTCACTTTATCTTTTTCAATAAAAGGACTGGGAACACTATTAAGGAGAGGCTTTTCGGGTCCCATTCCCTCCTCCCCAGAAAGAAGGATTGGGAGGACTTTGTTGTCATGGCCAAATGGTTTGTGGACCAGGGGCCTCCACCACGGTTTGATCACTGGACCTATTGGGAGAAGTTCGACTTCCTGGCCGTCTTTTGGGGGATGGCATCCATTGGGCTCTCTGGTATTATGATGTGGTTGCCGCATATCACCACCAAGTTCCTGCCAGGATGGGTGATAAATGTCGCCCGCATCGTCCACTCTGAGGAGGCCTTGCTGGCCGTGGGCTTCATCTTCACCATCCACTTCTTCAACACCCACTTTGTCCCCACCAAGTGGCCGATGAACTACTCCATCTTTACCGGCAGGATCTATAAATGGGAGTTCCTCGAGGACAGACCCATCGAGTACGAAAGGCTGAAAAAGACGAAGGAGTTGGAGAAGTTAAAAACAGGTTTTCCCAGCATCCTGGCCAACTTCTTCTCAGGGGTCATAGGTTTGAGCGCGCTCATCATCGGATTGTTCACCATAATTCTGATCATCTGGGCCTTTATAGGGTGAAATAGATTAAAGAAAAAGTGCGAGTATGATTTCCTCAAAATCGTTTAAACATTGAAAGCATATTAACATCTTATCCTGAGGAGATAATGTATGTGGTATCGGAGCCTTAGTGTTAAACTCATCTTTTGGGTGGGCGTCATCACGCTCATGGTGATCGGTGTCTTCGCCTCCGTTAATTTAAACACACAAAGGGATCACTTGCTCGGTGCGACCATCCTGGGGGCCAAACAATTAAGCGACACGATGGCGAAAAGCCTCAGGTTTGACATGCTCCACAACTACCGAGATGCCCTCTATAACTCTATCGAAACCGTTGGAACACAGGAGGAGATAGAGAGGGTGAGGATATTTAATAAAGAAGGGATGATCATGTTTTCCTCCAACGAGGAGGAGAGAGGCAAGATGGTGGACAAAAAGGCCGAGGCTTGCTACGCATGCCACGCTGTGGGTAAGCCCCTGGAGAGATTGGATATCCCAGAGAGGAGCAGAATCTTCAGGTCCAATGGGTACCGAGTCTTGGGGATGATAAATCCCATTTACAATGAGCCTGATTGCTATAATGCAACGTGTCATTACCATCCCCCTGATCAGAAGGTCTTAGGGATACTTGACGTCTCCCTTTCTCTGGCTGCTACCGATAAAAGAATAAAGGAGATCAAGGGGGAGACCATATTGTTTGCAACCATCACCATTGTGGTGATCTCCGCTATCATTGGTCTGTTCATCCAGAGGGCGGTCTATCGACCGGTTAAAAAGTTGGCGGATGGGACGACTAAGGTGGCGGCAGGAGATTTTGATCACGCCCTTCTCCACCGTTCTGATGACGAGATCGGACAACTGGCCGATTCCTTCAACAAAATGACCCAAAGGCTGAAAAAGGACGATAGGGAGATCAAGGATCTCATCAAGAACTTAGAGAAAAAGGTAGAAGAGAGGACCGCTAAATTAAAGGCAACTCAAAATCAGCTTTTGCAGTCGGAGAAACTGGCTTCCATTGGAAAGTTGGCCGCCACCATCGCCCATGAGATAAACAACCCCCTGAACGGTATTCTGACCTATACTAAGCTGATCGAGAGAAAGCTGGCTGAGGACTCTCTCAAAGAGGGTGAAATTCCGAAGTTCCGCTCCTACCTGACGATCATGGAGAGGGAGACGGAGAGATGCAGCACCATTGTAAGAAACCTCCTCGACTTTGCCCGACAGAGAGAACCTTCGTTAAAACCTGATGTGAATATCAATGAGGTGCTTGAGGAAACCCTTTCCCTATTGGCCGATCAGGTAACCATGCAGGAGATCACGTTGAAAAAGAGGTACAGTGAACTCCCACCCATTATGGCCGACCCCATGCAGTTGAGGCAGGCCTTTTTCAACATCATTGTCAACTCCTGTGAAGCCATACAAAATGAGGGGAAATTGATAATTATCACCACCTATTCAAAGAAGAAAAGAGAGATAAAGGTGGAGATTGCCGACAATGGGGTAGGTATATTAGAAGAACATCTACCGAAGATATTCGACCCCTTCTTTACATCCAAAGAGATGGGCACGGGGCTGGGATTGTCGGTGGTATATGGTATCATCAGTTCTCACCAGGGCAAAATTGAGGCGAAGAGTAAGGTCCGGGAAGGGACCACTATCATCATCACGTTGCCCACAGACGGCAAGACAACAGAGAAAAGCCTCCGATCTGGGAGGGACATATGAGATATTAGAAGAAGCCCCTATATTTTTGCTGAGGATCTTGACTAGAACGTATTCTCATTGTAGTGAGCTTTCTAGTCATGACCCTTAAAAATTGTTGCCCTTCATGGCATCGGCAAGGTGCCGGATCATCTGTCGGGATACCACTTCGAAGATTGTGGGTGGAATGAAGTAGTCGGGATTTTTCCGATAAAAGTCGGCGGTCAATTCCCTGGCGATGATATCGATATCTCCTGTGCGCCGATAAGCCTCCTCCAGGGAGGCGCGCTCCTGCCGAGCGAACTCGATGGTCTGTCGGATAAAATCACGAGCCTCGTTCCCAGCGATATACCCATAGTGATCTGCGCAGACGTACTCCACATCGAGATCCTTGAGTTTTTCGAGGCTGTGCTGAAACAGCGTGAAGTTGGAATTTCCAAGGGGGAGGATCTTACCCTTGTAGGGGACGCCCCCAGCATCCGAGGCAAAGAGTGTCTTGAACTGGGGCACGTAGGCGGAGAGTGAGCATGAGGAGTGCCCCGGTGTTTCGATGATTTGTACCACGAGATCGTCCAGATCGATTCGGTCTCCTTCGGAGACAATGGTCCCCGTAATATCATTTCGCCATGCCAGATCGTATGTGGCGTGTACCCCTTCTCTTCCCATCCGTTTGGCAACGCTGCGGCCGAAGGCATTGATGCTTTCGATGGCCTTCGGCATCTGAAGGATTTCCCAGCAGCGCGCCGAGGCATAGACCTCTACGTTGGGATAACGTCGTTTGAAAAAGGGAACAGTGCCCACATGATCGAAGTGGGAATGGAGGATGAGGAGTTTTGTGATACGCTTCTCGTCGATACCAAAGCCTTCGAACTGACGAAGCAGATCAGGCACCAGGTAACTCATGCCTCCGTTGATGATCATGGACTCATTGTTCCCCTCCAGGATATAGACGCACGATTCCTCACGCCCTATGAGCCACAGCTGCTCTCGAACCTTTCCTGGCTGCCGGATGCGCATCATTACCCTCTCAGAATGAGCACATTTTCATGTTCAACACAGTTGAATGTCTGAAAAAAAGAAGTATATCCCACACCAGTAGGTTGAGGTCAAGGGGAAGAGGATCATTAGGGGCAAGCAGTAATGCGAATTAATCAACGATACTTGTTTAAAACGTGTTGAAAAATTATTAGGAAATTACCTAACATCCCTGTATCACAAGGGATATATTATACTGCCTAACAATTAGGCAACAAAAAAATTCAATAAAATCAATAAGTACATAAACTTTGAGCGTCAGAACACAATAATTGTAAAATTAAGCCCTTGGCCCTCTCGTTATAAACAACTTTTCAACATCGTTTCCTGGCGACCCTTTCTAGCCTTCTTGTAAGGAAGTGGGATAACCTCCCCCATATCCTTGTTTTTGCTTATGCCTCTTAGTTGATCTATACCTCATTGAATAAAATATAGAACATATTATACATTTTTAATGTATAACTTGAAATTAATGTCTTTTCTCATGATCTTTTATTACAGCGATGCCTTTTTATTGAGGGGGAGGTATTCGTATGGTATGATATACGTTCTAATGTCTGTCTGGCTCATGAGTGCGAAACCAAAGTTACATCAGTGCGAACGAAGACAGGAGGTGTGATGAGTCTTTTTTTGCTCACCTTTTTCTTCCTCTATAGCTCACTCCATCTGTACATATTCCTCAAGATCAAGGGTGCTTTTGCCTTGGGGACGGGGCTCACCATTATCCTCATTCTCTTTATGGCCGTCATGGTCAGCGCACCAGTCTTGGTGCGCGTATCCGAAAGATATGCATTAGAGTCTTTCGCCCGCCTCCTCTCGTGCATCGGATATACCTGGTTGGGCGTGGTCTTTCTGTTCTGCATCTCTTCGTTTTTGATTGACCTCTATCGACTTGCTTTCTCAGCGGGAGGGATGGTGCTGCGGATGAACCTCTCATCTCTCATCCCCTCACCACGCCTGACTTTTTTCATCCCCGTCCTGCTTACCTCGGCTGTTGCCTCGTACGGCTTCTTTGAGGCCCGCTCCATTCGCAGCGAACGAGTGGTCATCACAAGTACCAAGGTCCCACGCGAGGTCGGCCAGCTCACCGTTGTCCAGATCTCCGATGTGCACCTGGGGCTTATCGTGAGAGAGGGGAGACTGAAAAAGATCCTCAGAGAGGTCAAGCGGGCGCAACCAGATATCCTGGTCTCCACCGGAGACCTCGTGGACGGGCAGATCGACAACCTCGGGGAACTCGCCGGACCCTTGAGGGACATTAATCCCCCATACGGTAAATTTGCCGTGACGGGAAATCATGAATTTTATGCCGGTCTTGACCAGGCATTGCAGTTTATAGAGGAGGCAGGTTTTACAGTGTTGAGGGGAGAGGCCCGTGAGGTGGCTGAGTTTGTGACGATTGTCGGCGTTGATGACCCAACGGGGAGGCACTTCGGTCTCTTTCGCGGTCCATCAGAAAAGGCCATCTTTGCCGGTTTACCCCGTGAACGCTTTACCCTGCTCTTAAAACACCCACCGGTGGTAGATAAAGAGATATTGGGTCTCTTTGATTTGCAGCTTTCGGGGCACACCCATAAAGGACAGATCTTTCCCTTCAACTACGCCTCTAAAATCTTTTTCCCCTATGACGCGGGATTAGTGCATCTGCCCCGCCATTCCTCCCTCTATGTGAGCAGGGGCAGCGGTACATGGGGACCGCCCATCCGCTTTCTGGCACCCCCTGAAGTGACCATCATTACCGTGGTCCACGCGGACAGGGAGTGAACTACCGCACCGTATTATGCCAATCCTTACACGAAGGAGCAGTCACAAAGCTTATATTTTCTTGATTCGCAAAGCAAGGGGGGAGTTGAACGGGGCTGTTAGAATTGCATAGGGGGAATGGTGGTCTGGTTTGATGGCTGAGGGAGGCTTCTATCAATTCTTGCGCATCATATGGTTGACCGCCTTTTCCAGCCCATCGATGGTCAACTCAAACATAGGAAAGATCTCCCGGACGACTCCAATGGTGTACGTATATTTCCACTCATAAGCGGGCACGGGATTTAACCAGACGGAGTGGGGGAAGTTCTTGGCTATGAACCGCAGGCGCTCAACACTCGGTTTCCCTGACAGTTCTCGCTCTCCAAAATAGATGGAGCCATTCTGGGACATGAGTTCAAAGGGGGCCATACTGGCATCGCCGACGATGACAAACCTCGTTTCCGGATCAAACCGAACCAGTTCGTCAATAGGATAAGGTTTGTTATGCCGGTGTGGGTCCTCCCAGAGATATTTATAGATCGTGTTATGAAAGTAGAAGTTTTTGAGATCCTTGAACTGGGATCGGGCGTAATTAAAGAGGGTTTGCACCACAGTGACGTAGGGCTCCATGGACCATCCGCCGTTGTCGATGGTCAGGATGACGTTCAGGCGATCTTTGAGTCTTCGACCGAAGACGAGCTCTATCTCACCGGCATTCTTGACGGTCTGGTAGATGGTCTTGTCTATGTTGACCTTGTCCTTGGGGCCAACAGGCACCATATGTCTCAGCCGCTTCAGGGCCTCACCCATCTGGGACTGGGTCAGGGGGGCCTCCTGGGAGTAGTCCCGATATCTTCTTTCCATGGCCACTTTGACGGCAGACTTATTCCTGGATATTCCCCCAACCCTCATACCGCCTGGGTGGTATCCGGAGTGCCCCACCGGTGAGGTCCCGCCGGTGCCGATCCACTTTTTTCCCCCATGGTGGGCCTCGGTTTGTTCTTTGAGTCGCTCGAGAAAGTACTTGATGAGCTCCTCCGGGCTTAATTTTCCAAGCTCAGACTCATCGATGCCGAGGGTGTCGGCTAGGAGGCGGGGGTCCTTTAACCACTCGTCCAGGAGGGCCCGGGCTATCTCCGACAGTTCTTGTTCATCCGGTTCCTTGAGCTCAACGCCCTGAAACTGATGGGCAAAGACCTGGTCGTAGAGATCGAAGTACCTCTCGCTCTTCACAAGGATGGAGCGGGCCGCGGTGTAAAGATCATCGACGGAGTTGATGAGCCCCATGTTCAAGGCTTTGTGCAGCCGCAGGAAGGCGGTCGGGGTGATTGGTATCCCCACCTTGCGAAGGGTATAGAAAAAATCGACGAACATCCTTGCTGCCTACCTCTAGACCTTGAAGTGGGCCACTACCTTTTGGGCCATGAAATAATCAGGACTCTTCTTGAACAGTACCCCCAAGTACGGGATGTTACCCTTGATGAGGTCCTTGACCCGAAAGTCCGGATCAGCCCGCAGGGCCCTGATCCAGTTGATGAGCTCCCTCGTAGCGGGTTTTTTCTCGATCTCCTTGATCTCCCGGAGGCGGTAGAAGGCCTGTACGGCGCTGTTGAGGAGTTCCTTATCGATATCGGGGAAATGCACCCGGACGATATTCTTCATCATATCCGACTCAGGAAAGGCGATGTGGTGGAAGTTGCAGCGCCCCAGGAAGGGATCGGAGAGGTCCTTCTTGGCATTGGACGTAATGACCACGATGGGCCGGTGTCTCGCCTTGATGCTCTTATCGATCTCGATAATGTCGAATTGCATTTGGTCGAGGATGTCGAGCATATCGTCCTGAAAATCGGTATCGGCCTTATCGATCTCGTCTATGAGGAGCACGACCCGTTCATCCGAGACAAAGGCCTGCCCGATCTTCCCCATCCTGATGTACTCCTCGATATTGCTGACGTCCCTCGTAGAATCTCCAAATCGGCTGTCGTTCAACCGGGTCAGGGTATCGTACTGGTAGAGGGCCTCGATGAGCTTCATGCTCGATTTGACGTTCAGGACAATGAGCCTCATGTTGAGGGACTCAGTAATGGCGTGCGCCAGCATGGTCTTGCCTGTGCCGGGTTCACCCTTGAGTAAGAGGGGCATCTCGAGGGCTATGGAGATATTAACGATCTCGGCCAGTTCCTCGTCCAGTACGTATTTCGAGGCGCCGGAAAATCTTCTTATTCCGTCTTCTTGATTCATAATTCAACTCCTTCGCTGGATTCTCGTGTCATTGAGTATATCCATTCTCTATCTATTATTCAAGGGGTGCCCTTTTCCTTTCCCCCTCGCTGCAGAAGTGATACAATATGCTTCTTTGCATGCCTGTACAGGGAGGTCGACGTGAAGGGGAGCAAGGAAGGAGCTCAAGAGATAAGACGTCTCATAAGGACCGCCCTGGGGGAAGAGAAGGCCGATCTGGTTATCCTCAATGGGGCTCTGGTCAACGTCTACACAGGAGAGATACAGGAGAACTGCTCCGTGGGTATCAAAGGTACAAAGATCGTCTCCATGGGCGATGATCTCCGTTGCCTCATCGGGGATGGTACCCACGTCATCGATGCCCGGGGGATGTATATCACCCCTGGGTTCATCGATCCGCATACTCATCTGGACAGCATCGTACAGTGTGCTGAGTACGCCCGCTATGCTGTCCCTCATGGGAATACCACGGCCGTTTCAGAGTCGGCCATGCTCGCCAACGCCGCTGGCAGGGACGGGGTTGACTGGTTCATCGAGGATTCTCGTGATCTGCCGCTGCGAATATTCATTTTGACCCCCTCCATGGTCCCCCCCCTTCCTGCATTTGAGACCAGCATGGGTTTCTCATTGGAAGACTTTCAGGCGTTGATTAGAGAGGATTTTGTCCTTGGGGTAGGGGAGACCTATTGGCCGCTGGTCTTAGACGGGGATGAGAGGGCCATGGCGAGGTACGCTATGGCGCAGGAGTTGGGGAAGACCAGGGAGGGTCATGCTGCGGGTGCACGCGGGGAGAAGTTAATAGCCTATGGCGCTGCGGGGACATCGTCGTGCCATGAGTCCACCACCCCAGAGGAGGCCCTGGAACGGTTGCGCTTGGGGATGCGGGTGATGATCAGGGAGGGTTCTGTCAGGAGGGAGTTGGGGGCTATCTCCGCCATCAAAGACCTGGGAGTGGACCTGAGGGGGGTGATGCTCTGCACCGATTGGGCTGATCCCCAGATGTTGATCCACCAGGGGTGCATGGATGAGTTGGTGCGGCGGGCCATTGCTTCGGGTTTTGATCCAGTCGTCGCTATCCAGATGGTCACCATCAACCCCGCTGATTACTTCGGCTTGAGGGAGTTGGGGGGGATAGCACCAGGGAAGATCGCTGACCTCCTCCTTCTTTCTGATCTGAGGGGTGTGGCGGTGGCAACGGTGATCAAGGATGGGGTGGTGGTGGCCGAAGAGGGGAGATTGGTCGCAGATCTGCCTCGCTACCGCTACCCAGAACCTGCCTACCACACCTTCGCCCTGGAGGGTGTGCAGGAGGAGAATTTCCGAATCCCGCATTCAAAAGACAGAGCCCTCGTAAGGGTAGTTGATATCGTCAACGAGACCATCACCCAGGAGATGCGGGTTGAATTGGGGGTGCGACAGGGGAGTCTCATTGCCGATCCGGAAAGAGGAATCCTGAAGATGGCCCACATTTCCAAGCGCGACCGACGGCCTCAGCATGCCATGGGGTTTGTGCACGGTCTAGGCATCAGGGAGGGGGCAGTGGCGATCAGTCTTATCTGGGATACAAGCAATATCTTGGTTATAGGGGCAACGGATCAGGAGATGGCCTTCGCCGTGAACCGCCTCCTTGAGCATCAGGGGGGGATCATTGTGGTGATGGGTGAACGGGTGGTGGCTGAGCTGCCCATGCCCATCTGTGGCGTTGTCTCCGATATGCCGTTGGAGGGGGTTGCCCAGCATGTAACCGAGGTGGAGGAGGCGTGTAGGGCCCTCGGTTGCGTCCCCCGTCCCTTTCTCACCTTGCAGACCTTGCCCTTTACCGGCCTTCCGTATCTGCGGCTGACCGATCGGGGCCTCGTCGATATCCGCAAGCGGGAGTTTGTGGACCTCATCATCTCATGATCCGGACAGCAAATCGAAAGAAGCGAGGTCGAGCGGACAGCTTTCCTTTTCTAACCGTACCATAAGAAGCGGCGCAACATAAAAGAGCGATATGCCCCGGGTATCGGCCATCATCCCTACCTATAACAGGAAGGCGTTTGTGCTGGAGGCGGTGGACTCCGTTCTCTCCCAGACCTATGGGGATTATGAGTTGATCGTGGTGGATGATGGTTCGTCTGATGGCACAGGTGAGGCCCTCAAGCAGTATGGCAAGCAATTGCGTTATTCGTATCAGGCAAACCAAGGGGTCAGTACAGCCCGCAACCGAGGCCTCGAATTCGCCCAAGGGGAGTTCGTCGCCTTCCTTGATTCCGATGACCTCTGGTTGCCGAAAAAACTCCAGATACAGGTCGCCTTTATGGACGAGCACCCTGAGGCTCAGATCTGCTATACCGATGAGATCTGGATCAGGCGCGGGGTGTACGTCAATCCCAAAAAGAAACACGCCAAATATTCGGGGTGGATCTATCCTCACTGTCTCCCCCTCTGTATCATCAGTCCATCCTCGGCCCTCATGCATCGAGGTCTCTTCGAGCAGGTCGGGGCCTTTGATCCCCAACTCCCTGTGTGTGAGGACTACGACCTGTGGTTGCGGGTGGCATCACGCTTCCCCGTCTTCTTTATCCCCCAGAGGCTGATCGTCAAGAGGGGAGGGCACCCCGATCAACTCTCCCAGCTAGGGTGGGGGAATGACCGATACAGGGTGATTGCGCTGCTGAAGATACTAGAGCTGGGAGTTCTGGCCCCTCAGATGCGGGATCTCACCATCCAGGCGTTCCACCGAAAATTGCGCGTCCTCATCAGCGGTTATATCAAGAGGGGGAAGGAAGCGGAGGTGAAGGATTGTCAAGAGCTCTTGGAGCGATACCCCCTGTGATGCCCCACTTCCTCCTTGATTCATTATCTTCTTTCTCCCATAACAAAAAAGATGTAGACTGTTTCTGCGAAATGGCCTTTCGGCGATCTTGACCCAGTGGCTAGGACGTAATCATCGATACCAGAGTATCGACAGATACGCTTCGAGATCTTTGTTGGAGGGTGGAAAAAAAGATGACCGGCATCTTCTTTCACCCGCTCATGGCGGAGGGGGATTGCCTGGAGCGGCCAGGCGTTACGCTCTCTATTCCTGAGCCGGTTCAGGAAGGGCTTTTACTAAAAGTTCACACCCCTTCCCTCTTGACGCGGGAGAAGGATGCCTGGTACTACGAAGGTGCCCTCCGCACGGCGGGGCGCGCGCCGATGTGGCAAAACAGATTTTCCCAGAGATTATCCGAATTTTAGCCTTATGAAGAATTATGCCATTATATTGGGGGGAGGTGCGGGTACAAGGCTTAAAGGGGAGATCCCCAAACAGTTCCTTCTCTTGGGCGAGAGGCCCATCATCGTCCACACCATCGCGGCCTTTCAACAAGCTCCCTCCATCGACGCCATCCTGGTCGTGGTGCCCGCAGGGTGGAAAAAGCGATGTACTGCGGACCTTAAACCTTATGTCTTTGATAAAATACAGGGGGTGATCGCTGGTGGTGAGACCAGGCAGCTTTCCTGCTGGCAGGCCCTGCAATACCTCAAGGCAGATCCCCCACACATCTGCGTCGTCCATGATGCCGCCCGCCCCCTGGTGACCGCGGAGATGATTGAGGTGGCTGTTCGGGAGGGACACAAGGGGATGACCTTCGGCCTACGGGCCAGGGACACCATTGTGGAGTGTCGCGGTGGAGAGATCATGAGGGTCTCACCGCGGGAACAGATGTATCAGGTCCAGACCCCCCAATCCTTTCCTTTCCAAACCTTGTGGGATGCCCATTGCAAGGCCTTGGCAGCGGGGATCAGGGAGGCCAGCGACGACGCCGGGCTCGTGCTGAAGGCGGGCAATCGGCTGAAAGTCCTCGAAGGCGACCCGCGCAATATAAAAATTACCGATCCTTTCGATCTGGAACTGGCGCAACACTTCCTGCGAGACAGGTAACCTTTACTTTGCCCCCCTGTTTTGCTACATTGTCGTGAAAATACCCTTTTTGAAGGAGTTTGATGAGGTCATCGGGATGCATGATTACACCCCTGTGATGAGGCAGTACCTGCGGATAAAGGGGGATTATCGAGATTGTATCCTCTTTTTCCGGATGGGGGATTTTTATGAGATGTTCTTCGAAGACGCCAAGGTCGCTTCCAAGATTTTGGATATTGCTCTCACTTCTCGGGAGAGAGGGGAAAAGGAGCGGATCCCCCTGTGCGGGATCCCCTACCATGCTGCGGCACCGTACATCTCCAAGCTCATCGAGAAGGGGCATAAGGTGGCCATCTGCGAACAGGTGGGTGATGCCCGGGCATCAAAGGGGCTGGTGGAGCGGGAGGTCACTCAGGTGATCACCCCGGGGATGGTAGTGGAGGAGGATAATCTCCGGGAGAAGGAGAACAACTTTCTGATGAGCTTGTGTCGAGGCGAATGGGGTTATGGGCTTGTCTTTTTGGACCTCTCCACAGGCGAGTTCAAGGGGTGTCGGATAGATGATGAGGATCTCCTGACGGGCGAGGTGGTGAAGAACAGCCCACGGGAGGCCTTGATCCCCGAAGGTTTGCAGGAGAAAGAGAGGTTTCTAGCGGAACTCAGGAGGGAGTTCCCCTCCATGCTGGTAAACACTCTCCCTGATTCCTCTTTTCAAGGCGAGGCTGCTGTTGGCCCCATAGCGGAGCTAATCCCCTCATGGGTGACGGATGAACCCCGTCACGCTGCCCTCGCCGCCCTCCACTATGCCCACGAGACCCAGAAGGCTGATGTCGGACACATCAAGCCCCTGTCTCTCTATCGGATAGAGGATTACATGATCTTGGACGAGGCGACGCAGAGGAACCTCGAGCTGTTCACCTCACTGGGGGGGAGAGGAAAGAGGGGTGCCTTCTTAGATATTGTGGACGAGACGATCACCGCCATGGGGGGAAGGAGGATCAGAGGTTGGCTCTCCTATCCCCTTGTTGATGCCGAAGCGATCGAGCGTCGTCTGGAGGCCGTTGCTCATCTCAAGGAGGCACCCCTGGCGCGGGCCGATCTCAGAGAGCTTTTGGCGGAGGTCTATGACCTGGAGAGGCTCAATGCTAGGGTGATCATGGGGAGGGCCAACCCGAGGGGCATGGTGGCCTTGAAGGCTACCTTGAGGGCGATCCCGAGGATCAAAAAAGCGTTGGCGGATGTCACTGCCCCTCTGCTGCAAGAGATCAGGGGAGGTTTGGATGAGTTCAATGAGGTGGCCGGATGGATAGACGAGGCCATCGTCGCAAACCCACCCATCACCCTTACTGAGGGGGGGATCATCAGGGATGGATATGACAGGGATCTCGATGAGCTGAGGGGAATCAGCCGAGACGGCAAGGGGTGGATCGCCCGCTTAGAGGTGCAGGAGCGCCAGCGCACCGGGATCTCCTCATTAAAGGTGCGATACAATCAGGTCTTCGGTTACTACATCGAGATTACCAACCCCAACCTGAAACTGGTCCCTGAGGACTACATGCGCAAGCAGACCCTGACCAATGCCGAGCGCTTCATTACCCCCCAGCTCAAGAATTACGAGGACAAGGTTCTGGGCGCCGAGGAAAGGATTAAGGCCTTGGAGTACGAGCTCTTTCGGCGCC
>Ga0154625_1016_pt6 | contig 16866 bp, 19 predicted proteins | sample Rifle2008BG13ft_FD_116054 | JGI IMG/M metagenome (GOLD analysis project Ga0154625, IMG submission 116054) | Deltaproteobacteria bacterium RBG_13_52_11 | reverse complement strand
ACCATGCCCTCCTCTGAAAAAGGGCATCCTAGCATGCCTAAAAAAGGACATTTCTACATTGGCGAAACAGGACATTATCATTTTGGGATAACACACTTTGAAAAAGCTAACGCTCATAAATGGCAGGAAATTGAACTTGCAGAGAGGACACTCCTTTACAAAGGTACCATGCGATGGTAGCATGGATTCTACAAAAATCGCCCTCTGCAGGGACTGAACCATGGAGAAGCAAAAAAAGCGGGCAATCTTGTGCCCCAACTGCAAGAGCCTGATTAGCAAAGATGAATCTCGCTGCCCCTACTGCGGGATAACACGGCCAGGGTCGTGGTGGAAGCATAATCTCTGGACCGGGGGATTCCGTGATACTGACCAACTCTTCAAGGCCATCATCTACACCAACATCGGCTTCTACGTGCTCTCGCTCCTACTGGATCTCCGAGGATCGAGTCTCTCTCTCAATCCCTTCGACATGTTATCACCCGACACGAGAAGCCTCTTACTCTTGGGAGCGACGGGGACCATACCCATTGATACGTTAGGCCGGTTGTGGACGTTGGTTTCCGCAAACTACCTCCACGGCAGCATCCTCCACATCCTGTTCAACATGTTCGCCTTGAGGCAACTGGGATTCCTCGTCATCGAGGAATACGGCGTGTATAGAATGTTCGTTATCTACACCCTTGGAGGCGTGATCGGCTGTGCGGTTTCTTACCTGGCAGGTGTAGCCTTGACCATCGGTGCCTCTGCTGCTATATGCAGCCTGATCGGTGCGGTCCTCTACTTCGGTAAGAGCCGAGGGGGCGCCTATGGGCAGATCATTTTCCGACAGATCGGCGGCTGGGCAATAGGGATCTTTCTTTTCGGTTTTCTAGTGCCTGGGATCAACAACTGGGGACATGGAGGGGGGATGCTCGCTGGTGTAATCCTCGGTTTTCTGCTGGGATATCAGGAGATGAGGAGAGAAAATCTCTTACATAAACTCCTCGCTGGTTTTTGTATGATCGTGACAGTAGTAGTGTTGGGTTGGGCAGTAGCCTCTGGTGTCTACCTGCGCATTGTAGGATAACGCAACAGTTGCCGTTGACATCAAAATCGCAGATCAAGATGGATAGATAATTGCCACGTGCCAGCCCCTGGCCTTCCGCATCAGAAAGCCCATTCCCTTTCTCGAAAGATCAGACGAATATTGAGAGAAGGGCAAAAAATCAATCCTCTCCATACAAAAAATTATAACACCGCATAACTATGCGTCTCGGCAGCGAGTACCATTTATCGCGAGAAAAAATCAAGGAGGGGAATATGCCGTTGTTTAAAAAAGAGCCTATCCTGATATGTTGTGCATTGCTGGCTTTCTTTGGCTGCGCCACCGGTGCACAGAACAAAAAGCACGGTATGGAAGCCTATTACCAAGCGTTACAGGATACTGACCCCTATAAGCATGACATGATACAACAAGGATCTGAAAAGGAACGAGAGGCTATCGAACTATTTTCTTCCCTGTATGCTACTTTTACCGAAGATAATATTAGAAGATATATCCGAGATCTATATGCACACAATGCGTACTACCGTGATGGCTTTGCAGAGATGGAGGGGGTTGAAAACATTGAATCATATTTCATAAAAGGCACAAAAACAATACATGAGCTTAAGTTTGATCTTCAGGATGTTGCCGTGCATGACGGAAACTATTATTTTCGGTGGATTACGAAATTTTCCCTGAAAAGCGAAAAAGATGAAGTCATTCACCTGCCCGGAATATCTCATGTGCGATTTGATAAAGATGGGAGGATTATCTTTCATCAGGATTTTTGGGACACAGGGGTAATCTATGAAAGGATTCCGATCATTGGCTTCATCATCAGATGGTTGAAAGAGAGAATGTAGATGTCCATACAAAAGCTGTTGCGCGTCATATGAGATGCCTCCCTGCTCGGCATAACAATTTTATGTTAAAGTAAAAAGATTGTGAGAGTTGATAAAGGGTGTATGCCAAAGAAAGCACGGGCATAAAAGCCAGCGTCTCCAGTTTAGTTTTTTGCGGTCTATAGGAGAGTCGAAATCCTATTTGATTTAAAACGTCACAGTGTTATTTAAAAAGGTTTTTCCAAACGCCTTTACAGTCCTTTCTAAACGCCATATAATAAATGTTTCAATAACCATTTTTCCCTATCTTTGAGGTGCACTATGCCTAAACATTCAATCAAGACAGGACTGAGTTTTGGCTTGACATCCGCCACCATAACGACCCTCGGATTGATGGTTGGTTTACACGCTGGCACTAACTCAAAGCTCGTGGTGATCGGCGGCATATTGATCATCGCCATAGCTGATGCCTTCTCCGACGCCCTGGGCATCCACATATCCGAAGAGTCTGAGAACAAGCACACTACTCTGGAGATATGGGAGGCGACTATCGCAACTTTTCTTGCGAAATTCGTCTTTGCATCGACATTTATCGTCCCCTTGCTCCTGTTTCCGCTTGCAACGGCCATTATAGTGAGCGTCGTGTATGGTCTCCTTTTATTGAGCCTCTTTAGCTTCTATATGGCCAAAGGGCAAGGGGAAAAACCGTGGAAGGTAATTGCAGAGCACCTGTTAATCGCCGTGGTGGTTGTTATTGTAACGCATTATGTCGGTGATGGGGTTAGGAGATTCTGTAGTTAAGTGCCTGCTCAACGCTACGGACATCAGCTTGATTAACGCTCGAGGGGAGAAATAATAATCCCAAAATAACAGAGAGGGAGGGGTCTATGGAGAAGAAGGAATTGATCGATCTCTTGAACAACGATATTGACGACGAGCATGCCGCAATATTGCGCTATCTCATCCACGCCTATCAGGAGGGGGAAGATACGCCTATAGGGGTGAACCTCCTCTCACGCGCCAGGGAAGAGATGTGGCACATGCACTGGCTGGGGATGGCCATCTGCCAATTAGGCGGGGAACCCAATCTCGCCCCTGCCCCTTACCCCTATGATCCGACCAACCGGGCGACGATATTCAAGTCCTATGTCGAATACGAAAAGAAGCTCATACCTCACTACAATGGTGAAGCGGACAGAGTGGATGATCCGCACATCAAGCGTGTCCTGCAGAGAGAGGCCTGGGAATCTGCCATCCATGCCAGAAAGTTCCAGCGGATGCTCGATAAATTGAGTCCGGAGCAAGCACAGGGCCTTTCCGAAGGAAAGGCTGAATTGCCGAAGGCGTTTTTGGAGACGCTGCAAAAGGAGATCGTTGCCAAATATACGGAGATGCTTGAGCACATCCGCTATTCCTGGGTCTTCCAAAAAGACGGCATTCTGGGGTGGCAGCTCATGGACCAGGCCATGGAAAAGATGAAACACATAGCCCACTTTGCCGAGGACGTCGCGGGGAATGGGTTGGCCCCACGATTCGAGGCGGGCCAGGTCGATATGAGCAAGGCCATAGGCCAGGCCCTGAAGAAGGCTCTGGAGGGTGTTCAGACTGGGCTCAAACGGCACCTAAATTTGCAAAAAGACAGCGAGGCGCAAAAGCATGGGGGATTGGTCATCAATCTCGACCTCACCGTCCAGCAGGAGGAATACCAGGGAGCAGAGATCGGAGACTGGATGAAAAAGAAATAGTGTAATTCCACGATAAAAATATCATCAACTCCCTCTCCCGCCGCCGAGCCGTAGGTCCCGGCCCCATAAGGACGGGAAGAGGGCTGGAGTGAGGGTGGATGTACTTATGGCTTGCCCCTCACTTTACATCCTCTCCCCCAGGGGATGAGGATAAGCGGTGGTTATTTTCTGAGTAGTCTTCCACCTGTTCCACAGAGGGCGACATCGTGGCCCTCCGTACCCCTGAAATAGGAATCTGAGGCAATGCCCTCACATAAGGGGGGAGTCTTATGGAACTGGTCCACCCCATTCCATTCAACCAGATGGGGTCACTTGTCTTTGGGTATCTTGAAACGCGGCCGCTTGCTATAAACCTTAATATAGGGATTATCAAACCTAATCTGCTCTCTGGGCACCAGCAACCTTAAACGACCTGAAGCGATAACCTCATCTGCCGCCTTCTCCAGGGGGTTGAAATCCAGTACTGGTCCGGGGCCTTCGCCTTCTTTCATACCCTCCTCCCAATTGCCTGATATGGCGCCTGTAGGACAAATAAGCTCGCAAAAAGTGCACCCCATCCACATATCACAGCCATTTCCCCTGGAGCCGTAAATCGGCGGGTCAACGGACAGGTCGATGTAACCCATAAGACAGTTGTCCATACAAAGGGTGCACTTGGGATAGAGACATTTCTCCTTATTGTATGAAATGTGACCGTGCGGATTATGACCGGACTGGAAGAATTCCAGAAGGACAAATAACTGTGGCGTATACATATGTTCGGGCACCGGTGGGATGAGATGGGTCTCCCCTGCTGATATTCTCCGGCTGTTCTCTGCCATTTCCCTGCCGAAATCCTCTGCCTCTTTCAGGTCAATTTCATCCGGATGGCCGTCGGTAAAATAGGGCTTGGGGGCCATCTGAAAATGGACGCTTCCAAACCAGTCCCGCGTCCCTATGACGGTAAAACCCTTCGCCTTCAACCTCCTGACCATACTCGGGAAATACTGTTCCGGCATTACCCCATGCGTGTTAAAGGAGAAGATATGCGTTCCCTGCTGCTTCGGTATCTTGTCTATGAAAATCCTCACATTGGGAGTTTCACCACCCATCCATATGGGGCTGCCCAGGCCGATCAAATCGTATTTATCTAGATCCTTCGGGTTTACTTCCTTAACGGTAGCTATATCGCATTGCTCCGCCACTTGGCTCATGCCTCTGTGAATTGCACGTGCGATCTTCCTAGTATTTCCCGTCTGAGAATAATAGATGACTATACTTTTCATGATGGTTTTCCTCCTTCCTCTCTAACCCATTACCGTTGCAGGATTACTTGCTTTCCTTGTAGTTGGAACTATGCATCGTATTCTTGCACAATAGAAAACATATCACAAGCGGCGTGGATGGGTTCGGATTAAATAACCATTTTGAACCAGAAATTGTTGTTCCAAAGGGGGATACTGCTTGACAAATGATGGGAGCCTGACTTATTTTTAATTGGGACGAAAGAAAAAATTTATAGGGCTCTGGGAGCAATATTTTGATGGATCAGAGCTCCCCATTGCATTTTATTATACTAATTATTTTCTTTTAATTATTTCAATTATGTTTTTCTCTTTTACAAAACATCTTCTGGTAAAATCTATGATAAGGAATTTCTAGATAAAATTGTAGGAACTTATGAATATGTATATGAATTTAACACTAAAAATCTTATCGAAAATCATCATATCATTTTAGAGGTTTATAATAATCAGTTACAAGGAGGTGGCGATGAAGTTAGAAACCCTGCAGGATGTTTTGACCTTTGCAATACGAAGAGAGGATGATGCCCAGAAGCTCTATCTCATGTTTCGAGCAATGGTCAAGGACCCCGGGGCCAAGGCCCTGCTCCAGGATTTGGCCAATTATGAGTTGGGCCACAAGAAGTTGTTGGAGAACGTCCTCAAGGTGGGGAAGGTAGGGCGTATCGGAGGAAAGGGAAAGATCGCTGATCTCCACCTCAGCGATTATATGGTCGCCGAGGATATCAATCATGACAGTAGCCCCCAAGACGTGATGTTGTTTGCAATAAAGAAGGAACAAGAGGCCTACAGCATCTACCACATGCTCCTGGGGAACTACGTGGGGACGGAGCTTGAAGAGTTGTTTTCCAGACTTGCCCAGGAGGAGTTGGGCCACAAAGAGACCCTTGAGCGAGAGTATGAAGAACACTTCATGCAGTGGATGTGATCGTACCGAGCGCAGACGGTGTAGGAGATCTTCATTGCAAGGGTTTGAGATCCTCTATGGCGACGCCACCCTTGAGCAGGGACCCTGATGCGGTAAAGGTTCCCTATTATTGGACCACCCCTGAGATTGTCCTATCTCATGTAGATACCTCCTCACCAAGAAGAATAACGTTATAATCTCTGTACCCTCCGCCATTATGGGACGCACTCTGATGAGAGACGTTTCGATAGTGGCTTATTGCTCCATGAAAGCAACAAGCGCAACATTTTTGTTGTGAACGTCAACTTTTTTGTGTCAGCACGGGAGGGGGGTATTGATTCCTTATTGTGAGTTTTCGTGATTGAACGCTCTCTATAAGATTCTCTACTGGGACGATCTGAGAAGATACCCATGGGTCTGGTTAGCCTACCCCTGGCACAAGCAATGATACGCCCCCTTGGGAAGAGCTTGACTTTCCACGGAAAGGGGACTACAATCGTTTTGTCTATGCAAGAGGGGAACGAAATAGAAAAATTTGCAGTTTTAGAGGACAGGTTAAACGAGATACTGAAGGGTTACACCGCATTGAAGGAGGAGAAAGAAAGCATTTTCTCCCAGATGAGAGAACAAAAAGAGGAAGTAGAGAAGTTGAGAGGAGAAATTTCCACACTCAAGAATGAGCGGTTGGAGATCAGAACGAGGATAGATCGGCTGATAGAGAGGCTGGAGGGGATCCCCTTAGACTTAGATAGGTAACGATCCTTTTGGTACCATGAAGGGGATCAGAGATGGTGAAGAGGAATGTTGAAGTAGAGATCTTTGGACAACGCTATTCACTGAAGAGTGAGTTTCCTGAGGAGCAGGTAAAAAAAGTAGTTGCCTATGTGGACGGAAAGATGAGAGAGGTTGCAGAGAGTACCAAGTCGGTGGACAGTCTCCATATAGCTATCCTCACAGCCTTGAATATCGCCCAAGAATATCTGCAGGAGAAGGGTAACAAAGAAGAGCTCTTGCAGCGAATAAAAGATAAAACCGATCGATTGGAGGAATTTATTTCCTTAAAAATGGGGTGAACGGGGAAGAAAAGGTGAGTGGGTGGAACCTATCATGTAGGATTAGCCTCCCCAAAAAGACCTCCGGGTCTTTGATGAAATAAAAGTTCTTTGCTGAGGTAAGGGAATTTGCTGGCAAATCGAAGTAGTCACTTAGAGATTCGTTACATACGCCACAAGCAGTCGCAGGAGGATCTTTCCTGAACTGAGTGGTACCCCTTTCCAAAGCCCACCCTTTTCTCTCTTGAGATAACCCCCACAGTACCGTACGAATACCAGCAAGGAGGTGCTTCAATGCAAATGTCTGTCTTGATTTCTATCATTGCCTTCGTCTTCGCCAGTGCGTTGGGGTTTGCAGTGGGGTTTTTTATACGAAAGAAGTTAGGGGAGTCTCAATTAGGGTCAGCGGAGAAGACCGCTGAGAGGATCATCGCCGAGGTGGAGAAGAAGGCCGAGATGTTAGAAAAGGAAGCGCAGCTTCAGGCCAAAGACACCCTCTATCAGGCTAAGGCCGATTTTGACAAGGAGGTGGCGGACAAGAGGGCTGCACTCCAGCGGTTGGAAAAGAGACTCTTGCAGAAAGAGGAAAATATCGACAAAAAGGTGGATACGTTGGATGCCAAGGAGATCGAGATCAATAAGAAAGAAGGCACCCTGGCGGAGAAGGAAAAATGGGTGGTGGAGCAGGATAAGAAGTATCAGGAGCTCGTGGCTGAGGAGAAGGCACGGCTGGAGAAGATCGCCCATATCACCTCTGAAGAGGCCAAAAAGTTGCTGATGGAGAGGATGGAAAACGAGGCGCGACATGAGGCTGCCAAGAGGATAAAGGGGATCGAGGAAGAGCTAAAGGAGCAGGCGGCCAAGAAGGCGAAGGAGGTCATCAGCCTGGCCGTACAAAGGTATGCTGGCGAGTACGTAATGGAGAAGACGGTCTCATTGGTCAATCTCCCCAATGAAGAGATGAAGGGGAGGATAATCGGAAGGGAGGGGAGGAACATTCGGGCCTTAGAAGCGGCCACAGGGGTGGATTTAATCATCGACGACACCCCTGAGGCAGTGATCCTTTCAGGATTTAACCCTGTGAGACGTGAGATCGCCAGGATAGCCCTCGAGCGGTTGATCAGCGACGGGAGGATCCACCCTGCTCGGATAGAGGAGATCGTTGTCAAGGTGGAACAGGAGGTAGATACCAGTATCAAAGAGGCAGGGGAGCAGGCTGCCTTCGACGTCGGGGCACACGGGGTGCATCCCGACTTGATCAAGATGGTCGGTAAGTTGAAATACAGAACGAGCTTCGCCCAAAATGTCTATCAGCATTCACTCGAGGTGGCCTTCCTCTGTGGAATCATGGCCTCTGAATTGAATCTCAACGTAAAGCAGGCCAGGAGGGCTGGGCTGCTCCACGATATCGGCAAGGCCGCGGACCATGAAGTGGAAGGGGTCCACGCAACCATCGGTGCTGATCTTGCCAAGAAATATGGGGAATCCGAAGAGGTGGTAAATGCCATTGCCGCCCATCATGATGAGACTGATCCCAATAATATCTTGGCGGTTTTGCTTCAGGCAGCAGACGCCCTCTCGGGGGCTCGGCCCGGGGCCAGGAGGGAAATGCTTGAGACCTATGTCAAGCGCCTCGAGGATTTGGAGATGATCGCAAACTCCTTCTCGGGTGTGGAGAAATCCTATGCCATTCAAGCAGGCCGAGAGGTGCGCATCATCGTCCAAAATGAAAAGATCTCTGATGAGGAGGCGTTGATGCTCTCAAAAGATATCGCCCGCAAGATTGAAAAAGAGCTGAACTACCCCGGGCAGATAAAGGTGACGGTTATCAGAGAAACAAGGGCTGTGGAGTACGCAAAATAGAAAGAGGGACGGGATTGCGGATACTATTTATCGGAGATGTGGTTGGGAAGGGAGGAAGGCGAGCGGTGACAGACCTCCTCCCCACACTGATGAAAGATAAGGTCGACTTTGTCATCGCCAATGGGGAGAACGTAGCGGGGGGAATAGGGATAACCCCCCAGTATGCCCAGATGTTATTTGAACAGGGGGTCAACGTCATTACCTCTGGAAACCACATCTGGAGAAAAAAGGAGATCATACCCTTTCTCGAACAGGAGCCCCAGCTTCTGCGCCCTGCCAACTATCCTCCTGGTGCGCCAGGAAGGGGGAGCGGGATATATACGACTTCGGATGGAAAGAAGGTTGGCGTCTTAAACCTAGAAGGACGGATTTTCATGAAGGCCCTAGAATCACCCTTTAAGACGGCTGAGGAACACCTCGCCTTTTTGCGGAGGGAGACGAAGGTGATTATTGTCGACTTCCATGCAGAGGCGACCTCTGAAAAGATGGCCCTTGGTTGGTTTCTCGACGGTGAGGTCAGTGCCGTTCTGGGGACCCATACCCACGTCCAGACGGCTGACGAGAGGGTGTTGCCCGAAGGGACCGCCTACATCACCGATGTGGGGATGACCGGTCCCAGCGACTCCGTGATAGGGGTAAAAAAGGACATCGCCCTGGAGAGGTTTCTCACCATGCTTCCCAACAAGTTTGAGCCGGCCACGGGAAAGATAGAACTCCAAGGGGTAATCGTGGAAGTGGATGAGGGGACCGGGATGAGCCTGGGGATCCGCAGGGTTAAGATGGGTTTGGATTGAGAGAAGCCATGCCAAATGTCTACGATATCTTGAAAGAGAGAGGTTTTATAGAAGGAGTCACCGACGAAGATGGTCTTCGCGAGCTCCTCGGTGCTCAAGCGGTCACGTGTTATATCGGCTTTGATCCTACCGCGCCGAGCCTCCATGTGGGGAGCTTAATACCCATCATGTCCCTCGTGCATATGCAGCAGGCAGGCCACCGGCCGATTGCCCTGGTAGGAGGTGGAACAGTCCTCATAGGCGATCCTAGTGGCAAGACAGAGATGAGAAAGCTCCTCACTTTGGAAGAGGTAGAGGAGAACGCCAAAGGTATTAAAAAACAACTATCCACGTACCTTGATTTCAGTGGGGATAAGGCCCTTCTCTTAAACAATGCCGACTGGCTTGTCCCATTAAATTATATCGAATTCCTCAGAGACATTGGAAGGCACTTTAGCGTTAACCGGATGTTGACCGCTGAGTCGTATCGGGTAAGGCTGGAGACTGGGCTGAATTTCGTGGAGTTTAACTATATGCTCTTGCAGGCTTACGATTTTCTGCACCTTTATCAAGAATATGGATGTCTCCTCCAGATGGGGGGGAACGATCAGTGGGGCAACATCGTGGCCGGTGCTGATCTTATCCGGAGGGTGGAGAGCGGGGTGTCCTATGGCATGACCTTTCCCTTGATCACCACGGCGTCAGGGGAAAAGATGGGCAAGACCGCCCAAGGAGCCATCTGGTTAAATCCTGAGCGCACCTCTTCCTATGAATACTACCAATATTGGATAAACACGGATGATCATGACGTGGAACGTTTCTTGGCCCTCTTTACCTTTCTGCCTATGGATGAGATTAGGGAATATGGTCAGCTCACTGGATCTGACCTTCGGAAGGCCAAAGAGGCCCTGGCCTTTGAGGCCACTAAGATCACCCATGGAAGGGACGAAGCCACAAAGGCCCGCGAGGCCTCGAGGATGGCCTTCGGCGGCGAAGAGGGGAGCTTAGAGGCCATGCCCACCACCTCTTTGGAGAAAGGACGCCTCGAGAAGGGGATAACCGCCTTTGAGCTCTTTGCCGAGGCAGGATTATGTACCTCTCGGGGTGCGGCGAGGAGATTAATTTCGCAGGGTGGGGGATATATAAATGAGAGACGCCTCAATGGGATCGATGAGTTGATCACCGAGGAGCATGTCAGGGAGGGTGCCATCATCCTGCGGGCGGGGAAGAAGCGTTACCATCGAGTGGTGCTTAAGGATGGATAAGTAAGTAAAGGAGGCTAATCATGGTTGAGAAGGAACGCCTGAACGCATTGGAGGTGGCCCTCAACAATGAGATGAGGGAGCGGGAGTTCTATCTAAAAAACGCCGCGAGGACCAAAAACCCCCTCGGCACGCTCATGTTCCAACAGATCGGGGATGAGGAGTTGGAGCACTACGAGCGTCTCAAGCAACTCCACCAGAAGTGGGAAAAAGGGGAAAAGTGGCCTGAAACCGTCCCCCTCGAAGTCAAAGGGACTATTGTCAAAGACATCCTGTTTAATATTGTCAAAAAGGTTGATGAAATGCCCCCGGAAGATGCTGATGACCTGAAGGCGGTGCGGAAGGCCATCGCGTTTGAGGCCAAGGGGGCCAAGTACTATGCCGAGCTCAGAGATCGGGTTTCTGATCCCAAGGAAAAGGGTTTCTTCAACCTCCTCTCCCAGATCGAGAATGAGCACTACCTGACGCTGAAGGACACCGAGGAGTATTTAACGGACCCTGCCTCGTGGTATCAAAAGGCAGAGCACCACACTTTGGACGGGGCTTAGCAACCTCCCGACATTGAGAGCGTGTGCCCTTTAAAGGGTGGGATAATCACCCCTGATGTTATCGCAACTGAGCCGGCACAAATTCTGGTGAGGAGCCTCGAGAGATATTCCTTAGTTGTAACCCACCTGCAAACATCAAACAGTACAACCGACACATCCCATTTATCCCTCATCCCCCTCCCCAGAGGACCCTGGTGCAGGGGGATTCCCTGTCAATGCCTCCTCTCGCTCCCACTCTTCCAAGATCCTCTTCGCCTTCCTTCGCTTGAGCCAGTAGCCGAGGAGGAAGAGGAGGCTTGCCAGGAACCACAGGGAGAAGAAGCTGGTCACGATGGGGATCCAACTGTACCTCCTTTTCAGTTCCTCCTTCCACCTCCTCTCCATATCTCGCAACCCGAGGCCGGTGGCCTGCCTCAGGGCTGCCTCCACGTCGAGGCCATGAGTCAACCCCCTGATGAAACGGGGGAGGGCCGCAGGTCCAAACTCATTTTTGATATAGCTCACAAAGCTGAAGCTCTGAGCATAGGCGAGTTCGGCCTGGCGCTGGTCTAAGGGGAGGCCATCCGCCAATTCCTCCAAAGGGATAAGCTCTTTTGCCAGGACCCCCCTGCTCAGGATATAGTCCCACGAAAGGCTCCACCCCCTGCTCTGGAGCATGGCAAACCCCTCATTGAGCCATTGGGGCGCCTCGTGCCCCGTGAGGGCTGTCGCCAAGGCAAGGTGGGCGTATTCGTGTTGGAGGACCTCCTCGATCTCTAGCCTCCCCCCCTTCATTCCCCGGAGTGATTTGAGGACGATGAGGTTGAGCCCGGGGTAGGCCGTCCCCACAGACCACGAGGGAGGTTGGTTACCAGGTTGCGCCCCCTGAAATGCCTCCCAGGTGGGTGCGAGATAGATCAGGCAGGGGGAAGGAGGGACTTGGCCGATTTCCCGCATGATTGCATCCCTGGTCTCCTCGGCCTTTTGTAAGAGAAAGGCGGCCATCTTCTGCTCGGGGCCCTGATACTTTAGGATGAAATGGGGAGAGCGCAGCTCAATCCATGATGCAGCAGGGAGCAGTTCCGGGAATGAGAGGATACTGAAGAGAAGAAGGACTAATATTCGCTTCATACAGAGGGGAGGGCAATGCCCAGGGTCTTTTCAATCTCCGCCCTGGAGATGCCGGTGATCCGCAGCAACTTTTGTCTCGAGCGTTGACCAGCTATAATCTCGACCTGCGAGGAGGAGATGTTCAGCTTCTTGGCGATGAACCTTTTCAGGGCCTTGTTGGCCTTTCCTTCGAGAGGAGGTGCAAATACCCGCACCTTCACGGCATCCCCATGTAATCCATCAATTCCCTCCCTAGAGGCCCGGGGCTGGAGAAGGACCTTGAAGGTTATTGCTGTCTCCTCCATCTTATCCGAAACGATAGGCAAGCTGGATCAGGGTCCTAACGAGGAAGAGTTTCAGGAAGTAGATGGCAAGGATCACAATGAGGGGGGAAAAATCGATCCCCATCCCCCCGATGGGGAGAAACCTGCGCACTTGCCCAAGGACCGGTTCTGTGGCCCGGTAGAGAAACCGAACGATGGGGTTGTAGGGATTAGGGCTCACCCACGAGATGAGGGCCCTGATGATGATGATCCACATATAGATGGTAAGGCCGATGTTGATTATCGAGGCCAAGGCCAAGATGAGATTGCCCATCACAAACATAAGACCTCCTTATCGCAGCATGATGAAGCTTAACTGCCTCCCCGGTTTTTTATCCCTCCGGTACGAGAAGAAGAGATCCTCCCTGCAGGCGGTGCACAGGGGGATGGCTTCGATATTATCTGAAGGGACCCCCGCCTTGGATAATTCTAACTGGGCAGCTTGGCCCAAGTCAAGGTAATGCCTTCCCTCCCGTTCCAGGATGAATTGATGAAGACTGTCATGGGAGTTCTGAAAGAGGCTTACTACATCCTCTCTTACCTCGTAGCAGCAGGGGCCGATCCCCGGGCCGATCCCCACCAGGATATCCGCAGGTGAGCTTTTAAAGGCATCTTCCATCTCGCGCACGGCCTTTTGCACGATCCCGCGCCATATCCCCCGCCACCCGGCATGGACGGCGGCGATAATTTTTTTGGATGGGTCGACCATCAAGATAGGCAGACAGTCGGCTGTCCAGATCCCTAAGGCCACCCTTTTTTTGTCCGTGATGACGGCATCGTAGGGCAGCGGATAAGTGAGGGCCGCTTTGGTATTCTCTTCGAATACCAGCACCTCTGCCCCATGCACCTGCCGCAGGGTAAGGAGCCGCTCCGGCGGGATACCGAGGGCCGCCAGGGGCCCCTCCTCTCCCTGGCGGGTGCAGAAGGCGTGCCTTATCCTTCGAAAGAGGGGGAGCTGCAGATAGGTGATGCCATTTTCGTCTTTTGCCTTAAACCCTTTTGCCACGCAATACCTCCAGAATGTTTTCTATATCCGCCGGCAGGGGTGCGGCGAACTCGACGGTCTTCCCCGTGGCTGGGTGGCGGAAGGCGATGAGGGAGGCGTGCAGGGCCTGCCTCCCCAGGGCATTGATTCGTTCCCTCAGAAAGGGATCCGCTATCTGCGTGAGCCTTCTCGTTTTTGTGTAGAGAGGATCCCCCACCAGGGGGTGGTTGATAGAGCTCATATGCACCCGGATCTGGTGGGTCCTGCCTGTCCTGGGTAATACCTGCAAGAAGGTGACCTGTTCAAACCGTTCCTTTACCTGCCACTGGGTCAGGGCCTCCTTGGGTGTACGGGTGCGCAGCGAAAATCTCTTGCGATCCGTGGGGTGCCTGCCCAGCGGGGCGGTAATAGCTCCCTCTGCTGCCTCCATCCTGCCGTAGACCAGGGCCAGATAGATCTTTTTTACCTCCCTCTTTTGGAACTGCTGCACCAGGGCCTCGTGGGCCAGGTCGTTCTTGGCCACCACCATAATCCCCGACGTCCCCTTGTCCAGGCGGTGGACGATGCCCGGACGCAGCACTCCGCCGACCCCCTGGAGGTCATGCAGGCGAAAGAGCAGGGCGTTGACCAAGGTCCCCGATTGCACCCTCCCCGCGGGGTGCACCACCATCCCTGCAGGCTTGTCCACCACGGCGATATGTGCATCTTCATAGATGAAGCGGATAGGGAGATCTTCGGGGAGGACCTCCGAGACACTGGGTACTGGGATCCTCCCACTGACCAGGTCCCCCTCCTTTATCTTCGACCCGACTTTAGGTTGAGCGGCGTTGAGGAGGATGGCCCCCTCCCGGATGTATCGCTGGATCTGCGAGCGGGATTGCGCTGGTAGCTGCTCGGCCAGGAAGAGGTCGAGCCTCTTGCCGTGATCCACCTTCTCCACGCTGAAGGCAAACTCTCCCCCGGAGGTGGGCATCTCTAAGCGCTGACCTTCTTGAGGGCCACGGTCATCCCGTGGCAGATGGCCGCGAACTCTTCATCTGGGATGGTCCTGAGGTCCAAGATGAGTTGGCCATTGGCAATCCTGGCGATGATAGGCTGATCCAGATTCCGCAGTTCTGCCTCCAGGGCCTGGACAGAGGCCCTGTGGGGTTTAATGCCCAGGGCCCAGGTGGGGAGCATCTGCAAGGGGAGGGCCCCTCCTCCGACCTTGGATGTTTCTTGGATCACCTCAATGGAGGCATTGTCCGTCTCGTGTTTGAGGAGGCGCTGCAGGCGCCTGGCCCGTTTGCGGATCTGCTCCACGGGGGCGGTCAACATACGCAGGGTGGGTATTTCTTTGATTGCCTCCCCCTCGCTCAGGTACGCGACGAGGGTGGCCTCCAGGGCCGCCAAGGTGAGCTTGTCGATCCTGAGGGCCCTGGTCAAGGGATTGGCCTTGATCTGATCTATCAAACCCTTTTTCCCCACGATGATCCCTGCCTGAGGCCCTCCGAGGAGCTTGTCCCCGGAAAAGGTCACCACATCGGCTCCTGCCTTGACGGCATCTTGGACCGTCGGCTCCTTCGCCAGCCCATACGCGGAGAGGTCGATGAAGCAACCGCTCCCCAAGTCGTTCATCACGGGGAGGGCATAGCGCTTTCCGAGTCGGACCAATTCCTCCAACGTGACCTCAGAGGTAAAACCGACTACCCGGTAGTTGCTCGTATGTACCTTAAGCAGGAGGGCGGTGTCTTCACCGATGGCCTCCTCATAGTCCCTCAAGCGGGTCCTGTTGGTGGTCCCCACCTCCCTTAATATTGCGCTGCTTCTCGCCATGACCTCGGGTATCCGGAAGGCCCCCCCGATCTCCACCAGTTCCCCGCGTGATACAATCACCTCTTTGCCTTGGGCGAGAGTGTTGAGGGCCACGAGCACGGCACCTGCGTTGTTGTTGACCACGAGCCCCCCCTCGGCCTTGCTCAGGCGCAGGAGGATCTCCTCCACGTGGGTGTAGCGGGATCCCCGCTCCCCCTGGGCGAGGTCATACTCCAGGTTCGAATATCCTTGCGAGACCTCCATTACATGCCTTAAGGCCCGCTCACTCAGCGGGGAGCGTCCCAGATTGGTATGGATCACCACGCCGGTGGCGTTGATGGCCCGCTTCAGGTGCGGGGATACCTGCCTGGCAATCTCCTCTTCGAACAAGGGGAGGAGGTTGGAGAGGGCGAAGATTTCCACCTTGATATGCTCTACCTTTGGAGCGCTCAGGATCGCCTGACGAATCCTCTCCAGGCCATTCCTGATCCCCTCTACGACCACCTCGTGAGGATGGCATTGCAAAAGCCTCTTTACCTCGTCAGTGGCGAGGAGTTCATCCACCTTGGGTATCTGACTGAGCAATGCGCTGCGTTCTCTTTGAGACATAGTTCCTCCCTAAGATGCGCGCAGGATGTTGGGGCGCCTGGGAAAGATGATGGTGCGCAGGATCTTAAGGAAGTTCATCCTGAAGAAGTGGGTGGGCCACTCCAACTCCCGCTTGTCGCAGACGATTGACTTTTCCATCTCCCGGACGTGGGTCCCTAGCTTCCTCAGCGCCTCCTCTTGCTCCGCACCCGCCATGGTATCCACGATGGCGTCGATCTTCTTCATCACCTCCACCGCCCGCCTGATTCGCTCGTCAATGGCAGCGGCCAGCGCCGAGGGGATAATCCCCAACTCCCCCTTGACGGCATTGAGCCTTCTCCCCCCTTCATAGGTACTGTAGACGATCTCGTCTCTGGTCATCCACCGGGTCTCGTAATTGAGGAAATACTTCCAGCTGGGTCCTTCCAGTGCCTGCCGGTGCTCCTCAAGGGTTCGAAACAGGAGGCGATAACCGAACCGCACTGGCTGCTCAAACGCCATGCTCCCCGGATCCAGAAAGGGGGCCAGGGGAGAGATGAAGGGGGAGAGGGTCTTTTTTCCGCCGTAGTGCTCCAGGAGGTGGCGGCAGTAGACAACCGTCTCCAAGACCGAAGCGTAGTCCTGTTTGGGCAGCCCTGTCATGAAGAAGAGGTCGATCCGCTTTGCCCCCCCGCGCACAGCCGCTTTGAGAAACGATTCTAATTCCCTATTGGAGTAAGGCCGCCCAAAGGCCCTGCGCACCCCTTCGTCGTGGGATTCAGGGGAGATTTGGATGTTGAAATTGGGGG
>Ga0154625_1069_pt5 | contig 17072 bp, 16 predicted proteins | sample Rifle2008BG13ft_FD_116054 | JGI IMG/M metagenome (GOLD analysis project Ga0154625, IMG submission 116054) | Deltaproteobacteria bacterium RBG_13_52_11 | reverse complement strand
CGGCTATCTCGTTGATCTAGAAACCGGCATTACACTATCCGCCAAGGGGATTATGAATCCCCAGATTTCATATGGAGAGGATGTTATTGCGAGGATGGTCCGCGCCCAAAGGTCTCCTGAAGACGCATCAGCCCTTCAGAAAAAGGTCGTGGAAGCCCTTGCCATGCTTTCTGAAGAGCTTTGCCAAAAGGCTGGCGATACCCGGCCTGAAGAGATTAAGGAGATCGTCGTGGTGGGCAATACGGCCATGCACCACCTCCTGCTGCGCCTCCCGGTGGAGCAATTGGCAAGGGCCCCCCATGTACCTGCAATCAGTCGAGCCATGGATATCAAGGCACGCTCTGTGGGGCTTTCTGTTGCTTCTGGCGCGTATGTCCATCTGCTGCCCAATATTGCCGGATTTGTCGGAGGTGATCACGTGGCCGTGCTGCTGGCAGTTAAGGCCTGGGAAGCTGAGGGCCCCCTTTTGGCGATAGACATCGGGACCAATACAGAGATATCCTTGGCGATCCGAGGCGAGATTAGCAGTGTCTCGTGCGCGTCGGGGCCGGCCTTTGAAGGCGCCCATATCTCCTATGGCATGCGCGCCGCCCCAGGGGCCATTGATCATGTGCGCCTTACGGGTCAAGGTATTCAATACCATACCATACACGGCGCAAAGCCGGCGGGTATCTGCGGATCAGGCGTCTTTGACACGCTTGCGCAGCTTTTTCTTAATGGCATTATTGATAAAGGGGGGAGGATACAGGGAGATCACCCCCGCGTTCGCGATAATCAGAAAGGCAGGGAGTTTGTGATCGTCAGCGAAGAAGAGAAAGGCGGCAGCCCTGTGATCACGATCACTCAGGAGGACGTGCGCGAGCTTCAACTGGCAAAGGCGGCCATTCAAACCGGTATTCTGATACTCTTACAAGAGAAGGGGCTTTCGGATGAAGCGATTAAAGAGGTTGTTGTCGCAGGGGCCTTTGGGAGCTATCTTGATATCTCAAGTGCTATCGCCATCGGGATGCTCCCGGCAATTCCCCTCAACCGCTTTCTCCAGGTTGGGAATGCTGCAGGGGCGGGGGCAAAGGTCGCACTTGTCTCCAGGGCAGCACGTGAAGGGGTTCAGCAATTGGTCCGTAACATTCACTATATTGAACTTGCGGGGGTCCCTGATTTCCATAAGACGTTCATGCGCGCCCTTTCCATCGGATAAGAGAATAGGAAGATACGCTACCTCTCCATAATATCGACTTGGCTTTTCATTATTTGCCTGGCGCTTTTTCTCCTTACTATCACATGATGCCAAAATCCTCATGACGGACAGCTGTGCCAGGAGGGCACATCACAAAGCCGTTCTCATGGGGGCCATGGATCATTTTTTTTAGCAGTTCAGTGGTTCCCTTAATCTCATCGTAGCGCAGGTTGAGTTGTTGTGCGCTTTTCCGGGCGAAGTCATAATATGTCTCCTGATCATCATGCCCCATGTCAATATACGCAAGCCTTGTATAGTTTTTAAGCATCGCCCTTTGAACTTTTTCAGCTTGTTTTTTGCCGAATCGTGCTTCCATCTCCTTGAACTCGTCAACAAGGGTAATGCCTGCTTCAATCCATCCTTTTGAAAGGAAGTATGTTCCAGGCTCATGGCGCAGTTGCTCTCTGTAGTGTTCCCGTGACCCGAGAAACATCCCGATACAGTCGTCAATACGGGGGATGATCAACGTACTTGCTCTCGCCCTCAGCCCAATGACGGCGTTTGCACAAAGTCCAAACGCCAGAATGATCATATCCGTCTCTACAGTGGTTTCATCAATTAAATCCTGTAAAGCATTGTGCAATTTTTCGGGATAGAGATGGAGCCCGGACTCAAGGGTACGATATTCACACTCCTGAGGCAACAGTGGTAACATCTCCTTAATAACCGTCTCACAAGCTAAGATTTTAGATCTGATTCCCGTTTTTTTCTTTCTCATTACCACTGTGGCCTTCTCCTCAATAGAACCATGGTATTCTTTTCTTTTTTCGTAATAAGGCCTTATGTAACGGTAAAAAAGTCGGACCGGTTGTGAAGCACGTGGAGTGTTGTGAATACGTCGGACTCACCGCCCGCCCATGATCTTTTGACACAGACGGACCCCCTTCATGGCATCGTTCGTCCAGTAATCCGCCCCTACGTCCTTACGCACAAGCTCATCAACACGGCCGCCGATGATATATGCACGAGGTGCCAGTTCCTGGGGGATATTTTCTTTCAAGAGCGCAATGGTCTCTTGCATGGTCTTGAACGCTGCAGTGATGAGGCAGGAAAGCCCCACAATGTCGGGCTTAAATTCATGAATCGCTGCAAGGAATTTACTCGGTGGGACATCCACCCCGAGATCATGAACCGTAAACCCGTAGACACGGACCAGGACTTTGAAGATATCCTTCCCGATGAAGTGGATATCCCCCTCAGCCGTGCCCAGGACGATGCTGCCGGCATCTCCTTTCGTGATTTTGCTTTCGAGAAGGGGAAAGACCAATTGACCAACCTGGCGCATGATCTCTCCGGCCATGATGAGACCTGCTATATAGTAGCGCCCCTGTTCGTAGTACTCCCCGACTTGGATCATGCCCTTATGGCACAGGTCGATGATAACCAACGGTTCAACCCCATCAGCAAGGAATTGCCGGACGAGATCCAGTACTGCCTCCTCGTGAAGCTCAGCCATCAAGGTGCTTAATTCCGTTTGGTTGTCTGTCATGGGCATATGGGCGTAACCTCTGGAAAATAAGAACTATGTCTTGTTGCTGATGCCTACCGTGGTGGTAAATCTCAGACGATCCCCACGGCATATGAATCGCCCCCAACTGGTGGGCCTGTCCTCGAAATCGTAAAAGATGTGTTCCAGGCGGAAGGCAGGCTGCATTTCAATGGTGTTGAGTACATCCGCTTCTTCCTTGGTGAGGACTGCCGCCTCGATGGCCAGTTCCCCCCGTTTGAGAGTTGTTTCCCCTGTTCCGACAAACAGTCCGTGCAGGGAGGTGACCTCCAGTTCAGCCTCCACAATCGGACGGGCGGGGTCGTATATCAGGTGTTCTTTATGATAAATAATTGGATCACCATCCCGAATTAATACCCGCCTGATAAGGATAATCCTCTCTCCCACTCGTACGGCCAACCTATCGGCCGCTGTTTCATTGGCCTTCATGATGAGGACTTCCAGAATTTTGACCTTGGTTCGCTCCTTGTCCTTAAATATGCTGTGAAATTCTTCCAGACTGAATGTTACCTTACTTAAATTAGGGGCTTTTACATAGGTCCCGCTTCCTTGAATAGTGTTGACAATCCCCTGATCCAACAGGAGATTGATGGAGCGACGAACCGTCATGGGGCTGACTTGATAACGCTTGCAAAGCTCTGATTCAGACGGCAGGCGGCTGCCGGGGAGATAGACACCCCTTCCAATCTGCTCCTTGAGGATATTGACAAGCTGAACATAAGCAGGCTCAAATGCTTGGCGATCTATAGTTGTCTGATTATCCATTATCGTTTTGAGATTGTATTCATTCACCTTCATGGTTTGCTAGTGGTATATATAACTATTAACTTAATTGACGTCAAGTCCTTGATAAAGGACGTAATCGACCCTCATTTGAGCGTCGCACGGGAAATAAACCCAGTAATACGCTTCAAACAAGATCGTCACCCATGCGGTTGGCAATTATATCTTATTAATATTATTATTGATTATTTAATTTATCCTGGATTAAGATTTCCCTTGACAAAGTTCTATATATAACTATATAGAGTAGTTAAATTTTTCATTATTACATCCTTGGGTCTAGTTAAACGGAATCCAGAAGGAGAATATACATGTCAGAGAAATTAGTGGGTGCCATGACCAATATGAGGGAGAATGAGGCCATCGAGATAGCCAAGTCTTTGGTAGAAAATGGTGAGGACCCTATTAAGATTCTGGATGATTGTACCAAGGCCATGGAGACAGTCGGGAAGAGATTTGAGGTGGGTGAATATTTTCTTCCTGAGTTGATGATGGCTGGCGAGATGTTGAGGCAGATCTCTGAGATGGTCAAGCCGAAGATGAGAGGGGAGAGGGTCTTGCAAAAGCGGGGTAAGGTGCTCATTGGGACTGTGGAAGGGGATATCCATGACATCGGAAAGGATATCGTTACCTTTCTGCTTAGTGCTAATGGCTTTGAGGTACGCGACATCGGCATTGACGTTCCACCCAGCACATTTGTAGAAGCGATCAAGGACTTTAAACCTCAGGTCGTGGGTATGAGCGGTCTTCTCACCCTCGCCTACGACTCCATGAAGAATACGGTTCAGACCATCGAGGAAGCTGGCTTACGTGACAGCGTAAAAATCATGATCGGCGGCGGTCAGATGAGCGAAACGGTAAGGAAATATGCCGGGGCCGATGCCTTTGGCAAGGATGCCATGGAAGGCGTTAACCTGGCTAAAAAGTGGATTGGTACGAAATAGGATAAAACGGAGTACAGTGTTTACTAAGGGGAATGCCAATTTTAAGAATCTCTTGGCCAGAGCGTGCTACGCAAGCCCCGTCCCGTAGACGGGACGGGGCAAGGGGCATTTGATTTAATAGCGGGAAGCCCCGTTCTGTGGGCGGTAGCTTTGTTTTATTATGAACCATCAACAAAGAGAGGAGGTGGTTCCGAAACGATATAGAGCTTGTTTGTATGCGTATGGAAAAGTGTGTGAAAAAGCTATAAAATAATCTTAAACTGCAAGGAGGTACGAGATGAGAAAGAGCATCACGTTTTTACTGGCAGTATTGGTTGTAGTTACTTTCGTTGTCGCGACCAACTCCTTTGTGCAGGCGGCGAAGGTCATCAAGCTAAAGGCCGCCAATTACCTCCCAACCACTCACCCGATGTCGCTCCTCACCGGCTGGTTTTGCGAGGAGATTAAGAAGCGGACCAACGGGCAGGTGGAGATCACGTACTATGACGGCGGCACGCTTCTTAATCCGGTCAAGATGTACGACGGCGTGGTCACGGGCATCTCAGACTTGGGTTTTTCCCACATTCAATATACACGGGGGCGCTTCCCGGTGACGGAGGTATTCGATCTGCCTCTCGGGTTCCCGAGCGGTTGGACAGCGACAGCGGTGGCCACGGATTTCTTTAACAAATACAAACCGCGTGAGTGGAATGATACGTACGTTCTGTATTTGACCACTTCAGGACCAATTATCCTTCAGACCACCAGCAAACCCGTCAAGAGCCTGAAGCACTTCAAAGGCCTCAAGATCAGGGCCGTGGGGCAGATGAGTGACATCATCAAGGCGCTGGGTGGCCTGCCGATGCCCCTGCAAATGCCGGATGTCTATGACTCCATGAGAAGGGGTGTCATCGATGGGGTTACCGTGGATCTTTCCACGCTCAAGTACTGGAAGTTCGCAGAGGTGACAAAGTACGTTACGGCAGATTGGCAGCTCGGAACGGGTATTACCTTCTATTTTGTCATGAACAAGGGCAAGTGGGATGCCCTGTCCCCGGACATTCAGAAGATATTCACCGAGGTGGCATCCGAAGCCAGAGAAAAGCAGGCGGCCCTGTGGGATCAGATGGATATAGAGGGACGAGACTTGTTCACGAGCAAGGGTGGGAAGATGATATATCTTTCCGATGCCGAGGCTGCCAAATGGGTAAAGGCTGTCGAGCCAACCATTGGAGATTATAAAAAGAATATGGTCTCCAAAGGATATAAAGAGGCCGAGATTGATGAGTGGATGAAATACATCAGAGAGCGTATCGAATTCTGGCACAAAGAGCAAAAAAAGAAAGGAATCCCATCAGTATTTTAGTTAAGGAATTTAGAGAACATTCTAACCACCTGAGATGAAGAAGAGGATTGCTATTATTAAGGGACGTGAAGCAGCCTATCTCTACGGCGCGAATCCGACAGCGGATTTGGTCATGTGACGACATTTGCGAGATAGGCTGCTTCACACAATGGCAAGCGTAGAGATGAATTCAGTTTTTATTCCGTTTTGGTAATTTAGACGGGGGCGTTTTTGAATAAAAAAGTTTTAATACAACATATAGGGAGGGAAGATGGCTAGTCCATTCGATATTGCCCGATTCACAAGTAAACTCATGAACTACATCGCTGGCATAGCGCTCACCGTTATGATGTTCTTGACCGTTGCCGATGTGCTCCTGAGAGCAAGCGGTTATCCCTTTGTCGGGACGTACGAAATCGTTTCCCTCTTACTGGCGCTCGTAATCGGCTTCGGGATACCCCAGGTTTCTTTGGACAAAGGGCATGTGTTCATGGAGTTCCTGCTGGAGAGATTCTCTAAGAGGGGCAAGAACGTGATGAACATGTTCACACGCGTGCTGTGCATCATTCTGTTTGCATTTATAGGGTATAACCTGTTCATAGTCGGGGCGGGGTATCATGCAACAGGGGAAGTTTCTCCCACCATCAAGTTGCCCTTTTACCCTATCGTCTACGGCGTCGGGGTTTGTTGTTTGCTTGAATGTTTAGTCTTTATATTCGAAATCGTAAGGATATGGAGGGGTCAATATGAATGAGATGATTATAGGCATCATAGGTCTTACGGTACTGCTCCTCCTTTTCGCAACGGGGATAGAGTTAGGCTTTGCCATGGCGCTGGTCGGCTTTGCGGGTTTTGGCTACCTCAACGGCTTTCATTCCGCGACGAGCCTTCTCTCGCGAGATGTGTATGAGGTCATAACAAATTACGGGTATACGGTCTTTCCGCTTTTCATTTTGATGGGGCAGATCGGCTTCAATGCCGGCATAGCTAGCAGACTCTATAACGCGGCCAACAAATTTATCGGCCATATCCCCGGCGGTCTGGCGATGGCCACCGTTATAGGAGCAACAGGTTTTAAAGCTATTTGCGGCTCATCAGCAGCTACCTCAGCAACCTTTGCCGGCGTCGCGATCCCTGAGATGAACCGGTATGGTTACGACATAAAGCTTTCTACGGGGATCGTTGCAACCGTTGGGACCCTCGGCGTCATCATACCACCGAGCGTCACGCTCATCATATTCGGCATTATCACAGAACAGTCCATCGGACAGCTCTTTCTCGCCGGCATCATCCCGGGACTGATCATTGCCCTGTTGTGGATCGGCACCATTTACGGATGGGTAAAAATCAATCCCGGTATCGCGCGCACGTCCAAACGATCCACGTGGAATGCGAGGATACGCTCCCTCCCCGAGGTGTTCTGGGTCTTCCTTGTCTTTGTCCTGGTCGTCGCCGGGATCGTGCAAGGTTTTTTTACCCCCACGGAGGCAGGAGCAGTCGGCACCTTTGCGGTTCTCCTGCTGGCGGTCGTAAAGCGTGATTTAACCTTCAAGAGCTACGTCAAGTCAGTGCGAGAGGCCCTCCGCACCGCCATAATGATCCTCATGCTCATCGCCGGCTCCACCATACTCGGCCACTTTATCGCTATAACCAACATCCCGCAACAAATCGCAGAGTCGCTCGTGACGCTCCCCATCAACCGCTACCTGATTTTGATTTTAATCTGTATTGTTTACCTACTTGGGGGTTCCTTCATTGATGACCTGACCTTTATGATTGTTGCTACCCCCATCTTTTATCCTGCAGTCCTCAAGCTCGGCTTCAATCCTATATGGTTCGGGATGGTGATCGCCGTTGTCCTCATGATCGGCGTTGTCATCCCGCCGGTGGCCATCTGCGTATTCGTGGTGAAAAATATAACCAAGGTACCCTTGGGCACTATTTACAAGGGTGTCATGCCATTTTTGATCTCCCTCATGCTCGTTTGGGGTCTGTTGTTTTTCTTTCCACAGCTGGCTCTCTGGCTTCCTTCGGTTTTCTACAGATGAGATGAGAGCATATACGGCAGAACGTGAAGGTGACATAGGAGAATATTCAAGAGGAACTTTTAAAATCCTTATCTGAAAACGCTGCCCAGGAAAGAATCAAATAAGATCGAGCTTTCATACTTTCGGCCCGAGCCCTTGTGATAAACTCAGCACAGCATGGCGGGTCCGATGCTATTGACAAGTATACCATGGAGGGTGTTACCCCTGGCATAAAAGTGAATGGGAGGCAAATAAAATGAAGAAACGATGGATGGAACTGTCTCCTGGCGCGGAGAAAAAGCAAGAAGAAAGATTTCAGACCTGGCTATCGGGGGGGAATATCCCATTTAAAAGCCCAGAGGCTGAAGCGGCCTATAAGGAACGAGTAACCCTTATCAAAGATGTGATTCAAATGAACAAGGTGCCCGCGCGTATTCCCATATGCCCCTCAGTAGGGCATTTCCCCATCGAATATGCCGGCATCAGCTGGTACGAGGCCATGTATGATTATGACAAACTGGCCCACGCCTGGGAGAAGTTTCATGATGATTTTGCCCCCGATTTCTTTAATAGTCCTCGGACTGTTGTCCCAGGAAAGGTGCTCGATATGCTGGGTTTCAAACTGTACCGGTGGGCTGGGAATGGCCTAAGAAAAGACCAGCAATACCAGTTTGTAGAAGGCGAGTATATGAAGGCAGAAGAGTACCAGGATTTGATCGATGATCCGACTGGGTTTTTCCTCACTGTCTACTTCCCACGGATCTTTGGTGAATTAAAGCCCTTGGAGAAAATGCCACTATTACCGCCCGTACATGAGATGCCACTTGTGCCGCCGGCAGTCATACCTTTTGGCATGGAGGATGTAAAATCAGTATTCCACAAGCTTAGTGAGGCGGGGGATGAAACCACCAAGTGGCATTCCGTTATGAGCCGCGTCAGTGCATCGATCATGGGTAAAGGATACCCGTCCTTTTCGGCGGGGTTTTCGAAGGCGCCTTTTGATGCCATCGGCGACAGCCTCAGGGGAACGCGAGGTGTATTAACCGACATGTTTCGCAACCCGGATAAGCTCATAGAGGCCTGTGAAAGGATAACACCTTTTATGATTAAACTCGGTGCAGCAGTGTGCAGAGCCGCCGGTCATATCATGCCCTTTATGCCGCTTCATAAGGGGGCTGATGGTTTTATGTCAGACGAGCAGTTCAAGACCTTTTATTGGCCGACCTTAAGGAAGGTTATCATCGGTTTGATCGATGAAGGGATGGTCCCACAGCTATTTGCCGAGGGAGGTTATAATCAGCGTCTTGAAGTCATTAGCGATCTCCCTAAGGGTAAAGTTGTCTGGTGGTTCGACGCAACGGACATGGTCCGGGCAAAGGAGACTGTCGGCACGGTGTCCTGTATTGCGGGGAATGTACCCCTGACCCTGCTCTGCGCCGGTACGCCCGATGACGTGAAAGACTATTGCAAAAATCTGATCGACACGGCCGGGAAAGATGGTAGTTTTATCCTTTCAACCGGTGCTGGTATGCAGGGGGCCAAAGCAGAAAATGTCAAGGCCATGATAGACTTTTCAAGAGAATATGGTGTGTATAAGTGAGGGATGGGCCGGAGACCGAATGTCATTTCTGAGAATTTAACGTTTGCAAAAAATATCAGAATGCCCCCGCACACCACCTGTATGACAACCTGGCCCACGCCTGAGAGAAGTTTCATGATGCTTTTGCCGGAGAGTATGGCGTTTACCGCTGATCAGACAGTCAACATATACATCGGCCATTTCCTTGTGTCCAATTAATGGCATGAGGTTCTTTATCAACCATTTACAGAGGAGAGTATAGCTATGGCAGGGAAATTGATGACATTGTTATCAGATTTGAAGGAAGCAGAGGCCTTAGCATTTGTCGATAAGGCGCTGGGGGAGGGGGCTGATCCTGAGGGGCTTTTAGCGGATGCCAAGGAGGGGATGTGAATATCGTGGGGCAGAGATTTGCCAAGGGGGAATATTTTATCCCGGACCTCGTGTTCTCCGGAGAGATCCTCAAGGGCATCGTCCAAAAGCTTGAGCCCAAGCTCAAGGCGGCCAAAGGTAAGGAGGCCAAGCGTTTGGGCAAGGTTATCATTGGGACGGTGGCCGGTGACATTCACGACATAGGGAAGGACCTCGTCGTCTTCATGCTTGATGTCAGTGGATTTGAAGTCACGGATTTGGGCATTGATGTTCCGGCTCAGAAATTTGTGGATGCGATAAAGAAGACCAACAGTACGGTGGTTGAGCTGAGCGGATTCTTGACCTTGGCATTTGATTCCATGAAGGAGACCGTCGAGGCGATCAAAAAGGCCGGGCTTCGGGACAAGGTAAAAATCATGATCGGAGGGGGCCAGATTGACGATTATGTCAAGAACTATACCGGCGCGGATGCCTTTGGTAAAGACGCCATGGCAGGAGTATCCCTTGCCAAAAAATGGGTAGGAGGTATGTAACCATGGGGAAAACACCTGAGGAGCTTTACCAGGAAAGAGAGAAGAGGGTCAATGATGCCATCCCAGCTTAAGGTGCCGGACAGGGTTCCCATAGCACTACTTTACAACTTCTTCGGAGCCAAATATGGGGGGATCACCTGTGAGGAAGCCATGTATGATTTAGATAAGCTGGAAGCAGCTACCCGAAAAGCAATCGTGGATTTTGACATAGATTTATACAATGACCCCTTCGGCGCGATCTCTCTGGGGCCTATGCTGGAAATACTCGACGATAAGCGAGTCAAATGGCCTGGCCACGGAGTCCCTGTCGACGCCACCTACCAGTATGTCGAGGGAGAGTACATGACAGCAGATGAATATGATGCCTTCATCAATGACCCTACCGACTATGTATTAAGAACGCATATACCGAGGGTGTTGGGAGCGCTGGAGCCGCTGAAGATGCTGCCTTATCTACCCGGGGCTTACTATCTTGCTCTAGATCTGCTACTACCTGTACCGTTTGCCATGCCGGAGTTCTTCCTGGCGCTAGAAAAACTGGCCAAGGCTGGGCAAGAAAGTCTCAAGGTGTTTTCAAAAAGCGCGGCGTTCAGGCAGGAAATGGCCGGACTCGGCTATCCACCCATGTTCGGCTCAGTTGGTTGGGCTCCTTTTGACTACATAGGGGACTTTTACCGGGGCACCCGAGGCGTCATGCTCGACATGTACCAGCGTCCTGATAAGCTCCTTGAAGCCATAGATAAGATAACACCAGTCATAATCAAAGGTGCCATTGAGATGGCACAGCAATCAGGCATACTCAAGTGTTTCATACCCCTGCATAAGGGGCTTGATGGGTTTATGTCACCCACGCAGTTCAATACCTTCTACTGGCCCTCTCTGAAAAAGTTGATACTAACACTGATTGACCGGAACATCTGCCCTATTGTGCTCTGGGAGGGGGACTGCACTTCGCGCTTGGAGACTATCGCCGACATACCGAGGGGAAAGGCGGTATACTGGTTCGAGCGCACCGATATGCAAAGGGCTAAAGAAGTACTGGATGGACAAGTATGCATTATGGGGCTCATGCCTTCCTCAGTATTGTGCACCGGCAGTCAGCAGGACGTCAGGGATTATTGCAAGCGTCTTATAGATGTGGTTGGTAAAGGCGGCGGCTATATTCTTAATGGCGACATAGGCATACCTGACGAGGCAAAACCTGAAAATGTCAAGGCTATGATTGATTTCACTAAAGAATACGGTGTATACAAATAACAGAACCCCAGTTCAATAAGCAAGTGCAACACTTAGAATAATATCATACCTTCAGCGATTATGAACAGATCCTATACACACTTAACCAGTGTGGAGTGGGACATCATAGCTGTTCTGGGGGCCCAGGGTACAAGGCCCGGTGCGGAGGTAGAAAACTGGAAAGGTAGACCATATTTGCCCAGTTGAATATAGGGAGAAATTAGAGGATAATTTTTTGTCTTAACCGTAGAAGTCCTCATGAGTTCTTTAACAAAAGTATGAGGGGGAGAGGGGATTGCCTTACATTATTTATTGCCATCCCTTGAACTTTTTATGTGTTCCAGGGATGTAAAACAACAAAGACTAATCTTTAAAATGAGAAGGAGAGATAGGAAATGATTATCATCGGAGAACTTATCAACTCGACCCGGAAGGCGATCGCTGACGCTATTAAGGCCGGAGACAGGGCGACGATTCAGAAGATTGCTAAAGATCAGGCGGAGGCGGGCGCCCACTATATCGACGTGAATGCCGGTTCCTTCCAGGATCGGGAGATAGAATACCTGACCTGGCTCGTGGAAGCCGTTCAAGAGGTTGTAGAGCTCCCCTGCTGTCTCGACAGCCCGAAGCCGGCAGCCATCGAGGCCGCACTGAAGGTCCACAAGGGAATCCCCATGGTCAACTCCATCTCCCTGGAAAAGGAGCGACGAGAGAAACTTCTTCCTGTTGTGATTGGGAAAGACCTTAAGGTCGTCGCCCTCTGCATGAGTGATTCGGGAATGCCCAGGACGGCCGAAGACCGGATTCGGATTGCCGACGAACTGATCCATCTCCTTCTCGATCACCAGGTGAAACTGGAGAATATCTATGTGGATCCTTTGGTTCAGCCTGTGGCGACGGATCAAACATTCGGACGCGAGTTCCTGAAATCCGTCGAACAGATCATGTCCCGTTTCCCCGCCATTCACACCATATGCGGATTATCCAATGTTTCCTTTGGGCTCCCCCTCAGGAAATTCCTGAACCGGACCTTTATGGCCATGGCTATTGCAAAGGGGCTCGATACGGCCATCCTGGACCCTCTCGATAAGCCGATGATGGCCTGTGTCCTCGCTGCAGAGGCATTGGCTGGAAGGGATAAATATTGTATGAATTTTATTAAGTCCTATCGGGGGGGAAAACTGGAGGTATAAATCTATAGACCGTCCTTTTTTGTTTTCTAATTATGGAAAAATGATTCGGGAACACCTCAATAAGATATACTGGTAAAAGGCCAAAGGTGGAATCTTCTTTTTTTAAAGAGGGCGCCTATTCTACTAATACGACGCCGAAGATATCTCGCTCCTCTTTGTGGGTTCGGACAACCTGGATGGGAAGGTCGTGACCCCGTGCCGTTGTGAAGACGTCAATCCCGCAGGCCTCCATCGAAGGCCGTGCCCTATCCGCGTGTAGGCATTTGCCATCGGTATCGCACTCTTTACACCTTCTACACGGGCCGCTACCCATGCCCCACGCCTTGTAATAGCCGTCGAGAAAGAGGGCGGTTTCAACATCAACCACCATCTCATTGAATTCATCCAAAACGTTATAACCTTTTAGCCAATGGCGGTGGAGCAAAAGGGCGTGGGTATAAGAGTCAAGGGTCCGACGCATCTGTTCAGGTGTAGGGGTGTATGGAGGGCAGCAGAGACTTCTGCCATATCCATAACATCCGAATTGGCACTTGAGCCGCACCCAGGGGGCGGTGATAATGTTCGAGGTCGCGATAGTCTTCACATGATCAGCGCCTCTCTCAAGGGCCATCGCGTGGTAAGGCATTAGTTTTTCCACGGCATCATGCATGGAGAGATGTTGCTCGGTAGCTTGCAGTACTTGAATTCTTTTGTGCTCACTCTGCCGTCAAACAATTATAATGCTTCCACTGGGTATATTAAGCAATTCTATAGAGTATATGGGTAGTCAGTCAAGAGGTATTACGGGCAGGTAATTGAAATATCTATCGCGATGCGAATATCACTATTTGTTGCGAGAATGGCATCTGGACTTGATTTTTTCCATACAATAACTACATTAGACATGTCTACAGGCCCATGTGTGGCACACGCTAAACTCAATCCCGCCGCCTTATGAAGTTGTCGTAGCCGGTTCAAAAGATCTGGGATTGCGTTGAGCAGGCGGAATCAGGAGATGGAGAAAGTAAGGAGTACTATCAATGTATGAACAGGGGGTTATCAGACCGCCCAGCGAGGCGTCGAGCCTCTTGGTGCGGGTGACGAGAAATTGTCCGTGGAATAGGTGTCTGTTTTGCCCCGCATACAAGGGGACGACCTTTTCCAAGAGGGGCGTTGAGGAGGTTATGAGCGATATCGATGCCATGGCAGAAGACTATGCGCCTCATATCCAGATGATCACCTCGGCATTCTTGCAGGATGCCGACAGCCTCCTTCTTCCAACAACGGAATTGGTGGCGATTATTGAGCATATTAAAAAGCGGTTTCCGAACATCACCAATATAACTACCTACGCCCGCGCACAGAGTTTGAAGCGAAAGAGTGTTGACGACTATAAGACGCTCAAAGAGGCAGGCCTCACCAGGATCCACACGGGGATGGAGAGCGGCTCTGCGGCGCTGTTGCAGATGGTGCGGAAGGGATCGACCCCGGAGGATATGATTACCGGAGGGCTGCGGGTCAAGGAAGGGGGTATTTCGCTTTCTGAGTACATCATGCCGGGCCTTGGCGGGCGAACCCTGAGCACCGAGCACGCCCTTGAGACTGCCAAGCTCCTCAACACGATCAGACCGGATCACATCAGGGTGCGCACCTTTGCCATGCACCCTCAGTCACCCATGCTCAAGATGGTTGAGGAGGGGGTGTTCGTTCCGATGAGCGATGATGAAATCGTGGCTGAGATCAGGCTGCTCGTGGCAAATCTCGACGAGATGCACAGTTATTTTCACTGTGGTGATTTTAGCCTAAACCTCTTGATGCAGGTCGATGGATATCTTGACACAGACAAGGCAGCCATGTTGCACGAGCTGGACGCCTTTCTCTCGCTCACCAAGGAGCAGAAGCAGGCCTATACTCTCTTGCAACGATCGAATCCATCTCTGCAGCACCCGATCAATGTGGTCAAGGACCCGAAGGTGATGGAACAATTGCTACCCGAGATTGAAAAACTGGAGAAGCGCGGCGCAGATGGGTTTAAGCAATACATCCAACACTTGATGTCCTATCAGCTACCCCAACCCCAGACCGATAACTGGCAATAAAAGCAGTCTTTTCATCTGCCGTATAATCGTGAGAAAAAAAGAGGGAAGACGGGACGCAAAAATGTTGACACTTGTTCTCGTTATGAATATTATTGTTACTAAATGCTAGGTCAGGAGGCAAGCGATGGTTGTTATGAAGAGGGGGAGCTTCCTCGACACTCGGACCAAGAGGAGGATGAGGTTTCAGCTCCAGGATGTAGATGAGCCCAATTTGTTTCGTGATGTCTTCCCTTACGAAGAGGTATGTCGCATTGAATTCGACCACAAAGTTGAGCTGATAGATCCCCCGGAAGAGATATTTATTACTGATACCACCTTTCGCGATGGCCAGCAGGCGAGGCCCCCCTATACGGCACAGCAGATAGTTGATCTCTATGATTTGCTTCATAAGCTCGGAGGCCCTAACGGCGTCATACGCCAGTCGGAGTTCTTCCTCTACAGCGATAAGGACAAAGAGGCCGTTCACAAGTGTCTCGAAAAGGGGTATCGGTACCCGGAGATCACGGGTTGGATCAGGGCGGATAAGGGTGATTTTAAGCTCGTGAGGGAGATGGGGCTCAAAGAGACGGGGATCCTCACCTCTGTATCGGACTACCACATCTTTTTGAAGCTGGGCAAGAACAGGAGGTCGGCCCTGATTGACTACCTCCGGGTTGTCGATGAGGCCTTGGCCGAGGGGGTGAAGCCGCGCTGCCACTTTGAGGACATCACGAGGGCTGACATCTATGGATTCGTGGTCCCCCTGGCACAGGAGCTCATGCGCCTGGCCAAGGAGGGTGGGATGACGGTGAAGATCAGGTTGTGCGATACCCTCGGATTGGGTGTCCCCTATCCAGGTGCCGCCCTGCCCCGGAGTGTGCCGAAGCTCGTAAGCGCCTTGGTCGATGATGCAGGGATCCCCCCTGAAGAGATCGAATGGCATGGCCACAATGATTTCCATAAGGTCCTCATTAACTCAACGACTGCGTGGCTCTATGGTTGTTCAGCAAGCAACGGGAGCTTGCTTGGGTTTGGTGAGAGGACCGGTAATGCCCCTATCGAGGGATTGATCATCGAATATATCAGCCTGACGGGAGACCAGAACGGGGTCGATACCACCGTCATCACCGAGATCAGGAATTACTATGAGCGGGTCATCGGTGAACATATAGCCAAAAACTACCCCTTTGTCGGTGCGGAGTTCAATACCACGAGGGCGGGGATCCATGCCGATGGGATCCTCAAGAACGAGGAGATCTACAATATCTTCAACACCTCAAAGATCCTCAACAGGCCCCTGACGGTGGCCATTAACGACAAATCGGGGACTTCGGGGATCGCCCAGTGGCTCAATTCCTACTTCGTCCTGACCGGCGAGGAGCGCGTGGACAAGAGGCACCCCGGCGCGGCCAAGATAAACAAGTGGATCAAGGATGAGTATGCCCAGGGGAGAACCACCGATGTTTCTTCAGAGGAGATGGTGAAAAAGGCCCGCAAGTATCTCCCCGAGCTCTTTATCTCCGATTTCGACCTGATAAAGCAGCGGGCGTATGAGATGGCCGCTCACCTTATCGAAGAGGTGGTAGATGATCCAGCGATCAGGTCGATGGATCCAGCTCGCCAAGAGGTCCTCTTGGAGAAGGTCGAGCAGGAGAACCCCTTTATCCAATTTCTGTATGTCACCGATGTCAAGGGGCACAAGATCACCAGGAATGTCACCCGTCCGGAAGACCGGGCGAAGTACGAACAGATCGGTTCAGACATAAATTACTCTAATCGGGAGTGGTTTATCGAGCCGTTAAAGACGGGAAAGGTGCATGTGACTAATTTCTATACCTCGATGTTCACGGGCGCACTCTGCATCACCGTGTCCGCTCCCATCCGAAACAAGGATGAGGAGATGGTGGGGATCTTGGGCATGGATCTCAGGTTTGAGGAACTGATCAAGGCGGAGGATCTGACCTGAGAGATGGAGGGGATAATAGAGGTACAGAACGGCAGGATCACCTCGGTGCCGGACAATCCCGTGGTCCTCTTTATCAAAGGGGATGGCGTGGGGCCGGATATCTGGCAGGCAGCCGTCGTGGTCATGGATGCCGCGGTGCAGCAGGCCTACGCCGGAAGGAGAAAGATTCTTTGGCAAGAGGCGTGGGCAGGTGAAGAGGCTGTTCGGCGATACAATGACCCCCTCCCCAAAGAGACCCTGCAGGCCATAAATCATTACAAGATAGCCATCAAGGGGCCCTTGACGACACCCATAGCCGGTGGATTCCGCAGCCT
>Ga0154625_1081_pt2 | contig 17568 bp, 21 predicted proteins | sample Rifle2008BG13ft_FD_116054 | JGI IMG/M metagenome (GOLD analysis project Ga0154625, IMG submission 116054) | Deltaproteobacteria bacterium RBG_13_52_11 | reverse complement strand
CTCCAGATTCATGCAAACTGCCATGGCTGCTTTTGACAGCACGGGACTTTGCTTTATGGCGTGTGTAGCCCTGTTTACTCCTGAAGCCGGTGAGGCGTTTCTGAAAGTGCTCAATGCCAAATTAGGCACTGAACTTGGGCCGGACGACTTCCCCGCTGCCATGGGTATCAGGGTCTTGAAAGCAGAGAGGGAATTCAATAAAAAGGCGGGGTTTACGAATGAGGACGATAGGTTGCCAAAATTTTTCTACAAAGAACCCCTCCCGCCCCATAACACGGTCTTTACGATCAGTGACAAGGAACTGGACAGTACCTTTGATTTCTAACGGGAATCCAGAATGAAGATAAGGGTCACATTATACGGGACTCTGAGCCAACAATTCCCCGGTTACCAGCATTCACAAGGTATGGAGGTTGAGGTACCAGATGGGGCGACGGCTAAAGAGCTTCTGGCCTGTCTGAAAATCTCAGAATCCCAAGGGGTAGTGGTCGCCATGGAAGGTCGAATACTGAAAGCGGATGATGCAATTCGGGAGGGAGCACCTGCGCACGTTTTGCAATCTCTTTCCGGTGGATGATACGGCGGCGCCTTATAGAATTGATACGCCAGATTCAAGAAGCATGTGCAACACTATAAATGCTGGACAAAGGGGAAGGATTTTGCTAGTATTTAGCATAACATATTTTACCCGGCAAGCGAGCGTCTTCTTCCACACAAAGGGCGGTAAAGAAAGTTTCTCAATGGTATGGAGACAGTTCTTCAGGAGGGAGATGAGTTTCTGATGGTTTCTTTGGTTATAGGTGGTTAGGGGAATGGATTACTCAATCTGTGAAGGACGTTTTTTGTTGGCCCCGAGGATACATTAGATTTGTGTTAAGAAAGGAGGTGAAGGCTACAGCGTTTCAGTTGAAGGGCATGTGTGTCGGTGAAGGTGTTGTTAAGTTATTAGAGTGAAGATGATAGGGAAAATTACTCTTCAATAAACTTACAACAAATGGAGGACACAAATGAATCGTACATTAAAAATTTTTAAAGTAGCCACTTACGTAGTTTCAATTTTATTAGTTTTGTTTATCGCCTTCCCATCACTTTCCCAAGCCAAAGACAAAATTGTTGTTGGTATGTCAAGACCTCTCTCAGGCTGGATGGCTCAGATTGGAGACTCGGCATTCAGACCGGTCTATGAGACATTCGTTGCTGAGGTCAATAAGCAGGGCGGGATATATGTGAAGGAGTATGGCAAGAAATTGCCCATCGAGTTAAAGATATATGATGATAAGAGTGATACGGGCACGATGACGAGGCTGACGGAGAAATTGATAGTCGAGGACAAGGTTGACTTCTTATGGCCCGCCTGCGGCACCTCCAATCTCTTTGCCCAGGCCCCTATAGCCAATAAATACGGCTATATACTGTTGACAGCCGAGGGTGGCGCCACAACAATCAGGGACATGCTTCCAAGTCTACCCTATCTTTTTATCAGCTTGAGTTTTTCCGACTGGTACCAGATACCGGTTCTGGCTGACCTTCTTGCCGCAAAGGGCGCAAAGTCGGCATATATCATCACTATTGCCGACCTCTTCGGCATAGAGTATACCGGTGTGTGTGGTATTGAGCTCCCGAATAAGGGAATTAATATCGTTGGGGTCAAGAGCGTTCCGCCTGACATCAAAGACCTATCGCCCATATTGAAGGACGCTAAGAAGACTAAGGCCGACGCCTTACTGGTTCTTGGTTATCCCGATGTAGTCATACTGGCTACCAAGCAATGCATGGAGCTTGGTTATAACCCAAAGGTCTTCTTAGGCGGCCCCGGAGTCAATTTCGGATTTTATCACGCAATATTCGGCCCGGCGACAGAGGGAGTAATAGGTTTTGCTATCGCGAACCGTAAGACGTCTCCCGCAGCCAAGGCGCTATTCGATAAACTCTACCAAGGTAAACCCGAAGCAGTCAACGACTGGTGGGGACACCCCCTCTATTGGGCTGCAATGGAATTTTGGAAGCAGGCTATCGAGAAGGCCGGAACCCTTGACCAGAAAAAGATAAGAGATATAATGGCTACTGAGACATTTAATACGATTCTGGGACCGACGAGCTTTAAAGGTGGACTTATGGCAAAAGAATCTCATAACGGGGAGATCGGTCAATGGCAAAAGGGAGTGTTTGAAATCGTGGGAGGAGGCAAATGGCCTGCCACTAAGGTTACCGCACCATTTGTATATCCCAAGCCAAAGTGGCCGGAAATGAAGAAGTAGACGCTGAGTTGAGGAGTTGAGTGACGTTATATGATATGTAGAAGCAGGCTGTGTCTAAAGGGTGCTCACAACAACAACTCTTTGTATCCTGCACCCTTTAGACAGCCTGCAGCTCTATCATTGCCATAGGAAGCTATCATCATGATTGAGACAATCCTGGATGTAGTGATTGGCGGTTTACTGTTGGGCGGCATTTATGCCTTGATCGCTATGGGACTCAGCCTGCAGTATGGTGTTGCCCGGGTGCTGAACATCGCTCATGGCGAATTTTTGATGCTCGGGGCTTTAGCAACGTGGTCGCTGTATACAGTCTTTGGGGTTAACCCGCTGGTTTCTCTGGCCATCTGCGGTCCTATTACATTCATCATAGGTTTCATACTTTATAGAACTGTATTCACACGCCTGAGAATCTCGTCAGGATCAATAGGCGCCTATGAGGGCAGTTCTATGCTGGCCTCTTTTGGTCTCCTCTTCATCATCCAAAATATAGCTTTACTAGCGTGGCGTAGTGATATCAAAGGGTACACTTATTTAGCTTTTCCGGTCGATGTGGGAGGGGCGCTATTTGCCGCCAACCGCCTGGTAACCCTTGCGTTTGCTGTAGCCATAGGGTTAGCCTTTTATCTCTTTTTAGCCCGTACCCGCCTGGGAAAAGCGATCAGGGCAGCGGCCCAGGACCCGGGGACCGCGGGGCTCGTGGGGGTCAACATCAACCAGGTGCTGGCTTTATGCTTTGCCCTTGGCGCCTTGTTGGCCGGTATTGCCGGCGCTCTGATAAGCATGTGCTACCCTGTTCATGGAACTATGGGCCTCGAATATACCATAATCGCCATTATCGTGGTCGTCTTGGGCGGGTTGGGGAGTATCCCCGGCAGTTTCTTCGGGGGTTTCATACTCGGTCTCATTGGGAGCATAGTAACCTCTATAGAGCCTGGTCTATCACTGGCTGCCTATTATGTGCTCTTTATGGTCCTGCTCATCGTGAGGCCAACAGGTATTCTGGGAAGGTAGAGAGATGAATATTGTAAGCGTAATTTCTCATAGGTCCTTTTTACTGGGGTTACTTGGTTTAATCCTCGTCCTGTTAGCCACATTGCCCCTCTTCCGTGCCTCGACGTATACCCTCCTCCTGCTGACTGCCATCTTCATGTACATCGTCCTGACGGTGAGCTGGGTTATTTTTTCCGGTCCTACCGGTTACATCTCCTTGGCGCCGGCCGCATTTTTTGGGGTCGGCATATATACTGCAGCCGTACTGGGGAAGGTATTACCCTTACCTGTCGTTATCGGTATTGGCGCTCTCGCCAGTTTCTGCCTCGCCCTTCTCGTTGGCGCTTTGACCCTGAGGCTGAGAGGGATATATTTTGCTATATTCACGTTCGGGCTCGTTGTGCTCATCCAGCAGGTTCTCCTATGGTGGGAGATCGTTAAAACGCACACGCGTGGCAGATTCGTTATCGTCGTCGATAACACCACTATTTATTACGTCATGCTCGTCATTCTTGTGCTCTTACTCCTTACCGCCTACTCTATTAGACGCTCTAAATATGGGTTAGCCTTACAGAGTATCGGTGAGGACGAGGAGGCTGCGGCTCACACCGGCATTAATGTAACTGCCTTAAAGACCATCACCTTTGCCATGAGCGCTTTCTTCGTCGGGGCAGCCGGGGCAATCATGGCGACAAAATGGACCTATATTGACCCCTACATCGCCTTTAATCCGCTCTTTTCTTTTATGCCTGTTTTAATGGCCATTTTCGGCGGCATGGGGCAATTTTTTGGTCCTGTCTTAGGTGCGGTTATTTTTGCCTACCTGGAAGAGGTGTTGATAACCAAGTTCCCCTATTACTATATGCTGATATTCGGCCTTATATTAGTGATTGTTATGTTATACCTGCCTGGTGGCCTGGCCGGTTTGGTACAAAAGTGGTGGAAAGGAGGTTTGGAGCGGCGGAATGCGAATACTTGAAGGGAAAAAGGTCGTGAAACACTTTGGAGGGCTGGCTGCGGTGCATAATGTCGACTTCGTCATAAATCAAGGCGAAGTCGTTGGACTGATTGGTCCCAATGGGGCTGGTAAAACAACACTATTTAATCTGATATCGGGGGCCCTGAGTGTCAACTCAGGGGTAATAAGCTTTAAAGACGAAGAAATTAGCGGCTTAAAGCCACATCAAATCTGTCGGAAGGGAGTGGCAAGAACGTTTCAATCGGTTAAGATTTTCCCCCATATACCAGTTCTTGGGAATGTATTGTTGGGCTCGATGTTCGGGAAGCCAAGCGGTATGTCATCGGCGGCTGCCGCCAGGGAAGCTAACAAGTTATTAGACTTTGTTGGGTTGTCAGCAGTGAAATCGACCCCGGCCAAAGACTTAACCCTGGCTAACCAGAAGCGACTTGAGGTAGCGAGGGCGTTAGCCACCAAGCCAAAACTATTGTTGCTCGATGAGCTGATAGCAGGTCTCAACCCTACAGAGACAGCCGAGGCGATGGAGTTGGTAAAGAAGATTCGGGGAAAAGGGATTACCATTATTATGATCGAGCACGTCATGAAGGCAATTATGAGCATATGCGACCGGATTATGGTGCTCCATCACGGTGAGAAGATTGCCGAAGGAACACCCAAGGAGATTACCACCAGCAAGAAGGTTATTGAGGTATACTTAGGAGAGTAGGCTTATGCTGGAAGTGAACAACATAGATACTTTTTATGGCAAGGTTCAGGCTTTATGGGATGTTTCTTTAAAAATTGATAAAGGAGAAATAGTCGCCCTGGTTGGTGCCAACGGGGCTGGTAAGACCACGCTCCTTAATACTATTTCCGGTTTGTTATGTCCGGTATCGGGCACTGCGAAGTTCCTTAATAAGCGGATAGATGGGCTACCACCTCACTCCATTGTGGAACTAGGTATGTCTCATGTCCCCGAGAGCCGAAGATTATTTCCCGACATGACGGTCCGTGAGAATTTAGAGATGGGCGCGTATCTACTGCGCGCGTGGAAACAGAAGGAAGAGACGCTTGCGCAGGTATATGAGCTTTTCCCCAGCTTAAAAGAGCGAAAGGGGCAGTTAGCGAGGACATTGAGCGGCGGTGAACAGCAGATGTTGGCTATGGGTCGGGGTCTAATGTCACGGCCTAAGTTGTGTATGTTGGATGAGCCGTCGAATGGTTTGTCACCGCTCTTGGTGATAGAAATCTTCGACATTATACAGGGGCTCCGCGACCGGGGCATTGCCATCTTACTGATTGAGCAGAATGTCCGGCAAACCCTGGAGATAGCTGATCGGGCATACGTGCTTGAAAACGGCAGGATTGTCTCAAAGGGAAAAAGCAAAAAGCTTCTACAAAACGATCACATCAAAAAGGCCTATTTGGGTTTATAGATTTTTTGTAACCCAAGAAGTTCAACCAGGTAATCTCACCTGTTTACGTCTACTACTATTGCAGGCATGGCATTGGGGCATAAGGTCAAAGGATACAGCTATCGGGCCATAGCCATGGTGGAGGAGCTTAGGAAAGTTACTATGTTCCATCTTTAATCCAAGGGGGATAGTTATGAAGATCAAAGCGGCAGTTCTCAGAGAATTTAAAAAACCAGTGAGCATTGAAGAGATTGAGTTGGCGCCACCAAAGGCGAATGAGGTGTTGGTCAAAACAGCTTACACCGGTTATTGTCATTCAGACTATAACTTCATCATAGGTGCCTTTAAATTTCCTATTCCTTTAGTGCTCGGCCACGAGGCCTCAGGCGTAGTTGAGGCAGTTGGGCCCGGTGTAACGTCAGTCAAGAAAGGGGATCACGTAGTGGCGGCCTGGATGTGTCCATGTGGGCACTGTCCTGAATGCACAAGCGGTAAAGGGCACATCTGTAGAACGAGTCACGAAATCCATGCAGCAGGTACTCTCATGGATAAGACATCCCGACTCACGGATGCCAAAGGCAACAGATTAAACCATCAGACTTTCGTTTCCGGTTTTGCAGAATACATGGTCATTCCTGAACTAGGAGCCATCAAGATCAGAGATGACATGCCGCTGGATCAGGCCTGCTTTCTCGGTTGTTGCGTGCCAACGGGATTTGGGGCAGTGTATAATGCGGCTGCAGTAAAACCAGGAGACTCAGTGGCCATATGGGGGATGGGGGGTATTGGACTCAATGTCGTACGCGGTGCAAAGTTAAGAAGTGCAAATCCTATCATCGGGATAGATCTGGAAGGGAGTAAGGAGGCCATTGCCAGGGAGTTCGGCGCGACCCATTTTATAAATAGCAGCAAAAAAGACCCCGTGCCAATCGTCCAAGAGCTCACCGGAGGAGGTGCCAAGTTCTGTTTCGAGGCTATCGGCGATCCGGGTGCCATTACCCAAGCCTCCTGGGCATTGGGTCTTGGAGGTCAGTTAACTCAAATTGGACTTACTCCACAAGAAGCAATGACAGGGCTACCCCTTGCTTATACCCCCATCCACTGTAAATCCGTGGTCGGCACCCTGTACGGCAACGTCAGAACCCATGAGGATATTCCTACCTTAGCTGATATGGCCATGAAAGGGGATTTCCGGCTTGATAAGCTGATCAGCAAAAAGTTCAAGATAGAAGAGATAAACGAGGTCGGCGACGCCATGGAAAAACGCCAAATTATAGGACGTTGGATCTGCGCATGGGATTAAGGATGATCGCAGTTTATCAGGATCTTTTAGGAGGCAAGAAACAGAAGGCCTTTGAGACGAGAGCGATCGCTGTTCAATGAATAACCATAATTGGGTAGCCCTTAAGTTCTGGCAAGATCTTCAGCATTGATTCCTTAAAACCTCTGACTTTATGCTAGGCGCCTATTTTGGTGGGGTGTACGGGAAGCTGGTTAAGGGATCTAGGCTCCCTGCGCTATAATATTTTTAAACGGAGGTATTAAAATGAAGAAGGGAATGGATGACAAGGGGAAAAAAGAGAAAGATGAGAAGAACATCCAATATGATAAACAGGATGATGATATTTACTCTACCCGGGAAATTAAGATTGAAGAGTTGGCCATAGACGGGATCTGCGGTGTTTATTAGCAATCGTGATTTAGGAAGTCTGAATAGGAAGTTTAAGAGGGCATTTCAAAAATTAGATTTTTTGAATTAAATCTTCTATAGGCTGAACCGTGCAATCGAAACCGGAAACGAGATACAAACTGGCCCCGGGATCTCAAGTGCGAGAAGAGGATTTTGGGCTGCTCTTTTATACCATGGCCGGTCCTCGCCTCTATTTTCTGTCCTGCGGGGGGTTGCTGGATAGATATTTTTTCAATGGTGAAATCACTCTTGAAAAATGGATGCGCCACAATAGAGGACGGGATGCTGTTTCAAAAGCATTGATGCTCAGTCTCATAAACAGCCTCAATCAACTGAAAGAGAAAGGAGTGATCATTGAGTGCTGAGATAGCCGGAAAGGGATTACGGGCTCCGGTCACTGTAACGTGGGAGATCACTCAAAGATGTAATTTGAGATGTGTTCATTGTCTTTCTGATTCAGGATTTGCACTCGATAATGAACTATCAACACAGGAGTGCCGTGACCTGGTGGATCAATGGACGGCCCTCACCGTGTTTCAGGTAAACATCGGCGGAGGAGAACCGTTTATTCGAGAGGACTTTCTTGATCTTTTACGCTATGCTCACGAAAACGGAATAGTCACCTGTGTAAGCACCAATGGGATGTTGATCGATAAGACATTAGCCGGGCGTTTATCCAAGCTCACTATGCTGTACCTTCAAGTGAGCCTGGACGGTGCGACCGCAGAGGTGAATGACATGATACGGGGTAAGGGGACCTATAAAAGGATCATGGATGCTATGGATTGTCTGGCAAGCCAAAGGGTGCCTTTTAGTATCAATATCGTCCTGACTCGTCTGAATTTCCCTCAGCTGGACGAACTGAGGAATCTGGCGAAGGCATATGAGGCCGATCTTCGGGTTTCTCGCTTCCGTCCCTCTGGGAGAGGCAAAGAGAGCATGAGCTGGTTGGGGCCTGATAAAGAACAGCTTGAGACATTTACTGACTGGCTCAATGAACATGACATGGTCCGTACGGGAGACTCTTTTTTCTGCCTTACCTCGGAGAACCGGAGGAGAAAGGGCCTGGACATGTGCGGGGCAGCCAAAATGACATGTTGCATCTCCCCGATTGGCCACGTTTACCCGTGTGCGTTTTTGCAGGAAGGGCCTTTTCTTGCGGGAAATATTCGTGAGAGGGCATTTAAAGATCTATGGGATCACTCCTCGGTCTTCCACCTTTTTCGAAACCTGCATGTTAAATCATGCCTTGGCTGCTACCGCTTCGAAACCTGCCGCGGGGGATGCCCTGCTATGGCCTATCACACCTATCACGACCTCTCACTGCCTGATCCTGAGTGTCTCGTGAATTTCACTAGCGAAGACTTGAGAGAGCCGGTGAAATACGCTCAGGTTATAGACCATGTTTAAGTACCTTTTTTCACCGTTGAAGATAGGTAGAGTCATAGTACCTAACAGGATCTCCTTTTCAGCACACCTCACAAACTTTGCTGAAAACTGTCTCCCATCAGAAAGACATGTTCACTATCTCGCTGCACGGGCACGAGGGGGAACAGGCCTTATTATTACCGAAGAGCAGTCTGTCCATCCTACTGACCGTGCCTATGAAAAGCTGATTGAAGCATTCAAGCCCGAGGTAATCCCGGGATACAAAAAGATTACGAGGGCAGTTCATGAATATGAGTCCAAAATCTTTGCTCAGCTCAATCATAATGGCCAGCAATGCGGGGGGACACTGTCCAGACTCCCCGTATGGGCACCATCACCGGTGCCCGATGTCCTCTTCCGTGAGGTCCCTAAGGAGATGGAGGTCGAAGACATCCAAGAGGTAATCGAATATTTTTGCAGATCGGCGGTTCATGTGCGCGATGGGGGGTTCGACGGGATTGAACTTCAATACGGTCACAGTTCCCTGGCACGGCAGTTCATGTCACCCCTTACGAACTTGCGTCATGATGAGTACGGAGGAAGCTTTGAAAATCGTATGCGCTTTCCCCTTGAACTCCTTGCAGCGGTGAGAAGGATGATCGGAGATGATTTCACACTAGGTGTGCGCCTCTGTGCCGATGAGATGATCCCCGGTGGACTCACGTTGGAGGATGCAAAGCACATAGCAAAACAATTGGAAGTTCAAGGATGCATCGATTTTATGGATTTAAGTCTGTCCACCTTTTATAACCTCTATCTTGTCGGCGGCACCATGCATATGCCCCTCGGATACGCAGTACCGTTAGCTGCCGGAATTAAGGAGGTTGTTCACTTCCCGGTTTTCGCGACAGGGCGTATTAATGACCCAACGCTTGCAGAACGCATCCTTGCGAATGGCCAGGCAGATATGATCGGCATGGTCCGGGCGCAGATTTGCGATCCTGATATGGTGAAAAAAACAAAAGAAGGCAGGCTTGAGGAGATCCGTTACTGCATCGCAGATAATCAGAACTGCTACGGCCGGGTTGGGTTAAACAAAGCGATCGGATGTATACAGAACCCCGCTGTTGGTCTTGAAAAAGAAGAAGGTGAGGTCCACCTCGTTCCTACAAAGCAAAAGAAACGCGTCATGATTATAGGGGGTGGTCCGGCAGGTATGTGGGCTGCAAAGATAGCAGCTATGAGAGGCCATGATGTTACCCTTTATGAAAAAGAAGATTCACTCGGTGGCCAGGTGTTTATCGCGATGAAAGGGGCTGGCCGGGAAGAATTTGGTGTCATTATCCGGAACGAGAGAAACCAGTTGCAGAAGCTCACTGTGCCTGTCTTCTTAAGTTACGAGGTCGACGTTGACTTTGTCCTTGAGAAGGAACCAGATGCGGTCATTATAGCCACAGGTTCAAAGCCAAAGGAATGTCCCGTGACTGGCTGTACCTGGCCGAAGGTCCTGAATGTGTGGAATGTCCTGAAAGGTGAAGGGGATATCGGCCAGAAAGTAATTTTTATTGATTACGACGGTCACCACCAGTCAACAAGTTGTGCCGAGTACCTTGCGGACTCAGGCAAGGTTGTCCATATGGTTACACCCTCCCTCTTCGTTGGCGCTGAACTTGGTCCCTCGCAAGACCTCTATCTCGCAAGGCAAAGATTAATGCAGAAAGGCGTCACGTTTACACCAGATTTCGCAGTCATGGAGATAAAGGGCGCTGAGGTTCACGGGTTTAACGTATATTCCAATGAATGGAGAGTCTTTGAAGGATATGATACTGTTGTGGTTGCCATGGGGAATCAGGCTGAGGACGCTCTATACAAGTCTTTAAAGGGAAGGGTTAAGGAGCTGTATCGCATCGGAGATTGTGTTGCACCACGAAAGGTGGACATGGCAATCTATGAAGGTTATATGACAGGGAAAAGAGTGTAATGGGTATAGATTTAAATGAAGAGAACCGGGTAGATATGAGGAAAGGGTGTGATGTGCTGGTCTTCCTTGAATCTTTCGGTGAAAGCTGTGAAGAGACTAATACATGGCTCTGTTTAGAAGGAAACAGAATCAGCAAGGGACTTGGGGGGAGCCTCTTGGCCCTCAGCATGGGAGAACCCCTTGAAGAGGCATCGATACTTGCAGAAACAGGAATATCAACCCTCTATATCCTGAAGAATGATCTGTTCTCAGAATATTGTCATGAGGTCTTCACCTGGGCAATCATTCAATTTGTCAGGGAACTTCATCCGAGACTTTTTCTCCTCGTCAATAGTGATATGGGGATGGAGCTTGCCCCGTCCATTGCGTACCATTTAGAAACAGCAGCAGTTACCGATTGTGTCGATATCAAGCATGAAGGGGGATGCCTTTCCTATATTAAACCTGCCTATGAAGGACAATATGAAAGGGAAATTTCCTTTTCACCAGGTGTCATTGAGATCGCAACATTCAGGCGGGAAGCGCTGGACAAGGGATTAAAGGCTGAAAGAGGCGATATAAAAGTAGTCGAAAAACAGATTGATATTACCCCTGAAATCATTCGCACAAGGATCCTCGACCGCATACCGCCCGATTTCAGGACATCCGATATTATCCATGCAAAAAGGATTATTGGTACAGGTGCGGGAATTGCCGATAAAAAAATTTTCCCCGTATTGGAGGAGTTCGCAGAACTTCTTCAGGGCTCGCTGGGAGCAACACGGCCCGTCGCTGATGATGGCTACCTTCCAAAAGAGAGGATGATCGGGCAAACAGGCAAGATGGTGTCTCCGGAACTCTACGTATCCTTAGGCATCTCCGGATCCCCGCACCATGTGGCAGGGATCCAGGAATCAAAAAGGATTATTGCTGTGAACAAGGATACACGGGCTCCGATTTTTCAGCTTTCCGATATTGGTTTTATCGGGGATTTGAAGAAGATATTACCCAAGCTTGTGAAACGTATCAAGGAATGGCAAGAAAGTTGAAAGAATTTGATGTCATTGTGGTTGGTGCAGGGCCTGCCGGGGCATCTGCTGCCCTGAGAATGGCTCAGAGGGGACTTGATGTACTACTCCTCGAACGAGGCGAGACACCAGGTGCAAAGAACATGTTTGGCGGCATGATGCCATTTTTCCCTGTTGCAGAGGAACTCATCCCTGATTTCTGGATGAAAGCACCCTGGGAACGCCATGTGGTAAAGAGGATTTTGTATGTGTCGGCAAAGACATCTTCAACCTCTATGGTATTTGAAGCTGATGCCTTTGATTGTCCGCCTTATAACGGATTTACTCTGTTCAGGCCAGTTTTTGACAGATGGCTGGCAGAAGAGACAACAAAGGCAGGGGCAACACTGCTGTGCAGTTGTCTTGTGAAAGACCTCATCTGGAAGGGTAAAGAAGTAAGTGGGGTAAAGGTCGGTAGAGATAACGGTAATGTACGGGCCAAGGTCGTTGTGGCATGTGATGGCGTGCTCTCCTTCCTTGCCCAAAAAGCGGGGCTTCGTAAAGACTTTATCCCATCGCAGATGGCGCTTGGCGTTAAAGCCCTCTTCCGTCTTACTGAAGAAATGATTAATGAGCGATTCAATCTTGTTCGCACACAGGGCGCGACATGCGAATTTCTCGGCTGCACCGACGGGATCAGGGGAGGAGGCTTTATATACACACAAACAGAAACCCTTTCAGTAGGCATCGTACTACATCTGGATGCCCTAAAAAAAAGTGGTAAAGCGCCATACCTGCTCTTTGAGGAATTTATCGGGCTTCCCCCTGTGCGCAGATACCTCAAGGATGCCAGGTTAGTCGAATACTCAGCCCATCTACTTCCTGAAGGGGGATACAGGATGGTGCCGAAACTTTTTACCGACGGGATGCTGGTTGCGGGGGACGCAGCCGCACTCTGTTACACGAATGGACTTAACCAGGAGGGGATGAATCTTGCCATTGCTTCAGGCTTCATGGCAGCGGAAACAGTTATTGATGCCTTTACAAGGGGTGATTTTTCATCGAAACAATTGAGTCAGTATGAGGCTCGTCTGAAAGAAAGTTTTGTCCTGAAGGATATGAAGACCTTCAAGGAAGCTGTTTCATGGATGCACACGGAACGACTCTTTTCAGAATACCCGCAACTCATTAACAGAATCATGGAAGAGATATATCGTTCCGATGGGAAGCCACGAAGGAAAATCGGCAAGATTGGATGGGATGCAGTTAAGGGCACTATATCGAAACGAGACCTTATTGCCGACCTTTTAAAAGGAGGAAAATCTCTGCTATGGTAGTGGATGACCTCTTCAAATTCACAAGTTTCATGGTTCATGAAGAACCCTCGATAAGGGTCAATCAGAGCACCTGTGCGGGATGCGATCACAAAGCCTGTACATTTGTATGCCCGGCTCGTTGTTACCAATGGAATGAAGAAAGAAGGAGGATCGACTTTGCCTATGAGCAATGCCTCGAGTGTGGAACCTGCTTGCTGATCTGTGACCGGGGCGCCCTTGATTGGAATTATCCTGTAGGCGGCTTTGGTGTTCGCTTTCGACTCACATAAAGGAAAGACCAATGAAGATATTAGTATTCTTAAAGGTAGTAGAAGATACAAGGATTCCCCTTGAATACAGCTATAATACGGGTAAACTCTTTCATGAGGGGAACGTACACCACCTGAATCGCGCGGATCAAACAGCAATCGAGACTGCCCTCAGGATTAAAGAAAGATTTTCTGATACCCACATAACCCTTATCCATATGGGGTCGGTATCAGGGGAGAGGTGGATCCGTGAAGGTCTCGCCCTTGGTGCAGATGAGGGGCTCCGTATCTGGGATGAACATCTCGATGAGTGCTCTGTCAATTCCAAGGCACTAATATTTGCAAGGACTGCACAAATCCTCGGTTTCGACCTCATTCTCGCAGGCAATAAAAGCGCAGATACCATGATCGGGCAATTGGGCATTCTACTTGCATCATGCCTGAATCTTCCGGTGGTATGTTCGGTTATAGAGGTAAATGTTAATCGGAAAGAAAGGAAGATTATCGCTTTAAAAAGCCTCTCAAGAGGTTATAAAGAAAGGGTTGAATGTCCCCTTCCTCTTGTCATGACAATGGAAACCATTGACGCTATCCAGAGCTACGCGTCTTTTCCGGCCCTGCTAGACGCACAGGGGAAAGAGATCCCCTGTTGGGATCTCGCAGATATTGGTATTCCCGCAGCGTTGATTCGTGAAAAAAATGCTTTATCAAGCTCCGGACCGTTCATGTTCCCCAAGCCAAGACTCAGGTTCATACCTGCACCTGATTCTACACTTCTCGCCTTTGAACGGATTAGCAAACTCCTCGCAGGCACTATTAAACCACGAGGGGGAAAGATAATAAAAGACGATGAGGACAGCGTGGTAGGGAAACTCTTTCAAACCCTTCTCAAAGAAGGGTGGTTGGACCACCTCAAAAAATCACCGTTGCAACAATGACCTTGAGTAGTAGGGATCTCATTGCTGAGGAAGAATCCAGAAGATGTTTGACCATGGGGGCAGGTCATCTCTGCCAGATTGAGATGGAAGGTAAAGCAGATTCCCGGCAGACATACAGGGCCCTGGCTTTGTCCAGAAAGGAGCTGGTAGCAGATATTATTCTGTGCGGCAAAGAATTCCTGGATTACAAGAATGGTCAGGTTGGAGCCTTTGGGGAGCATCATCTCGGGTCGCCTTTTGTCCGGTGATGAGAATCAGGTGCTTAAGGGGGGTCGCGCATCATGGATGGTGCACGAAATATCGATCTCTGTATTACGGAGAACTGCCCTCCAGGGGAGCGTGCGTCGCTATTACTGTAAATCAAGGATGGTCAGTGCGAGCATGAGGACATGGGACACGATACTCTGAGCAAAAAACCTTTGTCTTATCGTTTACGAGACTCGGTCAAATACCATCAGAAGAACGGGTCTCCGATGTTAGTTCTTAATTTCCCACTCAAAGTAATAGTTCTTCACCCTTCCTGGAGACCCGTTTTTGAATCTCATATGAGAGGGAATTTTATTGCTTTTGATAACATCGTGTCCTTGGTAAATCACGCCGACCCTCAAGAGACCAAGATCTTTTTGGACGGCTTGGTTCGTAAAGGATTCCTTGAGCAGGAAGGTTTTCCAATATTTTCTCGTTATCCATATGTCTCCGTTATCATCCCTGTGAGGAACAGGCGGGAGGATATTACTGACTGCCTTCAATCCTTGAGCCGGCTTGATTACCCGGAGGAGAAGATGGAAGTCATAGTGGTTGACGACGCCTCCGATGACAACACCCCTGATGTGGTCTCCGCATTTCCGGTTCATCTCATTGCACTCAAAGAACACAAACAGGCCTCTTGTTGTCGGAATCTGGCTGCCCAAAGGGCTCAAGGTGAAATCCTGGCTTTTTTAGATTCTGATTGCGTTCCAGACCCTTTATGGTTGAGGGAGCTTATCCCAGCCTTCAGTGATCCGTCTAACGGCGCAGTGGGAGGTATGGTTGACTCTTACTTTAATGAAAAAGGCCTGGATTGTTATGAGAAGGTGAGGTCTTCTCTGAATATGGGTTCTTGGCCCAAGAGTTCCCGGAATGGGGATAGTTTTTTTTATCTCCCCTCCTGTAACCTTCTGGTTCGAAAGGCTCTCTTTTTACAGTTGGGAGGTTTTAGAGAAGATATGTCTGTTGGAGAAGACGTGGACTTTTGCTGGAGGTTGCAGGATCAGGGGCACCATAGTGAATACAGGCCTGTTGGCAAGGTATACCATAAACACCGAAACAAAATGAGACATTTCTGCTCCCGGCGTTTTGATTACGGGACATCAGAACCTTTGTTACAGCTGATCCATGCTCTGAGAATCAAACAATTCGTTTTTTCCCTACCGGATTTTATCTTTTGGGGTCTGGCCCTTTTATCGATTACCTCAGGGTGGATACCATTGTTGGGTTTGTGTGGGGTAATCCTTTTGACCGATTCGCTCATTAAGCTTGCCAAGATACGCCAAAAGAATATCCCGTTACACTTTCCTCGCCTTCTCTTCGCCACATTTCGAAGCTATTGTGCTTTTTTATACCATTGCTGCGCCTTTGTCTCTCGTTATTATCTTTTTTTGGTGCCCTTAATATTCATAGTGGCACCCCTGGTTTCGGCTATTGTTTTATGTATGCATCTTTTGACAAGTATCGGGGAGTATTTCATAAAAAAACCGCGCTTAAATTTCCTTTTTTTCCTGTTATATTTTACTGTTGATCAAGTCTCTTATCAATTAGGTGTGTGGTGGGGTTGCCTCAAAAGGCTTTGTTTCAACCCCATAAATCCTCATCTTGTAAGAAAGTCCTCTCATAAAGTAATAGGATGACAGATTCAATACTTCACTTAGCCGGTCAGCTTTTTAAAAATGGTCTTCGTTTTCAATATCTGAAAAGGACAGGAAAACCAGGAAGACCCCAGGCTGTTAGTATTGAAATTACGCATCATTGCATTGCGAAATGCGTCATGTGTAATATCTGGAAAATTCCGCGAGAAGTGCCGATCCTCTCAATAGCTGATTGGATCCGTCTCCTTGCATCTGACTTTTTTTCTGACCTCAGGGAATTGGACGTAACCGGAGGTGAACCTTTTTTAAGAAAGGACCTATTGGATCTTTTTATAGGTATTTGTGAATTAAAACAGAGTAATCTGAAGACCCTTAAGTCCATTGCCGTTACCACGAACGGTTTTTTGACCAGTCGTGTTTTGGAATATACTGAAAAAATTCTGCAAAGGTTGGGGGATAAGCATATTGATTTAGTTATGGTTTGTGCAATGGATGCTATAGGAGAAATACACGAAAAGATAAGAAACTATAAAGATGCCTGGTTAAGGGTCAATAAGACCATCGAAGGGCTGAAAAGGCTCAGAGAGAAATTTCCCAATCTTATCATCGGATTAAAGACAACCATCTTACCTGTCAACGTGGGGGAGTTGGAAGATATTGCCCAATATGCCGATTCACATGGTTTGTTTACCATCATATCACCCTGTATCATTACTAAGGCTCGCTATTTAAATTATGACCATGCGGATGATTTGGCTTTCACTCGAGAAGATATAGGGAAAATGATTAGTTTTTACAAAAGCCAACGATTTAGGTGGAGTTATCATGGGGACAAGCTGGTTCAATATCTTAAAACAGGAACAATGAGGAAACCCTGTTCATGCGGTTTTAACTATTTCTTTGTCCGAAGTACCGGGGAGTTGTACTTATGCCCTCTCATAGATGTCGGGCTTGGCAATATCAAAGATATCCCTGTCAGGGATCTTTTTTTCTCTGAACGGGCATCTCATATTCGTCTAAAAATCGGCAGATACCCTGAGTGCAAACAATGCACGGAGCCGGGTTTGGAGCGCTATGCCCTTTTTTATGAAGGATTTACCTATTTTTCTCTACTTTTAAAGATGGGTCGAAAGAAGTTTCTTCAATTGCATCATCATTTGGGACTTGATAAATATTTAAATTAAGGTTTAAAATCGCTGAAAGATTCTTCAATTACACCAAGAAGCAGAATAGACATGTAGCCAAGGAGAAGAAGGATCATGATTAAGATAATGATCGCGCCAAACCGATATATACAGGGTCCTCGGGTTCTCAAGGAGACAGGTAAATATATCGTCCACTTAGGTTCAAAGATGTTCCTCATCGGCGGCCCTACAGCATTGTCTGCTGTACAGGAGCAAGTTTCGGCAAGCCTTAAAGAGCATTCGATGGGGTACCACTTTGAGGCGTTTTCAGGAGAATGTACCCGGGCAAGCGCGGCCCAGCATGTAGAAAAGGCACGCGAGTTTGGAGCAGATGTGGTTGCAGGAGTCGGTGGCGGCAGGGCAATCGATAC
>Ga0154625_1050_pt23 | contig 17633 bp, 24 predicted proteins | sample Rifle2008BG13ft_FD_116054 | JGI IMG/M metagenome (GOLD analysis project Ga0154625, IMG submission 116054) | Deltaproteobacteria bacterium RBG_13_52_11 | reverse complement strand
TCTGTGGTATCCACCAGACGCATAACCCCGCCGTGGTTGTCGATGTAAAATCCGAATTCAACGAAGTACGGGGAGGGGACGATCACCTCATCCCCCTGATCCAGAATGGCCTTGAGGGCGACATTCATCCCTCCGGCTGCCCCGACGGTCATCACGATATGGTTTTCCGTGAAGGAAATACCCGTCTCTTCGGCAAGTTGCTGGGCCAAAAAACTCCTGGTCTCTGGGTAGCCGCTGTTGGGCATGTACCGATGCATCCCGTGGATGGGGTTGAGGGCAAACTCCTTCAGGGCCTCCTTGAAACCCTGAGGGGGCTCTTCCACCGGATTGCCAAGGGTGAAATCAAAGATCTTATCCTCACCGTACTGCACCTTGAGCTGGGCTGCCGTTTCGAACATCTTCCTCACCCAGGAGGATCCTTTCATAAGCTCCTTCACCTTCTCGGAAATGGCCATATCGTGCTCCTTTACTTTATCTAGAAAATAAATTGTTTCCTCTCCCCCAGGGGGGAGAGGATGGAGGTGAGGGGGAACATTATATTATATCCACCCTCACCCCTGCCCTCTCCCGCCAGCGGGAGAGGGGGGTATATTGGATTTTCATCATTCGTGGGTAGCGACAACCTCATAAAAAATTACACCAAAAATAAAAGGCCATGGGATCTGCCTCCCATGGCCTTCGTTATGCAGAGACAAAAAAGCCATGGGGGCCACCTGGCTCACCCACGGCTCCCTGTCACTATGCAAGTGGGCTCAGGGGCATGGGTGAGCCCTGCTAAAATTAAAAGAGAAGAAAAAGAAATGAGTGAACTGCATGATACGCCCTTACCCTCGGTTGTTTTAAACTTTTTATCATATCCTTCTGAAATGTCAAGGGAAAAATTACAGGGGCGTGAGATGGGTATAGGCATAGTTACCAGGTAGGCAGCATCGATTAATTCCTGAGACACCGCAAAGGTGGTACATATTTCTATGCCGCGTCCCAGGACGGCAAAGCCCTTGCAAGGGCTTTCATTTCCAGATACATTGCCAAGAGATGAGGTTGTATGATGGCTCTATGGATCTACGGGATAAACCCCGTCTATGAGGCCCTGAGATCAGACCGCTGCCAGATCAGAGAAGTCTGGGTGGCGGAGGGGAGGGGTCCCAAGGGGTTAGAGGGGATCATCAGCAGGGCACAGTCAGAAAAAATCCCCATCAGTAAGGTGGAGCGCTCTAAACTGGACTCCCTCACCAAGAACGCCCCCCATCAAGGGGTGGTGGGTTTCATTGATCAATGGGCATATGCTGATCTGGACGAAGTCTTTCAAGGGGGCGAGGGCGAGCCCTTCCTCCTGATCCTCGATGGGATCGAAGACCCCAGAAATCTGGGGGCCCTCATACGAACCGCCGACGCCTGCGGGGTCTGGGGGGTGATCATCCCCAAGGACAGGGCGGTTGGGATCACCCCGGTTGTGGCAAAGAGTTCTGCTGGGGCGGTCTTTCACATCCCGGTGGTCCATGTGACCAATATCCCCACCACCGTGAGAAGGATCAAAGAAAGGGGTATATGGGTGGCAGGCGCCGCTGCGGAGGCGCAAACGGATCTCTATCATAACGATCTGACCGTCCCTCTGGCCGTCGTCATCGGAGGGGAGGGGCGAGGGATGAGGCCCTTGGTCAAAAGGGAATGCGATCTCCTCATATCGATACCCATGAAGGGGAAGATCAACTCCCTTAATGCCTCTGTGGCCGGGTCCATTATCCTCTACGAAGTCCTTCGGCAGAGGGGACATACCCCTCATCCATAAGCATCCTCTCTGAACTTGACTTTTCCCGTTCTTTCCTCTACTTTCTTTGAAAGATCTCATGTAATAATCCTCATAGTTAGGGAGAGCGATAATGCAATTAGAGCGATTAGAGGGGTGCTGGACTGCCCTCGTCACCCCCTTCACGGAAAAGGGTGAGCTGGACCTGGAGGGTCTGCGAAAGAATGTGACCTTTCAGATTGAGGGGGGAGCCAAGATGATCCCGACGGGGACCACCGGGGAGTCCCCTACGGTGGACTGGAAGGAACACAACCAGATCATTGAAGAAGTGGTGAAGCTGGCCAAGGGGAGGACGCATGTAATGGCCGGCACCGGGAGCAACTCCACCCAAGAGGCCCTGAGGGGTACGAAACATGCTGTCGAGGCGGGGGCTGAGGCCGTCCTGCTGGTGGACTGCTACTATAACGGTCCCTCCACTCTGGAGATCAGGACGGAATATTATGAGGTGATCGCCAAGAAGTTCCCTCAAACATTCATCACCCCCTATATCATACCGGGCAGGACAGGGACCCAACTGGAGGTGGAGGATCTGGCCATATTGCACCGCCACTGCAAAAACGTGCGGGCGGTCAAAGAGGCCACCGGAGATTTGGGACGCATGGCCAAGACCAGGAGGTTGCTCGGGGATGACTTCGACATCCTCTCCGGGGATGACGATATGACCTTTGTAATGATGACCAGGGAGGATATCAAGGCCCAAGGGGCTGTATCGGTCATCTCCAATGTGGTCCCCGGGGCCCTGGTCGAGATGACCGTTGCCCTCAATCAAGGGGACATAGCGAGGGGGCAAAAACTCGCTGAGGCCCTGGACCCCCTCTTTAAGATCGTGACCGTCAAGACCGTGGAGGCGTATGAAGGCTTTCAGGTCCCCTGTAAGTTCAGAAACCCCTCTGCCATCAAGACCCTGATGAGGGGATTGGGGATGCCTGCCGGACCCTGCCGTCCTCCCTTGGGGCGGATGACCCCACAAGCCACGGCGGTGGTGAGAGAAGCGATTAAGACCGTCTATGAGAAAAGCAGGGAGATCTTGATCCCTTTGCAGGACTTTTACCGGATAGATCTTGAGGAGAGGATCTATCAAGATGAGCACTGGCTCTAAGGGGCAGACTCAGAAGGTGGAGTCGAGACCGCCCTTTCCTGCCTTCGATCTCCTTGTCCAGGAGATCAGGAGGGGTTTTCTTAGGTAGAGATCCTCGTCTCCGGCGGGTTCAACCTTGACAAGATTGCCCTTTTCGAGGAACAGAAGGCGCCTGTCGATATCTACGCCGTGGGAATTTTTCTCTTGACCGGCATATATGATTTCACCGCCGACATCGTTATGGTTGACGGGGAACAGGAGTGCAAAACCGGGAGAGAGTACCGGCCTGTCAGACCCAGGGAATAGGCCGTGAGAAATGGAATTGACTTGGGGGAAGAGGGTGTGTTACTAATTCCTTTTTCCCCCAGAGAAAGGTCTTCAGATTGTGGCACCTCTGGGAGAAGATAAGGGAAGGCTGATCAAACAGATTGCCTCCTACAGCACCCTCGGCCTCGAGATGGGGTTGTCGGTAGTTGTGGGGGTGGCAATCGGATATTACCTGGACAAATGGCTGAAGACAGAACCTTGGTTCCTCATTATCTTCATTTTCCTCGGGGCTGCCGCAGGCTTCCGGAGCCTCTATCGGGCCATGAAACGCTTGGAACGAGAGAACAGAGAGGACTGATGGCAAAGGAGATCCGATTAGCCTCAATTGAGAGGACCCAATGGCTCATCCTCGCCCTCTTTACCCTCGGGAGCCTCGCCTTCTGGGATTGGCGGACCACCCTGGGGGTGGTTATAGGGGGGGGCATCTGTATCCTCAACTTCAAGGCCCTGCGGATGATCTTTGAAGGCGGGTTTTCTCAAAGGAGGATCGCCGGGTCTATCGTTGTTAAATATGCCATTAAATTCCTCGCGCTGCTCGCCGTCGTGGCAGGGGTCGTCTTTCTGCTACAAGGTGTGATCAATCTGATAGCCTTTCTGGTGGGGCTGCTTACCGTCTTTCTGGCCATCGTGGTCGAGGGGATCAGGGGATACCGATATACGGACGAAAGGGAGAAGGGCGATGGGACATAAAGGCTTCAGCGTCGTCGATATGATCCCCCTGTTGAACCAACTCCCCCCCCATGTCGCCACTGCCATGATCGTGATCGTCTTTCTCATGGTCGTCGCGATCCTGGGGACCAGGGGACTGCGCAAGGAGCCAAAAAGATACTTCGTCCCCGAGGCACGGTTGACCTTCCGTACCGCTGGCGAGATGCTCGTGGAGCAGCTCGTCAAGATCGTCAAGGACAACATGGGCCCCCGGGGTCCTGAGTTCATGATGATTATCGGGGCCCTGGCCCTCTTCATCTTTTCGTCCAATGTCCTGGGCATGATACCGGGGTTTCAATCCCCTACCGAGACCCTCAACACCACCGGTGCCTGCGCCATCACCGTCTTTTGCCTTACCCACTACTACGGGTTCAGGGAGCACGGGATCCAGTATCTCAAGCAGTTCACCGGCCCGATCATCTGGCTGGCACCCCTCATGATACCCGTTGAGCTCGTCGGACACTTCGTGCGACCGGTATCCCTCTCCATCCGTCTCTTTGGCAACATCTTTGGAGATCATACTGTTGTCGCTATCTTCTTTAGCCTCGTCCCCCTGCTCCTCCCCCTTCCCATGATGATCCTGGGACTTCTCGTGGCTATCATCCAGACCTTTGTCTTTATCCTCCTCTCCATGACCTATTTTTCCTTGGCCATAGAGGGGCACGAACATGAATAACAAAAAAGAAAGGAGGTGAGCAAATGTTCAAGAAGACTGCGTTATTCATCTTAGTAGTTTTCGGCCTCTCTTTGGGGGTGGCTTGTGTAGCCTTGGCAGCGGAAGAGGCTGTGGCAGAAGGGCTGCCACCCAATGTGAAGATGGCCATCGCCATCGGGGCAGGCATCGGCATCGGCATCGCGGCCTTTGGCGGGGCCTTGGGCCAGGGCCGGGGCCTTGCCGCGGCCCTCGAGGGGATCGCCCGGAACCCAGCGGCCACAGGGAAGATGTTCGGCCCTATGATCATCGGTCTGGCCATGATCGAGTCGCTGGTCATCTATGCTTTTGTTATTTCGATAATAATGGTTTTAAAGATCTAATGAAGCCGAATTATCTTCGGCCCATGCAGTGAGGTGCGATCGGGGCAGGTCATAAAAACCTGCCCTTTCTTTCTTGACAATTGCTCCCTAATTATTTTAGATTTACAAATTCCCTTCTTTCTGTTACAATATAAACGGAGGATAAGAAAAGCATGTATGCCGTAGTGGAGACAGGCGGAAAGCAGTACAAGGTGAGCAAAGGGGACCTTATCAAGGTGGAGAAGGTGGGGGGAAAGGTAGGAGAAAAGGTGGAATTGGATCAGGTCCTCTTGATCAAAGACGATAGTGGAATACACGTGGGAACCCCCATGGTGGAGGGGGTGAAGGTGGTGGGGAGGATAACCTCTCAGGGGAGGGGGAAGAAGATCGTCATCTTCAAATATAAGAGGAGGACGAACTATCACCTGAAACAGGGGCATAGACAGTACCATGCCTGGATAGAGATCGAGGATATCATCTCAGCTCAAGGAGGGAAAAGTGGCCCACAAAAAGGCAGGAGGAAGCTCCAGGAACGGGAGGGATAGCGCAGGCCAGAGGCTGGGCGTCAAGAGGTTTAGCGGCCAGACGGTTACGGCAGGGAGCATCTTGGTGAGACAACGGGGAACGCGGATCTTTCCCGGCGAAAACGTGGGGCTCGGACGAGACCATACCCTCTTTGCCAAGATCGACGGTATCGTTCAGTATGAGCCCACGGGTAAAGAGAAGAAGAAGGTCAGCGTATACCCTCTAGATGCTCAAGCCTCCTAATTTTTATCTTTCCCTTCTTCGGTACATCCTCTGTTCGCGTATCTTTTATAACCCCACCTTTCGAGTACTGACATGCAATTCATCGATGAGGTCACAATTTGGGTCAAAGGGGGTGACGGGGGAAGGGGCTGTGTGAGCTTTCGGCGTGAGAAGTATATCCCCCGCGGGGGGCCGGACGGTGGTGACGGCGGCAAAGGTGGGGCCATCATCCTGATGGCCCGAGAGGGGCTATCCACCCTCCTGGACCTGCGATATCAGCAGCACTATAGGGCTGCACACGGGGGCCATGGACGGGGGAAAAACCAAACGGGCAAGGGTACTGAAGACCTGATCATCCCCGTCCCCGTCGGCACCCTGGTAAAGGACGCGGAAACAGGAGAGATCCTCAAAGACCTGGCGACAGCCGAGGAGAGGTTCCTCGTGGCCAAAGGGGGCAGGGGAGGACGAGGAAATGCCAGGTTTGCCACGTCAACCCGTCAGGCCCCTCGATTTGCCGAACCCGGAGAAAAGGGGGAGCAGCGGCGGCTCCAGTTGGAGCTCAAGCTCCTCGCCGATGTAGGCATCGTGGGGCATCCCAATGCGGGCAAATCGACCCTTCTCGGCCGAGTATCTGCTGCCCGCCCCAAGGTAGCGGATTACCCCTTCACTACCCTCATACCCCACCTGGGGGTGATCTCCTACGGGGAGCTCAAGACCTTTGTCATGGCCGATATCCCCGGACTCATCGCCGGGGCCCATCAAGGAACGGGGCTGGGGAGTCGGTTTCTGCGCCATATCGAGAGGACCCTTCTCCTCGTGCACCTCTTGGACATCTCGGCCGATCCCCAGAGAGACCCGTGGCTGCACTATGAAGAGATCAACGAGGAACTGGGTAAGTTTCACCCCTCCCTTTTGGAGAAACCCCAGGTGGCCGTCTTGAACAAGATAGACCTCCCTGTTGTAAAGGAGAGAGTGCCGCAGATCAGGGATTCCTTCCGCCAAAGAGGAATAGACCTTTTGGCCATCTCCGCCTTGACCGGTGAAGGGGTGGATGAGATGGTGCGGGAGATAGGGCATCGATGGGAAAGGCTCAGGGGGACGGACCATGGATGAGCGGGAACTGAGGAAAGAGATCATGGGGGGCGTGCGCCGTGTGGTGACAAAGGTGGGCAGCAGCCTCCTCGTCTCCTTGGGCACCGGTTTAAACAAAGGCTTCATTTCCCAACTGGCAGGAGAGCTGTCAGGGCTTAAGACGAAGGGTGTGGAGATCGTGATGGTCTCCTCTGGGGCTATCGCGGCGGGGATGGAGCGATTAGGTCTCACCAAGAGGCCCAAGGCCATATCCGAGCTGCAAGCCGCCGCAGCAATTGGCCAGAGCAGCCTCATGCACGTCTATGAGGAGGCTTTTTCCCCCTGGGGTCTCAAGGTGGCTCAGGTCCTCATCACCCGCGACGACATGAGGGACAGGAAGAGGTACATCAACGCCCGCAATACGTTGCTTACCCTGTTGGATCTGGGTATAATCCCCATTATCAACGAGAACGACTCGGTGGTGGTGGAGGAAATCAAGTTTGGCGATAACGACCTGCTGGCGGCACTGGTCACCTCTCTGGTGGACGCTGATCTCCTCCTCATCCTCACCGACACCCCTGGCCTGTGCAATGGTGATCCGCACAAAGGAGGAAGCCTCATCCCCCTCGTGCAAAGGGTGACCAAAAAGGTGGAAGCAATGGCTCAGGGGTCGCAGACCGAGATCGGCACCGGAGGGATGGCGAGCAAGGTCGGGGCGGCAAAACTCGCTGCCCGCTGTGGTGTGCCCACGGTGGTAACTGGTTGTCGAGACCAAAAGGTGCTGGAGCGGGTCTTCGAGGGGGACCCTATGGGGACCCTCTTTCTGGCCGGGGGGCAAAGGCTCACGGGGAAAAAACAGTGGATTGGCTTTACCCTGCGACCGAAAGGTCGGCTGATCCTCGATAAGGGGGCTCAGGAGGCGATCATGAAGGGGGGAAAGAGTCTCCTTCCTTCAGGGATTGTGGCAGTGGAGGGTAATTTCGGCAGAGGAGACCCCGTTTCCTGCCTCGATCCCCGCAAGAAGGAGTTTGCGCGGGGGTTAGTAAATTATGATTCCCGCGAGCTGCAGCAGATCATGCGGCGACAGAGCTCGCAGATAGAGAAGGTCTTGGGATATAAATACACTGACGAGGTGATCCACCGAGACAATCTGGTAATCCTCTAGGAGGTTGTTGAAGCAGTTATTCGCTGCAGGCTGTTCAAAAATGCCCAGATGCAAGGCCCTCGAAATTCTGAGGAGTGAGGCCTACTTAGACGTACGCCGCAACGACGAAGGACGAGAGAAACGCAGTAGATGGGTGTTTTTCAGCAGCCTGCTAGGGAGGCAGTGATGGTTATCAGCACGGAGGTAAAAAAGATCGCCCGGAAGGCCAGGGAGGCTTCCATTCAGGTGGCCAGGCTTTCCTCGGAGGTGAAGGAGCGGGCCTTGCGGATGATGGCCGATGGCCTCGTGGATAAGGGGGAGTTTTTGCTGGCTGAAAACCGCAAAGACCTGGAATATGCCGAAAAAGAGGGCCTTTCCAAGGCCATGGTGGACCGCTTGGCCCTCACTGCAGTAGGGATCGAGGGGATAGCCGAGGGGCTACGCCAGGTTGCCCTCCTCCCCGACCCTGTTGGTGAGGTGATCAAGATGTGGCGCAGACCCAACGGGCTTTTGGTGGGGAAGATGAGGATACCCTTGGGCGTAATCGGGGTTATCTATGAGGCGAGGCCCAACGTCACCGCCGATGCTGCGGGGTTGTGCCTCAAGGCAGGCAATGCTGTGATCCTGCGCGGAGGGTCCGAGGCGCTCCGCTCCAATCGGGCCATCGGACAGATCCTCCAGGATGCCATGGAGAAGGCGGGCGTCCCTTCTGCGGCCGCCCAGGTGATCCCCCACATTGAGCGGGAGGCCGTGGAGGAGATGCTCAAGATGGAGGAGTTCATCGATGTCATCATCCCGAGGGGGGGTGAAGGCCTGATCCGCTTCGTGGTGGAGCACTCCCGGATTCCGGTCATCAAGCACTATAAGGGGGTATGCCATGTTTTTGTCGACGCCACGGCCGAGAAAGCGATGGCAATTGAGATCTGCTACAACGCCAAGGTCCAGAGGTCTGGGGTCTGTAATGCCATGGAAACCCTTCTGGTCCATCAGGAGGTGGCCCCCTCATTCCTCCCTCCCATTGCAGAGAAGTTGCAGGAGGCAGGGGTGGAGCTGAGGGGGTGCGCCCGCACGCGCCACATCCTCCCGGCAGTGAAGGAGGCGATAGAGGAGGATTGGTACGCCGAGTACCTCGACCTGATCTTAGCGGTTAAGGTGGTAGATGACATCAAGGAGGCCATTGATCACATCGGCCACTATGGCTCCCAACACACCGAGGCCATCATCACCTCGGACTATGCCAATGCCCAGCGATTCCTGAGGGAGGTCGACTCCTCTACCGTCCTGGTGAACGCCTCCACCAGGTTCAGCGACGGGTACCAGTTGGGGCTCGGTGCAGAGATCGGGATCAGCACCACCAAACTGCATGCCTTCGGCCCTATGGGGGTAGAGGACCTCACTACTACCAAGTTCATCATATACGGGGATGGACAGATCAGGACTTCTTAAAGGAAAAGAGCGGAGTATAGGGCTCTTTGGGGGGACCTTCGACCCCATCCACCTGGGGCATCTCCGCTGTGCCAAAGAGGTACAAGAGGCCTTTTATCTCAGCCACGTAATCTTCATCCTGGCCGCCACTCCCCCGCACAAAGTGGATCGACCCATCATTGCCACCAAAGACCGCTGGAACATGGTCAAATTGGCCATTGCCGACAACCCATCCTTCGCCCTCTCTGATGTAGAGATAAAGCGAGAGGGAAAGTCTTATTCCATCGAGACCATCTCCTACTATCATCGTAACCTTAAGAAGGGGGAAGGGCTTTTCTTCATCTTGGGTGCCGATGCCTTCTGTGAGATAGAGACGTGGAAGGATTATACCCAACTCTTCACCTTGTGCGACTTTATCGTGATCTCTAGGCCCAATTTTGATCCCCTACAGGCACCGGTGCTTACATCCGAAAGGTTCACAAAAGAGGGCGCAGGAAATCGCTTCCTCCACCCTTCAGGTCACTCCGTCTCCTTGCTCAGCGTGACCCCTTTCGGCATCTCCTCCACCGAAATCAGGAGGATTGTCAGAGAAGGAAGATCTCTCACCTATCTGGTCCCTCAAGCGGTGGAGGCATATATACTGAGCGCGGGGCTCTATCGAGAGTGAAATATACCTTTGATTTTTCATCGCCTTTTGCTATAGTATGGAACGTAAAGAAGGCTTGTGATACATAGTGAAAAAGGCAAGAATGAGCGAGATGAGGTTGCCTTCTGAACGTCACGTCAAAGGGTTTCTACTTCCTGAAACTCCAAAGAGAGTTTTCTCTGCAAGGGGCGGGATGGAGCGAGCCGCTCCCGAAGAAGGCCCGGTGGTCTGGCACAAAGGACAACACAAATACGGGCGTCCGCGGATCCTTGAATCTTTGCATCCTTTAAATAAAGAATGTGGTATTTTTATGGGTGGGGGTAAGGACAAACCCTTATGAGGGTTTGGATGAAAGAGGCCTTTAAAGACTCCAAGGAGAAATCGATCTTCTGCGCAAAAGTTGCCCTTGAGAAAAAGGCCTTTAATGTAACCATCTTGGAACTCAAAAAGGTCTCCTCCCTTACCGACTATTTCCTCATCTGTAGCGGTCGTTCCGATCGGCAGGTGCAGGCCATCGCTCAGTTTATCGAGGAGCGGATGGTGGAGAAAGGTGTTCGTCCCCTTGGCGAGGAGGGGATGCAGCAGGGGAGATGGATCCTCATGGATTATGACGATGTGGTCATCCATATCTTCTATGACCAAGTTCGGTTCTATTACGACCTCGAAGGCCTCTGGATAGAGGCCCCGAGGGTAAATCCGCTAGAGGAAAAAAGTTGAAGTTTATATTTCTCTTGAGGGGATGGGAGAGGGCAGGCCTCTTCCAAAACAGACCTTACCATAGCTAAAGGGGGAAGACCTATGTTCATGAGGATATCGTTTCTCTCTATCATCATTTTTATGGGGCTATTTATCTACCTCTACATCCTCAACCCTGTGGGGGTCACATTTCAATATTTCACGGGGAGTTATCTAGAGACCTCCCTTTCAATCCTGCTCATCACTTCTTTCCTCATTGGGGCCCTCATAATCTTCTTCGTCTATTCTATCAGAGACATCAGGAGGGTGTTCAGGGGACGGAGAGAAAAAAAGGAGAAGGAGCAACTGTGGGATATATTTTATTCGGCCACCGACGCCCTCTTCAAGAACGACCTGCCCAAGGCCGAAAAACAGATCATGCACTACCTCAAGAAGAAGTCTGATGACCCTAATGCTTATCTCAAGCTCGCTGAGATTTATCAAAAATGGGGAAAGGTCAAAAAAGCTATTGAAACCCTGGAAAAGGCTAGAGACTTAAAGAAAGACCGACTGGAGATACTCTTTATGGAGGCCCAGATATACAAGGTGGCCAAGGATTATCCTGGTGCCACGAGGACCTTCAAGGAGATCATCACCCTCAACCCCAAAAACCGAGAGGCCCTGAGGGAATTGAGGGATATCTATATCGAAGAAAGGGAATGGGAAGAGGCCTTAAAGCTTCAGAGAAGGATCATCAAGATAAGCCCGAAGGGCGAGATCGATCAGGAAAAGAAGCTGCAACAGGGCCTACAATACGAGCGCGCCAAGCTTATAGCTGAAACGGGGAAGGAAGGGCGGGGGATAAAAGAAGTGAAGGAAATTCTCAAAGAAAACCCCTCTTTTATCCCTGCCCAGGTCTTGCTGGGAGAATTGCTGCGCCAAGCTGGGAAGATGAAAGATGCCATTAGGGTTTGGCAAAGGGGGTTTGAAAAGACCCGGGAGATAATCTTTTTAAACAAATTGGAGGATCTCTACCTCTCTGAAGAACACCCTCGAGGTATTATCAACCTCTACCTCGATGCCATCGAGAAAAATCCTGATAACATCGTCATCCCATTTTTCTTTGCCCGGCTCTGCCTGCGACTCGAGATGATTGAAGAGGCCCTTGAGAAGTTAAAGGACATGGAGTCTGAACTCTCCGATCACCCCTCATATCACTATCTATTGGCCGAGGTCTATTCCCATCGGGGCGATTATGAAAAGGCCACGGATGAATATCGGGAGGGGCTTAAGCTGGAAGGGGGGACTTATGTCCCCTATCGCTGCACCAGCTGCAAGAAGGAGATCAAAAACTGGCTACCCCTCTGTCCTGAGTGCGGACAATGGGGCACCTTTACCGCATGCACCAAAGAAGAGATCAAAGTGCCCCTTACACCTCTCCCCTCTGAATTAATGGCCTGGGATTTTTAGGTGGGGTTCTCCTTCTCCCGACCATTCCGATGGTTTTTGAACCTTATCTTTCCACCGGTTTGTCCCATCTGTCAGGCCCCCTTCGGCGGCCAGGGGGAGGACCTCATCATTTGTCCTGATTGCCAAAAGGCAATCAGACCCGTACGCCCCCCCTATTGCCCTTGCTGCGGCCTCCCTTACCCCACTGGAGATGGAGAAGGTCACCTCTGCGGTCCTTGCCTGAAGGAGAAGTGGTATTTCGAGGTCCATCGCACCTGCGCCCTCTATGAGGGGGCGCTCAAGGAAGCGATCCATAGATTCAAATACGGAGGTGTATTCCCCCTCGTGCGAGTCTTTGGGGATCTGCTGCAACCTCCCCTCCAGACTTTGATTGAGGATTATCCGGTGGATGTGATGGTCCCCGTCCCCCTCCACATCCGAAGATTGAGGGAACGGGGGTTCAATCAAGCCCTCCTCCTCGTCAGGGAGTTGAGCAAGAGGACGGGGATCCCCTATGAGGAGAGGGCGCTCGCAAAGATCAAGGACACCCCCGTTCAGATCGCCCTCAAGAAGAGGGAGCGAAGAAAAAACCTCAAGGGGGCCTTTCAGGTAAAGGATCAGGAGGCAATAAAGGGGAAGGCCGTCGTGCTGGTGGATGATGTCTATACCACTGGCGCCACGGTCAATGAGTGCTCCCGCACCCTGTTGGAGGGAGGGGCCGGGAAGGTAGCCATCCTTACCGTGGCCCGGGCGATATGATGTATAGGATTTCAGATCGAATGGGAGAAGATGGAGATGAAGGCGACCAAGATAGCCATTGTCGGGGCAGGGGTGGTCGGTACGGCCCTGGCCTATCTTTTCAAGGAGAAGGGCTATCAGCTCGTCGGTCTGGCCGGCAGTGGGGAGGAATCCTTGAAAAAGGCGTCCTCCCTCGTGGGGAGTAAAGTCCGCACCACCACTGTACCGGAGGAGATTACCGCGGAGGCCGATCTGGTCTTTATCACCACCTCAGACAGTGCCATCCAGGAGGTCTGCGACGGGATCGCGGGGAAGGGAGGCTTTCGCCCTGGGCAGATCGTGGTCCATACCAGTGGGTCCCTTCCCTCTACCATCCTTAAAAGCGCCCAAGACAGAGGCGCCCTCATCGCATCCTGCCACCCCCTGCAGAGCTTCGCCGACGTCAAAGAGGCGGTGAAGATCATCCCCTCCTCGATCTTTAACCTGGAAGGAGACCCAAAGGCCATCCCCATCCTTACGGAGCTGGTAGAGGAGTTGGGCGGTAAACCCCTCCCCATCGACACCCGAGAGAAACCCCTCTACCATGCGGCGGCCGTGGTGGCCTGCAACTTTCTCGTTACCCTTGTGTACCTCAGCTATCGGCTCTTTGAGGCCATAGGCATCCCCCAAGATGATGCCTCCCAAGCCCTCCTCCCCTTGGTCAAGGGGACGGTTAACAACATAGAGCACTTGGGACCTGTCAAGGCCCTGACAGGCCCCATCGCCAGAGGGGATGTGGGCGTGATCAAAGGACATATGGAGGCGCTCAAGACCGAAGATCCGAGATTCATTGATATCTATCGTATGATCTCCCGCCTGACCGTCGAGATCGGGATCAAGAAAGGCACCCTCTCCGCCGAGAGGGGGAAGGAGATCCTGCACATATTGGGAGTCTAATCAGGGGTCACCGTATCTCGGTGGATGCTTCGGCATCCCTCAGAACGGGTAGCGGATTATGGTTAAATATGCAGTGGATTCCACGTGCCGGAAGTTGCTGATTTTAGTTAGTTGTTTTTATAAAAGAAGTTCATATGTATTTCATTTTTGAACGATACCATAGTATAATTATATAACTCTCGTATCATTGTTAAATAATGCCTGAATTGTCAGAGGATTATGTTTCCAAAATTGACTAACGAGCAAAAGGATGATAACAAAAGAAAGTTCATAGACTGATAAATTACCTGCCTCAGGGGACATTGTGACAGAGAGAGAAACACTTATAAAAATACAGGATAATGGGGAAATTTTGGTCCTCTTGGACGGGCGAAGACTCCGCGTAAGACCTGGAGACTTTCCCAAAAGCCGCAGTTGGCTGCCGATGGAGGAGTTGGAAATATCGGATGATTCGAGTGACCCCATGTTTACCGTTAAGATCCGTAATATAGAGGAAAGAGAAGAAATTCTTGCCATGTGGGGCTAGCCTTAAGGGCTCTGGGATCGAATCTTTATTCCTTCGCCGTATCTCCCGCCTAAGCGTAGAGATTGGAATCAAGAAAAAGATAACTTCTCCGCCATGGAGGATTGTAGCAGAGAGGAACTGTCGTAAGAGGTTAGACTAAGACAGTAACATGATGAGACACGTTCAGTACGCCGTCCCCCACACTGTTCTATCGCACGATTTCCCGCCTGACTGTCGAAATCGGGATAAAGAAAGGCGCTCTCGCACCTGAGAGAGGGGAGGAGATTTTGAAGGTCGTGGGAGGATAGTGATGTAACTGCCTACATTGTAAAAGTTAGGAGGTAATTATGAACAAAGAAAAAATAATTACGTTGACTAATCGGCTCTCAATGGTTGCTATTATATTGTTGATGTATTGGGTGTTTATTTTTGTGAGCATTAGTGTATTTGGCTTTAAGGTTTTTAAAGAAAATATTACTGAGAGTTTTTATTTGAGCATTGTCGGCATTCTTGCCCTGCTCGCAGGCGCAGTCATTGTAAACATTATGTTCAATATGACGATTATTTCCGAGTCATTGAGCAAGAAAAAAGGTAACACTGTTAAAAAAACCAAAAAAAAGAAATCAATGTTTCCTGTTTTGTTTATCTCTTCATTCCCTGTTATATTTCTTTTTCTTTATTTGGGGGATGTAAGAACATCAGCGATGAAAGAGAAATTTCTCGTGAACTCTGCACAGTATATGATTTCAAATAACCAGCAGGTAATTACTGAGTTGGGAGAGTATCATTTTGATTTCAAATACGTAAAAATTGCCGGCACTTCCTTTAAAATGCTTTCAAAAGAGGATGAAAGCTTTCCCTCGGTATCATTGATAATACAAGATACGATAGGCGAAAAAGAAGTTTTTTTGAGATTTACTGATTATCACTACGACGACAAAAAAACACTTAATAAAGCTGATTATATATACCCGTGCTCAAAAGATGAGAGAGAGTATTTAAGGGATGTTTTTAACAAAGGGGAATCCGTACATAGGTTTAGCGCTTCCGACGGCTTTTATGAACTCTATTTCCCGGTTAAAACTAATAATCGTCTGATACTTCTCTATTTCACGGATAGAAAAACATATGGTAAACTGGGTTCGTGAGCATCAAATCCACAAGAGAATGTCTACCCCTTTATTCAGGCCCTCTTGGAAAAGGGTGTCCCGGAAGGGCCTACTGTGGGTGCTTCAGGGACGTTGATTTTCACGGTGCTTTTCCCATGGTAGAATCTTTTCAATTTCGATAGATAAGTTATGCACTCTCAGAACCAACGTCCCCCTTTTTCGTCCCTCCCTTAATCTGTTTCAATTAAACCAATGTCTTTACTGTATTTACCTGAAGTCCCGCAGGAAAAATGAAAAATAGGTCTCTCTACCTTCCGTATAATCATCGGGCAATGCTTCAGCCCCTTCGGAATATAGACCGAACAGCTTTGGGTGAGGATATGTTTCTCATCGCCCAACCATAATTCAACTTCTCCACACAAATCCTTGGGATTTCCCGGATAAGAGCCGAAAAAGGATAGGATTTCGTCAAAACCATGCACATGCGTTGGGGGGGATAGTTTGGTCGGCTTCCAGAACCATGAGCATTCTACATAGAAAGCACCCTTGATGATTCTATCATCAATATACGTTATCGGAGTCATTACATCCGCGCCGTCTTTCTTAGGTTCTCCTTCAGTTAGCGGTTTGGGAGATGTAATGATATATTTATCATATTTTTTTTCTTCCATTTTATTTCTTCCTCCTCGCTGAAAAATTAAGTCTTATGTGAAATAGCATTCTAACAGTTAACATATGAATTTCCGATGGCAGATAGGGGGTCAAATCTTCACGGGCTGTTGCCCAAATCCCCATCTTGTGGTTTTGTTTAGTTATAGCGGCATGATCGCCTTTCTAACTTATTGAAATTATTGGATGCTAAATTTAGCAAAAGTTCAAATTGTGGTCACTTTCTGGTTTGGGCAACAGCCCGTGAAGATATGACCCCATGTTTCCCCCTTAGGCCTATATCGGTTGTTTCGACATGCTTGAGTTCCTGATTGGGCATGTGACCCCGTACTTGTCAACAATGTCTTCCACGACCGCCTTGAACCAAGATGAGCACTCTGGCGATACAACAACACTACGCAGAAACGCTCGCAGATTTATCGGGAGTATGACACCTTCATCTTTCGACGTAGCCTCAAATGTCTGGTCGAATCTATCCAAAATGATCCTTACTTCATTCTCGAAGGCATAACCAACAGTCTTGTACTTGAAGACGTTAGAATAGGGTTTGACCTCTATTTTTGGGTCCTTCCAGTGTCTGATGTACTCAACTTTCTTTAAGGAAATTCGTCCCAGCCCGCCGAATTTGTCCAGAGCGGCCCTGAGTTTTGCGACGGTCGTCGTTATAGCAACACAATCATCCGTCTTTCCGTAAAGTTTCCACAAGGCCATATTGTCATCCATACCCAGCGACCAACAATTGATAAAAACCCCTTCACGCAGTTCCTTCTTGAATTTTTCGTAGGTGTATTCTATCTGGTTTTTCCTGTAAGCATTGCTAATGGCCTCCTTGACGGAAAACGTGAAGGAACCTTCAAACTTGTCAGAAAACAGGTCACTTCGGCAAAGGTAGAGGGAGCTGGTCTTCAAGAAGCTGATGAATCGAGGCATATCGAGATAACGGCGGAGAACATCCCCGTCCTTCAATTTCTCGTCGATTATCACAGCACCTCTTGATCTCATAGTGTTAAGTGCCTAACGTATAGCTCACCGGGAGCCTTATTTATCGGTTATCCGGTGGAGCCGCTGGTTATGCCTTGCACTTCTTTTCCTATCATTGGACTATTCCCAAAAGGGCGAACAGGATGATAATAATGAAGGCTACTCCTATGGCCGCCTCAAATACCTCAAAGGCGATAGAAATCCTTGATTGGCTTTTCCATCTTTGTCGCGTTCTTTCTCGGTAGGTCCTTGAGAATAAGTACCTGAATCCAAACCCGCCTTCGATAACCTTGCCTATCGCTTCTATGATTTCACTCATTTGTTCTTTGGCATAACATTTAATATACGAATTTCCTGTTTGCTATTGACATAGCTGCATTGTAGCACATGTTAAGAATAGTGAAAGAAAAAATCCTCATGTCAAAAAAATGATCAGACAGCTTGTAGATTGCTGCGCCTCGCAGTATCGAAAGAGCGCCTGACTTCTCATTTCAGCCAACCGCAATCAGCAAGGATTAGATTAAGCTGTTTTCAGTGCCTCGGCCAGGCCCTTGAACTCGGCCATGTCCAGGGTCTCTGCCCGGCGACGGGGGTCGCAGGGCGT
>Ga0154625_1039_pt4 | contig 17837 bp, 17 predicted proteins | sample Rifle2008BG13ft_FD_116054 | JGI IMG/M metagenome (GOLD analysis project Ga0154625, IMG submission 116054) | Deltaproteobacteria bacterium RBG_13_52_11 | reverse complement strand
ACGGGCAGTTGCGTCGGGTTGCCCCAGGGCAGCTGCCTCCTTTTCCATCTCTTTCAAGGCCCGTCGGTCGTGATAGAGGAGGAGGATCTCCTGAGCGAGCCTCTTTCCCGAGAGCTCTTGATCGGGGATCATCCTCCCCGCGCCCTGCCGCACTACGACCTCGGCGTTTTTGCGCTGATGGTCGTCGGCAGCGTAGGGGTAGGGTATCATGAGGGAGGCCCTGCCCCAGGCACAGAGCTCGGTTATGGTGGCGGCGCCGGCGCGGCAGATTGTGAGGTGGGCCTCTCGATAGCACGGGGCCATCTCATCGATAAAGGGGTAGACCGTGGCCTGGAAATCCGCCTTCTCATACCCCTCCTTGACCCAGCGATGGTCTGCCGCGCCGGTTTGGTGGATGATGCTCAAATCCTTTTTTATATCCTTCAGGGGAGGTAAGGCCTCTATCATCGCCCTGTTGATGGCAGTAGCTCCTTGGCTCCCCCCGAGGATGAGGAGGGTGAAACCCTTTCCCTCTCTCTTTTTTCCCCTGTCCTCGAGGACTCTCCTGCGCAGGGGATTACCCGTCACCTTTACCTTCGCCGCGGGAAAGAAGCAAGCACCCTCTGCCCAAGAGAGAAACACCCGCTGGGAGAACCGTGAGGCCATCCTGTTGGTGAAGCCGGGGTGGACATTTTGCTCTTGGATCACCCGCTTTATCCCGAGCAGGTAGGCGGCGATTAACACGGCTCCGGCAGAGTATCCCCCCAGACCGATGACCAGGCGGGGTGAGATCCTGCGCAAGAGCGCTAGGGACCACCATACCCCCAGCAATAGGGTGGTAATCCCCGCGATCTTCCCCCACCATCTCCTCCCCTTCAAGGGGGCAGCGGGGATTGTTATCAGCTCGAACCCCCATCGGGACAGGATCCGCCGCTCTAATTCCTTACCCGTTCCGATGAATATGACCTCCCACCCCTCTTTTCTTCGGGTAAACTCCTCGGCCAGGGCTATGCCGGGGAAGAGGTGTCCGCCGGTTCCTCCCCCTGCGATGACGACCTTTCCCGTCATTTCTTTTCCCCGCTGGCCGAGATGCTCAATAGTATCCCCATTCCCACGAGATTCGCCACCAAGGAGGTCCCGCCGTAACTGATGAAGGGGAGGGTAAGCCCCTTGGTGGGGAGCAGGCCCAATACCACACCCATGTTGATGATCACCTGCAGGGCGATCATGGAGGTGAGCCCCATGGCCAGATGGGCTCCGAAGGTATCTTCGGTTTTGAGGGAAATCCTCACCCCGCGCCAGATCAGGAGGGCGAAGAGAAGGATGACTACCATGATCCCGACGAACCCCGCTTCTTCCCCCAGGATAGCGAGGATAAAATCGGTATGGGCAGCGGGGAGGAAGAAGAGTTTTTGTTTCCCATCACCAAGCCCTACCCCCCAAGGCCCGCCGGAACCCAAGGCCACGAAGGACTGGATGATCTGGAATCCCATACCCTGCATATCCTCCCAGGGATGGAGGAAGGCCATAAGTCTGCGATAGCCGTAGGGAAAGCGGTTGATAAAGAGGTAGAGCGCCGGTGCCGCAAGCAGCGGGACGGTCAAGAGATACGAGAGCCTCGTCCCCCCTATGAAAAGGAGGACCATGGTCAATATCCCCATGAATATGGCCGTGCCCATGTCTGGCTCTAAGATAACGAGGAGGGTCATGACCCCGGAGATAAAGATGACGGGGAGAAATCCCTTGAGAAATTCCTTGATCTTCTCCCCCTTTTTAGTCAGGGAATAGGCTACAAAGACCACCAAGGCCAGCTTTCCCAGTTCGGATGGCTGGAAGGTGAGCAAGGGGGTCGTCAGCCACCTCCTCGCCACCCCCACCTGGAGACTCAAACCGAGTCCAGGGATCAAGACCAGGACCAACAAGAGGATGCTCAAGGCGAGGATGGGGTAGGTCCAGGCGCTCAATCTGCGATAATCGATCTTCATGGCCACCACCATGCCGATGAGGCCGACGAGGGAGAAGAGGAGCTGCTTTTTGAAGAACTTGAAGCTATCGCTGTATGTAATCTCGGCCACCACGGCGCTGGAGCTGTAGACCATGATCCACCCGATGACCACGAGGGCCAGGCATATATAGATGAGGATATAATCGTATCCCTTTTTCATCCCTCTCCCCCTGCGAGCTTGAGCACCATCTCCTTAAAGATTCGCCCCCGCTCCTGGTAGTCCTGAAACATGTCAAAGCTGGAGCATGCCGGTGACAGGAGGATCACGTCACCCCCCTGGGCCAGCTTCCAGGCCAATATCACCCCATCCTCCATCCCGTCAACGAGGTGTACGGGAGCTAGGTCTTGAAAGGCCGCTTGCATCCGCGACTGTGCCTCGCCCATGAGGATGAGGGCCTTGGCCCGCTCTTTGATGATTCCCCTCAAGGGGGAGTAGGCACCCCCCTTGTCCCGCCCCCCCGCCAAGAGGATAATCGGACCTTCGAGGCTCTGCAACGCCGTGATGGCCGAGGCCACGTTGGTGGCCTTTGAGTCGTTGTAGACGCTTACCCCCCTCCATTCACCCACCAGCTCAAGGCGATGCTCAAGGCCTTCGAAGGACTCAAGGGATTTTTGGAGCACACCCTGCGGCACACCACAGACCTTGGCAGCACCGATGGCCGCCATGATGTTTTCGCAGTTGTGCATCCCTTTGATCTTTACCTTTGTCAGGGAAAATCGTTCTTCCCCCCCTTTGTTTTTATACACGATGGTATTTCTATCCTCCAGCCACACCCCGGTCTCTTTTTTCCCCTCTCGGCTGAAGGTGAGGAGTTGCGCCCTGATCTGGGGTATGAGGGTCCTTACAATTGCATCATCATGGTTGATCACTGCCCAATCTTTCGGCCCTTGATTGAGGAAGATCCGTGCCTTGGCCGCCGCATAGGATGAGAGGGTAGGGTGGCGGGTGAGGTGGTCTTCACCCACGTTAAGCAGGAGGGCGATCCATGGTCTGAAAGAGGAGATGGCCTCCAACTGGAAGCTGCTGATCTCTGCCACGATGTAATCCGCCTCTTCACCTCGCAGGAGATGGTTTGTCAAGGGGATCCCGATATTCCCCCCCACAAAGACCTTTTTCCCCCAGCCTGAGAGGATGTGACCGATGAGGGAGGTGGTAGTGCTCTTCCCATTGGTCCCCGTGATCGCGATGAGGGGCAGGTTGATAAACCAAGAGGCGAGCTCAACCTCACTCACGATGGGGATCCCCTTAACCCTCGCCTGTTCTAGGGGGGGGATGGCGGGGTCCACGCCAGGACTGAGGACGATCAGATTACCGCTGAGAAAGGTCTGGGGGGAGTGCTTCCCCAACTCCATCTTTACCCCGAGGGAACGAAGCCGCTGGGGAGAGGCCCCCAATTCATGTTCGGCCTTTTGCTCGCTCACGATGACTGCTGCTCCCTGTTTTACGAGGAACTCCGCTGCCGCCATACCCGTCGTGGCCATTCCTACCACCACGACGCGCTTCCCCGAGAGGTCTTTTTTTATGGCATCTATCTGCAATTCTTTGTTCATCTCAACTTTAAGGTGCTGATGGCGATCAAGGACAGGATGATGGTGACGATCCAGAAGCGCACGATGATTTTTGGTTCGACCCATCCCATTAACTCGAAGTGATGGTGGAGGGGGGCCATCTTGAAGACCCGTTTCCTTTTAGTTTGGTAGACCGCCACCTGGATGATCACAGACAGGGTCTCGATGACAAAGATCCCCCCCACGATGGCCAAGAAGATCTCCTGCTTGGCTATAATGGCCACCATTGCCAAGGCCCCTCCCAGAGAGAGGGATCCTATGTCCCCCATGAAGATCTGGGCTGGATAGGTATTAAACCAGAGAAACCCCAATCCCGCCCCTACGATGGCCCCACAGAAGATGCTCAGTTCCCCGCACCCGCTCGTATAGGGGATCTGTAGGTAGTTGGAGAACTGGGCGTGTCCAGACAGGTAGGTGACGAGGGCAAAGGTCCCTGCCGTGATCATCACCGGCCCTATCGCTAATCCATCCAGTCCATCGGTGAGATTGACGGCGTTCGAGGTCCCCACGAGGATGAAGATGATAAAGATGATATAAAAAAGCCCTAAATCGGGGTGGAGATATTTGAAAAAGGGGAAGGTGAGGTGGTGGTTAAAGCCCATAACGGTGAACAGGGCGCCTGCGGCTACCAGGGCGATGGTCGTCTGAAAGATCAACTTGGCTCTGCCGGATACCCCTTTGCCCCGCTTTATCTTTCTGTAGTCGTCCACAAATCCGAGCAGGGCATAGGCACTGGTGATGAACAGGACCAACCATACATAGAGGTTCGTCAAGTTGCTCCACAACAAGGTAGACCCGATAACGGCGATGATGATCAAAGTCCCACCCATGGTCGGTGTCCCCTCCTTGGCCCGGTGTCTAGCGGGGACGTCCTCCCTGACCCGCTGCCCGATCTGGAGTTCCTTGAGCTTCTTGATGAGCCATGGACCCAGGATAAAGGTGATGAGCAGCGCGGTGAGGGTGGCGGAGATGGCCCTGAAGGAGATGTATTTCAGTACGTTGAAGGCGATATGGGTGGTATGGAGCGGATAAAAAAGGTGGTAGATCATAGTGCCTCCCTCAGTTCCTTTATGATTTCTTCCATTTTCGTGATGCGCGAGCCCTTGACCAACACCCAATCACCTTTCTTCACGGTCCGGGCGAGCAGAAGGCTCACCTCGTGGTGATCTTTCCCGAGGCAGATGGCCTGGGGGTCCATTCCCGCCTCTTGTGCCCCATGGGCCACCTCACGGGCGAATTGCCCGAGGAGAAAGAGGAGATTGACCCCTCTCTCTTTTACCACTCGGCCGAGCTCCCTATGGGCTTGCCGTGCGTATTCACCCAGCTCCCACATATCTCCGAGGACGGCGATCTTTCTCCCCCTCGCTACCTCCTCGAGGGCGATGAGAGCGGATTCCATCGATGGGGGATTGGCATTGTAGGCGTCGTTGATGATCTTGATCCCCTCTCCGAGGAGGATCAATTCCATCCTCATGGGCGGGGATTGGAAGGCCTCCAACCCCCCCTTCATTCCCTCCATCCCGACGCCCAAGGAGGAGGTTACTGCGGCAGCAGCCAAGGCATTATAGACCTGGTGACGCCCTATGAGCTGCAAAGAGACGGGTATCTTACCGTTGCTCCCCTTTAACTGAAAGGAGATCCTTCCGTCCTCACGTGTGCGGATATCGGTTGCCATCCAGTCAGCGGGGTTCTGTATCCCGAATGATATCTTGTCACCCCCAAACCCCTTGCTTAGTTCCACCACCCGGGGGTCATCGGCGTTGAAGATGAGCCTCCCTTGTGCGCCCATGCCTTCTAAGAGCTCTCCCTTGGCCTCCATGACCCCTTCGACGGACCCTAACCCCTCCAAATGAACGGGTCCGATATTAGTCAAAATCCCCAGCTCGGGTTCTGCTATCTGGGTCAACCTGAGTATCTCCCCTTTGCGGTTCATCCCCATCTCCAGGATTGCCACGTGGTCTTTGGAGTTCATCTTCAACAGAGAGAGGGGGAGACCAATGAGGTTATTGAGGTTTCCCGGGTTCTTCATGACCTTATACTTTTTTTCAAGGATCCCGGCCGCCATCTCTTTTGTGGTAGTCTTCCCATTGCTCCCCACGACGGCCACGAGGGGGATGGGGTGTCTTTTTCGCCAAAGGTTGGCCAGATCCCCTAGTGCCCGGAGGGTGTCCGTTACCTTAATTAAAGGGATGGTTTTTTCTGAAGACCGTTCGACCTCTTCTTCCACCACGCCTCCCCCTGCCCCCCTCTGAACCGCCTCGGCGAAAAATCGATGTCCATCGAAATGCCCTCCCCTCAGTGCGAAGAAGAGCTCGCCGGGCCTGATAGATCGCGAGTCGGTGGAGACGCCGGCAAAAGAAGTCTGCGCATCACCCTGGATCAAGACCCCTTTGGTAGCCTCTAAGACCATTTCAATTGACAACTGTTCCTCCTCTGAGGTCATGACCCTTCGTCCCTTTCCTCCAAGGCCTTGCGCGCCTCATCGCGATCGTCAAAGGGTAGCCGCTGCTCACCTATGATTTGGTAGTCTTCATGCCCCTTCCCGGTGATGAGCACGCAATCCTGCTCTTCTGCGAGGGCAATGGCCTTCTGAATGGCCTTCCTCCTATCGGGAATGACAAGGTAGCGATGTGGCGAAACCCCCCTGGCCCCCTTCTCTATCTCCTCGATGATCTTGAGAGGATCCTCGGTGCGGGGGTTGTCGGAGGTGATGATGGCCAGTTCCGACCACGTCACCCCGATTCTCCCCATGGGGGCCCTTTTGGTCCTGTCCCTGTCACCACCACAGCCGAAGACGACGAAGACCCGCCCCAGGGCAAGCCTCCGCACCTCTTTGATGGCCTTCTCCAGGGCATCAGGGGTATGGGCGTAGTCGACGAGGACCCACGGATTCCCATCCCCGATTCGCTCCATCCTCCCCGGAATCAGGGAAAGGTCTTTGATCCCTTGATGTATGGCCTCAGTGGGGATACCCAGAGAGATCCCCACAGCCGTTGCTGCCATGATGTTGTAGAGGTTGTATTCGCCGATCAGGGGGGTCCTTATCTCCAGGGGGCCTGACGGAGAGGAGAGGGTAGCCCGTATTCCGCCCAATGAGATCTCTCTCTGTGGCGCCTTCACCTCTCCTTGGTCGAGGCCATAGGTCATCACCCGCACAGGGGGGAGTTCCTTCTGAAGATCCTCCAGCAGGGGGTCGTCGAGATTGATGATGGCCCAGGGGTCTTTCTCAGACTCGGGGAGGATCTCATGGAAGAAGCGCTTTTTGGCGGCAAAATACCGATCCATATCCTCATGATAGTCGAGGTGTTCCGGAGTGATGTTGGTGATGACTCCCACATCAAAGTGGCACCCCCGCACCCGTTCCTGATCCAGGGCATGGGAGGATACCTCCATCACCACGTACTCTGCGCCTTTGGTGATCATCTCGCGCAGTAATTGTTGCAGGTCGTAGGACTGGGGGGTGGTGGTGGGGGCGGGTTGCACTTTTTTCCCCAGTCTGTAATTGATGGTTCCGATTACGCCAACCGCTTTCCCCGCTGCCTTGATGATAGACTCGATCAGGTAGGAGGTGGTGGTTTTTCCGTTGGTTCCCGTGATCCCCACGAGCCTTATCTCGCGTGAGGGATGTGAGAAGAATTCAGCCGATATCTGGGCCAAGGCCTTCCGCGTGTCCTTTACTACCACCAGGGGAATGTCAACAGGGTGAAGGGGTATCTGCTCCGTGATGATCGCCCGTGCCCCCCGTGTAATACTCTCCTCTATAAAGTGATAGCCATCACGTTTTGTACCCGGGATGGCAACAAAGAGGGTCCCCTCTTTTACCCGGTGGCTGTGGTAGGAGATATCTGTAATATCGACATCCATGATACCCCTCGATTCTATCACATCCAGTGAGCGGATCAGCCGGGCTAACTGCACGGTATTGTCTTTACCGGGGAGGGGCAAATTTTAGAAAGACCTCACACCCCTCTTTGAGGGCGTCCCCGGGATTTGGCCGTTGACCTACCAATATTCCACTTCCCGCCAACCTGATCCGTACCTTTTCCTCTGCCAATCGTGCCAAGGCCTTTCTCATACTGAGACCTCGCAGATCGGGCATCCCCTGCTGGGAGGTCTCTTTGTTTCGGCTGTCCCTCTGCTTTGTAGTTTGGGGGATCTGCGCCAGGATGAGTTTTTTGCTAAAGTCTTTTTCTGTAGGAGGTGTTCCCATATAGCTCATGAGTTCTTCGGCGATCCTCTTAAAGATAGGTGTTGCTGTCGTCCCCCCGTAATGGGCACTTTTTGGTTCGTCCACAACTACGAGGATGGCCACCCGGGGCTCATCAGCAGGGAGAAATCCCATGAAGGAAGCGACGACCTTATCTCTTGAATATTCCCCGGTAGCGGACTCAACCTTTTGGGCGGTAGCGGTCTTGCCGGCTACCTCATAACCGGGAATACGGCCCCGGATTCCCGTTCCACTTGTCACGACCTCCTTCATTACGGAGGTAACCCGCTGGCTTATCTCTTTTGAGAGGACCTTTCTCCTCACCTGTGGGGAGAATTCCGCTATCACCTTGCCTTCCTCATCGGTTATTCGCTCAACGAGATAGGGCTTCATTAAATCACCACCATTGGCGATGCAGCTGAGGGCGGTGATCAATTGGAGGGCGGTGACCGATACCCCCTGGCCAAAGGAGATGATGGCCAGATCGATGGGGGACCAGGATGCGGGAGGACGGGTGTTCCCCGCATTCTCTCCCAGGAGATCGATCCCCGTTGTTTCGGTGAACCCAAAGGCATCCAAATAGCGGTAGAACCTCTCTGCTCCCAACTTCTTTCCTACTTTATAGGAGCCGATGTTGCTGGAGTACCGTATGATATCACGCAAGGGCAACCACCCGTGGGGGCTTACATCATGAATGGTATGCCCCTGTATATTATAGGCCCCGTTTTCACAGAATATGATATCGTTTTCCTTTGTTGTCTCTTCCTTTAAAACGGCGGCCAGGAGAAATACCTTCATGAGGGAACCCGGCTCAAAGGAATCGGTGACGGCGCGGTTGCGCCACCTGTCAGCACCGTACTCCTCAAAGAGGTTGGGGTTAAAGGAAGGGTGGACAGCCATGGCCAGAATCTTTCCGGTGGAGGGTTCCATAACCACCACCATACCTCCCCTGGCCTTTTGAGCTATGATTTCTTTTTTCAACTCCCTTTCCGCTATGTATTGAACCCGGAGATCGAGGGTGAGATGGAGGTTATAGGGGGATTTCATCCCTTTTGCATTCTCGGGTATATATATCCATCTCCCGAGGGCATCCCTCTCCAACACCATATATTTAGTTGCGGTCTTCAGATACTTGTCATATGCCCGCTCCAGACCTTCAAGTCCCTGAGAGTCCATCCCCGCAAAGCCCATGATGTGCGACCCCAGCTCGAAGTTAGGGTAAAACCTCCTGCTCTCAGGTATGAAATCCACTCCGTAGAGATGCAAGGCCTCGATCTGCTCCTGTTGGATGGGGGTCATTTTCCTCTGCAGCCAAACAAAAGATTTGGGGGATGACAAGAGCTCAGAGATGTCGCGAGCGTCTTTTTGCAGAATAGGTGCGATTTTGGCAGCAACGGGACTTTTATTGTTTATCTTGTCGGGCTGGGCATAGAGGGAATTGACCCTCATGCTCACCGCCAACTCTCTCCCCTTGGAGTCATAGATGGTCCCCCGGGGAGAGGCCAGGTTGATCCTCCTATCGTAGTATTGATGCTGAGCCACGGTAAGGGATTTTCCCCGCTCGAGGACCTGCATGTGATAGGCGCGTATGGCAATAAAGCCGAGGCAGAGGATAAAGAATACGAAGACCATAACTGCGCGGATCTTAAAGTATACTTTGGCTCGATCCGTCATCGTATGATTACCAGCTGATCCTTGCGGGGGAGGTTCATCCTCAGTTCTTCGCGAGCCCTTTTCTCCACTTGCTGTGCTGAGCGCAGAGTTGCTATCTCTATCGTCCGTTCATTGTGGGCGGAGACGGCCGCTTCTTTTGCCCGCAAGGCCGAGGAGATTTCGTAACCGTACTGCACCACTTGGATCCTCGTCCATACATAACAGAGGATACTGACGATGAAAAGGAACAAAAGACCAGGCAGCAGAAAGGAGGGGCGTGAGGTTTTTTCTTTAACCCTCTTGGGCACTCTCTGTCCCTGCAAGACCTTGGTTCCCCTCATCGGGTGGGCGGAGACGGCGAAGTCTCTCATGGTCTACCTCCTCGTTATACTCCTTTCTCTGCCTCCCTCTCAGTCGTCCGAGAATCTAGCTTTTCGATATCCACCCCCGTTCTTTCTCACCCATTTTTAATTGGAAATAGTTTCTCAAAGGAATAGCCAGCTCAAAGATCGCAATACCTTCGATCGAATCGATTTCCTTTCCCTGTATCTCCTGTTCTTCCTGGTGATCGCGTAACAGTGGGAAGGCCGAAAGGGGGCTTTTTAATATTTCCTCCGTGGCATTTCTGTAGGCATTCTTTGGAGATAACCCTTTCTGATAATAGGACCACATAGCCTTGAGGAGTTGGACCTCTTTTTCCGTATAGTCCCTTATCTGTTTTTTCCCTACGCTGATCCTGCTGGGCGCAAGGTAGCCTTGCCGCTCCCAGTTGTACAGATGATCCATGGTAATTCCTGGAATGTTATTCATTAATTTAGAAGCTCTCATGGCAAACCTCCTTATTTCTTGTTCCATTCTGGGAGAAAACCCCTGTCTTCAGGTGAAGACCTAAGTTCGAGCTTTGTCCCAAAAATCCCGCTAAAACGGGACTCAAGTCACGCCCTTGGCGGGGTAGTTTACCTTACACCCTTTCTGCCACCCTCAGTTTTGCGCTCCGTGCCCGGGGGTTATTCCTCAGCTCCTCGGGACGGGGGGTGAGGGGGCGCTTAGTAATGATCTGCAAGACCTTTTCCCTCCCCCCACAGACGCACTGCGGGAGGGTAGGGGGGCAGACACATGTGCGCTCCATCCTTTTAAAGCCTTCCTTGACGATCCTGTCCTCCAAAGAATGAAAGGATATGAAGCCAATTCTCCCCCCTCGCTTGAGCAGGAGGGGAGCTACAGTAAGGGCTCCTTCTATGTTTTTCAGCTCCTCATTTACCGCGATCCTCAGGGCCAAAAAGGTCTTGGTCGCAGGATGTATTCGACGGCTGTGATACTTGCTCGGGATGGATCGAGAGACAATCTCCGCTAAATCGCCTGTGGTCTTGATTTCTTTCCGCTGCCTCTCGTTTCCGACGACCTTGGCAATCCTTTTGGCCCACCTTTCTTCGCCATTGCTTCGTACAATCCTTTCTATTTCCTCGAGGGAAGAGTGGTTTACGATATCATAGGCCGTCAACCGCCTCCTGGTGTCCATTCTCATGTCCAGAGGCCCATCGTGGTGAAGACTAAAGCCCCGCCTCTCTTCCTGGAAGTGAACGGTCGATACCCCTAAATCGAAGAGGAGGCCGTCGACCTTCTCTACCCCCAAAGCTCGCAAGACCTGCGGAAGATGGACAAAGTCATCGTGCATCAAGGTTACCCGATCGGCGTATCCTGCCACCCTCTCCCGTGCCCGCTCAAGAATCTCTTGATCCCAGTCGATACCGATGACCTTGTTCCGTCGTGAGGCCCGTAAGATCTCCAGGGTGTGTCCCCCTTCACCGACGGTGGCATCGACGAATATCCCTCCCTCTCGGCACTTTAGGTGTGCTATCACTTCCTCTGTCAAGACGGGGGTATGGAGATATCCCCTCACAGCCCCATCCACTCGGCTATGCTCTCGCTTATCTCATCAAAGGTCTCTTTGTATTTTTCTATCTCTCCCGCCCAGACCTCTTTGTCCCATATCTCGAAGCCCTTCATCACCCCGACGAAGACGGTCTCTTTTTTCAAACGGGCATGTTCACGAAATTGGGAGGGGATCAGGATTCGTCCATGGTCATCGATGGCGCACTCTATGGCCCCGGAATAAAAATAGCGCAGGAAGAACTTCACTTCTTTCTTGAGAAGGGAGAGGTTCTTCATCTTCTCCTCGAAGACCTGCCATTCCGCGAGGGGGTAGGCCACGAGGCAACTGTCAAAGATGGTGATGATCAGCTGATCGCTACCGTACTCCCGCTTCAGGACCTCCCTGAACTTGGCGGGGATGCTTATCCTCCCCTTTTCATCTATGTTGTATTCGAACCTGCCCCTGAACATCTTTTTACTCCACTTTGTCCCACTTCATCCCACCAAAATTATATAGAAAAAGGTCATCTAGTCAAGCAAAATCTTTTATTTTTGTTAAAAAAATTGGTATCAAAGGGAGGCTTTGTATATTAATTTGTATTAAAAAGAAATAAAAAATGGTTCGGGTAGGTTATTTCGGGGATTCCTTTTCCTCGTGCCTCCGGCCGAAGATCTTTGCTACCCAGATGCTGGCCTCATAGAGGACCACGAGGGGGACGGCCACCATGAACTGGGTGACGACGTCTGGGGGGGTTAAGATGGCTGCCACAATAAAGATGCCAACGATCACATATCTTCTGCTGCGTGCAAGCATCCCGGCGTCGACCACCCCAAGCTTGGAGAGGAAGAAGATAAAGAGGGGGAGCTCAAAGGTGAGGCCGAAGGTGAGCAGGAGCATGGAACAGAAGGAGAGGCTTTCCTTGAGCCTTGGCGCCGGTTGTATAAGGTCCGTGGCAAAGCTCATGAAGAACTTGAAGCCGGAGGGGAAGACAACAAAATATCCAAAGGCAGCCCCCCCTATGAAGAGGAGGGTAGAGGAGCAGACAAAGGGTATCACGTATCTCTTTTCGTGGCTGTAGAGGGCCGGTGCAACGAAGAGCCAGATCTGATAGAGGACAACGGGAGAGGCCGCAAATATCCCCGCCAGGAGGGCGACCTTGAGATAGGTGAAGAAGGCCTCAGCAGGGGTGGTGAAGATCATCGTGGCCCCCGGGGGGAGGGCCTTCTGAAGAGGGATCATCAAGAGCTGGAAGATCTCTTTGGAAAAGATATAACAGACAGCGAAGCTTATCCCCACCGCGATCAGGGATATGATCAATCTCTTGCGGAGTTCTTCCAGGTGTTCTATGAAGGTCTGCTTCTCCTTCACGCGCTGCTCAGTCTGAGGAACCCTTGCCGGCTTCTGATCCCTTTTCCTCGTCCTCCCCCTCTAGGAACTTTTTCTTCAGGGCCTCTTCCAACTCACCTCTGCTCGGGATTTCCGCTCTGATGGGGTCAATCTCTTCAGAGATGGTTTCCTTGAGATCATCGGCGGCCTTGCGCAGCTCACCGAGGGTTTTTCCCAAGGATTTGGCGATTTGAGGAAGTTTTTTCGGGCCGATCAATATGAGGGCGAGGCCCGCAATAACCAAGAGCTCCGGCATCCCTATGCCAAACATCTCGTCTCCTTATAAGGAGGATTTCAAATAATTATATCGATAGTACCATATATCTTACTCTGCCACAATGGGCCGGATAATCCATGAGTCGGGGGTGAAGGCTGGCGCTGGAGGAGGATGTCCCGGCGATGGCTCAGATCCTTATCCTCATCATATCTTCGGCCAGGAGCACCTCTCCCGGGAAAACGTTCCGGCAATCCTTTTTGATATCGGCATGGTCACAGGGGGGGTAGAAGTGGGTGAGGCAGAGCCTTTGACACCATGCCTCTTGGGCAATGCGCCCGGCCAGCGCGGGGGTGAGGTGCCCTTTGACCTTCATCCCTTCCGGGAAGGAGCATTCTAAGAGGAGGATGCTTGCCCCCCTGGCCAGCTCCACGATGTTTGGGCAATAGTCGGTGTCCCCTGAATAGGCCAGCGTTTTTCCTTGGGTGGATGTTACCCGATACCCGACGCTTTCAGGCGCATGTTCGAGGGGGATGGCCGTGACCCGGAGGGCACCTATTTCCACCTCGTCTGTAAGGACCTCGCGAATATGGATGCGGAAGGTTTGAGGTTCTATCGAGCTGCCGTAGACCCACCTCAGCCCCTCGAAGTAATCTCGAAAACCCATTCCGCCGATAATGAGGAGATCCTTTGTGCGAGGGTCCTCCTGGTACTTGCAGGCGAAGATCAAGGGTACCAGATCGGCACTATGGTCGGGGTGGATATGACTGTACAAAATGGCGTCCACATCTTTGTACGTCACCCCTGCTTGCAGCATCCTTGTCAGGGTCCCTGAACCGCTGTCCAAGAGGATGGATTGTCGAGCTGCCTTGATGAGGGCAGCAGGTGAGCCTCTCTTCAGGGAGGGAACCCCAGTGCCCGATCCCAGGATAACTAATTCCATGGTATGCTTCCTAATGGAGCAACCCTAGCATGAGGGTGTTCCTCTTGCAAGGCAATCAAGTTCTTTAAGGTAATTTTATACGACGGTTGCATTACCGACTAATCCTGTCACGCCAAAGCGTGACAGCTAAAATAGTATCAACTCCCTCTCCCGCAGGCGGGAGAGGGTAGGGTGAGGGTGGATATTGCCCTAAGATGATGTCCCCCTCACCTTCATCCTCTCCCCTTGGGGAGAGGAAAGGAAATTATTTTCTAGATGCAATAACAGAGACAATCAAATTTCCCCTTGAAAAAAGAGGAAAAGGGGGGTATAAGGGATTCCTCTGTTATTTCCAAGCACAAAGGACGCTCGTGAAAGCATCTTCGCAAGGCGGCGCTGAAGGTTTGCCCGGTCTCTCCCTGTGGTACGAGTTTAACCAGGCACTGGCCTCGGCCAAGGACGTGAGTTCCATCTTCGCTCACACCATGGTCTTTTTGGCAGGCGCCCTCGAGGCCAAAAATGGGCTCTTGGGTCTCTTGGATGGGAAACGAGGCAAACTCTTTGTCGAAGAGGCCTCTGGACCGGCCTTGCAGAGGGCGAAAGGGAATAATTGCAAGGCTGATGAGGGCGCCTGTGGTGAAGTCATACGCCGCGGGTCCCCTGCGGTGATCGCGGACGCCTTGGCGGAACCCCTCGTGCGGGGGATGGATAAGGAGGGCCCTTGCCCCGAGTTCCCCTGCATCTGTGCACCCCTGCGATGGGGTGATATCCCTCTCGGGCTTTTGTTGATTGATGATCCCCATCCTTCGTCAGAGGAGAGGCTCGCGCTGCTGGACACCGTCGCCTCCTTTATCTCCCCGGCCTTGGTAGTGGCGCGCTGGGGTGATGAGACATCCTTGAACGAGATCTTGAGGAGGAAATTGGAGCGGGCAATCGAACGTATGGATCTGCACACCGAGAGTCATGGGAGCCTCATGACAGATGTCATCTCCCTGGTGGAGCGGACCCTCATCATCGGCGCCCTGCAAAAGGCGAACTATGTTCAGCTGACCGCCGCCCGTTTTTTGGGCATCAATAGAAATACCTTGCGTACAAAGATCAAGGAATTAGGTATCCCCCTTCTCTCTAAGCCTTGACGCAATAGTCGGCTATCAGATCCCCTACCTCGGTCGTGGTGTATCCCATCTCTCCGGCGGAGAGGCTCTTGAGGCGGCCCTTCAATACCTGCATGACGGCCTCCTCTATCCGTTGGGCAGCCTTCTTTTCCCCAAGATGGCTGAGCATCATCTGACATGCGCAGATGGCTGCCAAAGGGTTGATGACGTTCTTGCCGGTATACTTGGGTGCGGAGCCCCCGATGGGCTCGAACATAGATGTCCTTTGGGGGTTGATGTTACCCCCTGCCGCGATGCCCATGCCCCCCTGGATCATGGCCCCCAGATCGGTGATGATGTCCCCGAACAAATTATCAGTGACGATGACGTCGAACCACTCGGGGTTCTTGACCATCCACATGCAGATCGCGTCGACGTGGGCGTAGTCGGTGGTGATATCGGGATATTCTTCTGACAGCTCGCGGAAGGCGCGCTCCCACAAATCGAAGGCATAGGTGAGGACATTCGTCTTGCCGCAGAGGGTGAGTTTTTTTGCCTTAGCGCGCTGGCGGCAAAATTCGAAGGCATAGCGGATGCAGCGTTCCACCCCCTTGCGGGTGTTGATGGATTCCTGGGTGGCCACCTCATCGGGGGTCCCCTTCTTCAGGAAGCCTCCGGCACCGGCGTACAACCCCTCGGTGTTCTCCCTCACGATCACAAAATCGATCTCCGCAGGCCCCTTTCCCTTTATGGGGGTCTCGACCCCGGGGTAAAGCTTGACGGGCCTCAGGTTTATGTAGAGATCGAGTTCAAACCTGATCCTCAGGAGGATCCCTTTTTCCAGGATCCCCGGCTTGACCCCGGGGTGGCCGATGGCACCGAGGTAGATGGCGTCCATCTGGCGCAGCTCCTCCAGGACCCCATCAGGCAGCGTCTCCCCTGTCTTGAGGTAACGTTCTCCGCCAAGGTCATAATCCACCAGTTCCGTCTTAAATCCCTCGACTTCGGAAACGGCATGGAGGACCTTTACCCCCTCCTTGATTACCTCCGGCCCTGTGCCATCTCCGGGGATCACGGCGATTTTGTACGATCTCTTCATCTATGCCTCCTCTGTTTCTTAGTAATTTGCTATGTCTTCTTTGTCACCCACAAATGCTATATATAGACCCCCTCTCCCGCTGGCGGGACTTATCCCCTGTCCCTCGACAGGCTGTGTCTCAATTACATTTTATCACCATTGGCTACAGAGCCAACTCCGGATATCCCTTCTCCCTTTAGTTTAGTAAGGGGAGAAGGTGCAGGATGAGGGGTCACAATAAAAATTTTTTAGTTGAGCCCCTCACCCCAACCCTCTCCCCACCTCAGTGGGGAGAGGGGAATATTTGAATTACGCCGCCGCCTCTCGGAGAGAGGAAATCTAGAGGTTTTATTTTCTACGTCAATACTCCCTTGATCATCCCCTCCCGCACGAGCCGGGGGGGAGAGACAGTAATATCGACCACGGTTGATCCCTTTCCCGGCACCTCCCCCCCATCGATGATCAGGTCCACCTGATCCCCAAAGAGCTGCGCGAGCCTCTGACAATCAATAAGATCCTCCGCACCCGCAGGGTTGGCGCTCGTAGAAGTGAGGGGAGCATCTATGGCCTCCACGATCCGCCTCGCAATGGGGTGGGAGGAGATCCGCAGGCCTATGGTGCCGTCCCTCCCTTGCAGGGGTGCGGGTAGCCCCTCTTTGGCCCGGAAGATGAGGGTGAGGGGTCCTGGCCAGTATTGCTCCATCAACTCCCTGCCTATAGGGGGAACTTCTTCCACCAGGGTCTCGAGCATCTGCTGGTCCTTGATCAAAAAGGGGATGGGTTTTGCCTTTGACCGCCCTTTTATCGCGTACAGCCTCTTTACCGCTTCGGGGTAGAAGGGGTTGGCCCCGAGGCCGTAGAGGGTCTCGGTGGGGTATATGATCACCCCTTTCCCTTGTATCACCCTGGCCGCCTTGCTGATGAGCCGGGGGGATGGCAAATCCGGGTTTATCCGCACGACCTCGGCCATATGTCCGTTCCGGGGCAAGGGCCTTGCAACCGTTTTACCCATCCGTGGTCTTTTTCGCCGCTACCTCCACCTGGAGGGCCAATTCTTTTTTGTACTCCAAGAGCTTCTTTTGCAACTCCGGATGGTGGAGGGCAAGGATCTGCACGGCGAGGATCCCCGCGTTTTTGGCCCCTGCCTTGCCCACGGCCATGGTGGCCACGGGCACGCCGGCGGGCATCTGGACAGTGGCCAGGAGCGCATCCATCCCCTTCAAGGGGGTGGAGTCGATGGGCACTCCGATGATCGGCAACACCGTCTCGGCGGCGATGGTCCCGGCCAGATGGGCGGCCCCTCCGGCGCCGGCGATGATGACCTGAAGACCCCGCTGTTGGGCAGTGCGGGCGTATTCCCTGGTCCGCTCGGGGGAGCGGTGGGCCGAGGCGACGATCATCTCGTAAAATACCCTGAAGCGCTCTAGTATCCTTGCCGCCTCTTCCATAACTGGGCGATCAGATGCGCTCCCCATGACGATGCCTACCAGTGGATTTTCCATTGCTTCTCCTTACATTCAAAGAGCCCTGCCCTTAAAAACCACATACGTTCCTATTGTCCTTCGTCACCGACGAACCATAACAATATGATAAATCTCCCTCTCCCGTCAGCGGGCCGTAAGATCCCGGCCCCTTCGGGAAGAGGAGGCAGTAAGGTTTTATTTTCTGTTTCCTAAGATAATAGGATGTATTTTCAGCAGAGTATACTGTCAACATACCTACTCCTTTAGCCAGGCAAGGGCCTTTCGCCCGATGTCCTTGCGAAAGTGGACCCCCTCCCATGTTATGGCGGAGACTGCTCGGTAGGTGACGTCCATGGCCTCCCTGATCCCCTTGCCGAGGCCCGTCACCCCCAAC
>Ga0154625_1031_pt4 | contig 18403 bp, 18 predicted proteins | sample Rifle2008BG13ft_FD_116054 | JGI IMG/M metagenome (GOLD analysis project Ga0154625, IMG submission 116054) | Deltaproteobacteria bacterium RBG_13_52_11 | reverse complement strand
GAGACGGGGGATAGAGATCTTGGTATAGCGAAAAAGCAGAATGAAGAACGGGTTAAGAAAGTCCTTGCCCTGGCCAGGAAGTACATGATTGAATCCAAATATGTCCAGACCGATCAGATCAGGATTGAGCCACGATATAAAGATGGTTACAAACGCGAAGACTTCATCGGCTTTTTTGTGCGCACGAACATCGTCTTTACCATGAAAGATATATCGAAGTTTGAGGACGTGCTCAGTAGCGCCCTCGAGGTCGGTGCCAACTATGTCCATGATGTCCAGTTTCGGACTACCAAGCTCCGCGAGTATCGTGAACAGGCGCGTGCCCTGGCCCTTAAGGATGCCAGGGAGAAGTCAAAAGATATGGCCAGAGAGCTTGGGCAAAAAGTAGGGAAGCCTTACGCCATTGTTGAAGAACAGTACGAGAAGGGCATGACCCCAAACGTGATACAGGATACAGGCGGCAGTCCTTTGAGGACCAACACGAGCATTGCCTTTGGCCAGATTAGTGTCAGTGCGAGGGTCAGGGTGAGCTTTGAGTTGAAATAGGCATGACACACTATGAATCTGCGGGAAAGATGGATTGGCATCCTCTATAAACCAGCGACGGCTAGGAGTCGGATGAGAACGCTTCTGACCCTACTCGGAACGGTAGGCCGCAGCCATTCTTTCTAAAAGACACAGCGGTTGAACTGTTTTCAGGGACAATTGTTACATGTCCCGAGGGCCTTACCACTCCTGCCCCCAAGGTTGCTCAGTGGCTAATAACAGTTGAATGATTCATAAATTGTCTTGAAAAAATCGGGCAAATGATTATTAATACTGAAAGGTGCGGATTAAGCTAAGGTTAGCTTGCGTAAAGCACAAGGAAGGAGGAGGTGAGATTGAGATGAGGAGGCTACTAACATTTTTTCCCATAATTTTCTTGGTTTTTGCCGTCGTTGCCCTGAGTCCTTTATGGGGTCAGGTAAAGAACCTATCGGTGGACCCGGAGGTGACGGCTAAGATCAGGGCCTTGGATCGAGGGTTCTTCAAGGGCTTTGACGTCTACTCAGCAGGTACTGACGAGAACCCCACGGCGCTGCTCTTCGATATCAAAGACAATTATCAAATCGCCGACCGGTTATGGGGAAAACCCCTCACCGAGGAGGAGGTTGTTTACGCTATCCATCGCCTGGATGATCAATACGTCAATCGCCACTATGATATCCCTTTTGAGCCCCGAGCCCTCACCATAGTCAACGTGAAGGGTGAGGTCCTGGGTTATGTCTATACGGGTATGATCTATGTCCTGATGGATCGCAAGAAGGACGGCCGGATAACCGTGTACCTCCCTACCCCGCAACAATACGATAGGGGTGGAGAAGGTCAACTAGCGCCTGCTGTTGACTAAGGGTTACTGGTACTCATGAAGCGAGTCTTAGTCACCGGTGGGGCCGGTTTCATCGGCTCACACCTCTGCCAGCGCCTCCTGCGCGAGGGTGATGAGGTCGTCTGCCTGGACAACTTCGACGCCTATTATGATCCGGCGATCAAGCGGAGGAATCTGGAGGAGATCAAGGCGTCCAAGGGGGCAAAGGGTTTTCAGCTGGTGGAGGGTGATATCAGGGACAAGGGGCTTGTAGATGATTTGTTCAGGAGATCATCGTTTGGTCTGATAATCCACCTGGCAGCCAGGGCTGGGGTGCGCCCCTCTATCCAACAGCCCCTGCTCTATGAGGAGGTAAACGTCACGGGGACGTTGAACCTTCTGGAGGCGTGCCGGGTATTCGGCGTCATGGATCTCATCTTCGGCTCCTCCTCATCGGTCTATGGGAGAAACCCAAAGGTCCCCTTTGCCGAGGAGGACAGGCTAGAGGCGATGATCTCCCCCTATGCCGTGACCAAGAGGACAGGGGAGCTCTTCTGCTATGTCTATCATCACCTCTATGGCCTGAACATCTCGTGCCTGAGGTTCTTCACCGTCTATGGTCCGCGCCAGCGCCCGGAGATGGCCATCCATAAGTTCGCCCGGCTCATCGAGCAGGGGGAAAAGATTCCCCTGTACGGTGACGGCACGTCGCGTCGGGATTATACCTACATCGACGACATCATCGCAGGGATCATGGGGGCAGTGCGTAACCTGCGCGGTTATGACATATTTAACCTGGGTGAATCACAAACAGTCCCCTTGCGCCAACTCATCTCCCTGCTGGAGCAAGCCTTAGGAAAGAAGGCCGCGGTTGAGGAGCTGCCTGAGCAGCCGGGTGATGTCCCCATCACGTATGCTGACATTACCAAATCCCGCCGCCTGCTTGGTTATGACCCCAAAGTAGGCATTGCAGAGGGGGTTGGGCAATTCGTGCAGTGGTTTCGGGACATGGGGAAGAGGGGAGATATTGCGTAAGGTTATTTCTGAGAAGCGATACTAAGCCTCCAGGGCGTTGTCAGATACCAGGTCATATCGTAGGGGTGCTACGACCGGCAATAGCACCCTCTTTTATTGCCTACCTGGAGATTCCGGCGGCAATTCGTATTGACGTACTCTTTCCACCGTAGTAGCCTATCACCAAAGCACCGGGGCACAGATCAAGCTTGTCAACCGAACACACGGTGGGGGGTGAAGCATAGGGAAGGGGGTTCAAAAGGTTTCTGCAGAAGTCTCCCAGGGGTTTCGATAAACTCTTGAGGGGCTTTTTATTTGGAAGGGGGAGAGATCATTGTGTTTGCTAAAACTTTAAACACAAAGAAAGGAGAGAGCCATGGGGAGAAGGGCACTGTTTTTTTTGATGATTATGGTAGTATTGACATTGACGGGTATTGCCTGGGCAGGGACCGAGGGCGCAAAAAACACCTTCTATGGCCAGGGTGCAGGGGCCAATACTACCGGAGACAACGACTATGACACCTTCATAGGTGCGGATGCCGGCAACGCCAACACCACCGGTAGTTCCAACACCTTCCTCGGGTATCGAGCCGGCTACTCCAACACCACCGGTTACTACAACACCTTCCTCGGGTATCGAGCCGGCTACTCCAACACCACCGGCTTCATGAACACCTTCCTCGGGAGTTCTGCCGGCAACGCCAACACCACCGGTAACTTTAACACCTTCCTCGGGTATTATGCCGGCAACGCCAACACCACCGGTTACGATAACACCTTCGTCGGAAAGTATGCCGGCAACGCCAACACCACCGGTTACGATAACACCTTCGTCGGGAATGCTGCCGGCAACGCCAACACCACTGGTAACTACAACACCTTCCTCGGGCAGATTGCTGGCAACCACAACACCACCGGTAGCGCCAACACCTTCCTCGGGTTTGGTGCCGGCCGTAACGCCACCGGCTCTGCAAACGTCTTCCTTGGCTATGCAGCTGGGTATAATGAGACAGGCTCCAATAAACTCTATATAGACAACACGGATACCGCCACTCCCCTGATCTACGGGGAGTTTAATATCAACATCTTGGCCATCAATGGGAAGGTGGGGATAGGGAAGAAGCCGTCAGCGCATCCCCTAGAGATGGCCAGTGGGGCCCATGTGACAACAGGGGGGGTCTGGACCAATGCGTCGAGCAGGGAATATAAAGAGGATGTCGAGGCCCTGAGCAGGCAGGAGGCGTTTGATACCTTAGAAGGGCTCAATCCGGTGAAGTTTGCCTATAAGGCTGATAGGACTGAGCGACATGTGGGGTTTATAGCTGAGGATGTACCTGAACTTGTTTCTATGAAGGATCAAAAGGGGCTAAGCCCGATGGACATTGTCGCTGTGCTCACCAAGGTGGTGCAGGAACAGCAGGAGGCCATTCAAGCGCAACAGAAGACGATTCAGGAATTAACGGACAAGGTTATAGGGCTTGAGAGGGAGTTAAAGCGCAGGTGAGAAGCGTGGGATCTCCATTTTAAGCGGTGGTAGTTTACTTTTGGGAAGCGATACTAGAAGTTCCTGTACCGATTGGTTATGGGGAGGCGCCTGTCTTTCCCCAGGGCCCGCGGGGTAATCTTGATCCCCGGCGGACCCTGCCGCCTCTTATATTCGTTGCGGTCCACCCTATCGATGACCTCCCTGACTATCTCCGGAGAATAGCCCAGGGCCACGATCTCATCGGCCCCCTTATCCTCCTCCACGTAGGCCAAAAGGATGGGGTCTAAAAGCTCATAGGGCGGCAGGGTATCGGTGTCCTTTTGGTTGGGGCGCAGTTCTGCAGTGGGCTCTTTCTTTATAACACGGATAGGTATAATATCCTTTCCCTCCTTTTTATTTTTATGATCCGCCAGCTGATAGACGAGGGTCTTGGGGCAATCCCTTATCACGGCGAACCCACCTGCCATATCCCCGTAGAGGGTACAGTAGCCTGTACTGAGCTCGCTCTTGTTGCCGGTTGCGAGGACCAACGCGCCGAATTTGTTAGCGAGGGCCATGAGGATATTTCCCCTGATCCTGGCCTGGATGTTTTCCTCGGTGCTATCCTCCCTCATCCCATGAAAAAGGGGTTTGATGGTCTCGAGATAGGAGTCCAAGATAGAGGAGATGGGGATCCTCAGTAGTGTTATCCCCAGGTTGTCGGCCAGCTGCTGGGCGTCTTCCAAGCTCTCCTCGCTGGAATAGGGGGAGGGCATGGCGACGCCGGTGACGTTTTCATTCCCCAGGGCATCGACGGCTATGGCTGCCACGATGGCGGAATCGATACCACCGCTGAGCCCGATGAACACCTTTTGAAAGCCGTTTTTGCGGACATAATCCAGGGTGCCTACTACCAATGCCTGATAGATCTCCGCTGCACCATCGTACTGGATCGGCTGATTGCTTTCGAGGGGAGGCAGAGGAGCCGCCTTTTTTTTCACCTCGGCCAGGCGCACGGTCTTCAAGGGTATGTGGTCTGGAGAAAGGGTCTGTTTTTCCTTTCTCCTGCGGGGGTCATGGAGCCTGGCCCTGAAGACCTCCTCCACATCTACATCGGCTACAAGGAGGTCCTCGGCCAAGGAGTGGGCCCGGGCGATCAGCTCCCCACGAGGATTGATGATCATGCTGTTGCCGTCGAATACCAGTTCATCCTGTCCCCCCACCAGGTTGACATAGGCGATGATGACCGCATTATCACTGGCCTGGCTGGAGATAATCCGTTGGCGTGCATCCCGTTTGCCGGCATGGAAAGGGGAGGCAGAGATATTGATGACCACCTCGGCATCGCCGATGACTGTCTCGGTCTTGAGGGGGTCACCGGCATGCCAGATGTCCTCGCAGATGCTCACCCCGATCTTTACACCCTGGAGTTCAAAGACCAGCGCCTCTCTCCCCGCCTGAAAATAGCGGTCCTCGTCAAAGACACTGTAATTAGGCAGAAAGACCTTGTGATAAACGTCGGCCAGTTCACCGTTATGGATCAGGGCTGCGGCATTGTAGATGTCGTCCTTTTTATCGACAAAGCCCACGAGGACGGTCAGACCTCTTGCACCCTTTGCTATCTCGCCCAATATCTTCAGGTTCTGCTGGACAAATCGGGGCATAAGGAGGAGGTCTTCGGGTGGATAGCCGGTGATGGCCAGTTCAGGAAAGGCAAGGAGATCCACCCCCAGCTCGCGGGCCTGTTGGATTCCCTCTTCTATCCTGCGGGCGTTTCCCTCAAGGTCTCCTACGGTGGCATTGATCTGGGCCAGGGCAATCCTTATGGACTTTATCCTCTCTTGTTCCATGCGCGTAATTTTTATCAACATTATACATGAGAGATCATCATGTCAATAGAATATGGCACATCGGCGGAACCTTGACAAGGAGGAAAGGGGGCATTATATTTTTAAAAACCAACAGGGAGGAAAGGAATTGCCGATCTATGAGTATCAGTGTACCAATTGTGGTTGCAGAGTAGAGATGATGCAGAAGATTACCGATGAATCCCTGCAACAGTGCCCCTCGTGTAAAGGGCTCCTGCGGCGACTCATGTCCCTCACCTCTTTTCAATTGAAGGGGAGCGGCTGGTACGCCACTGATTACAAAGATAAAGGTAAAAAGGATAAAGGAGAAAAACCCGCAGAAAAAAGTGAAGTAAAAGCGGACAAGAAGTCAGAAGAGACAGGTACGGCCTAGCCTTAAGCACTGACAGGTTCCGGGCGGCATACCTTATTTTTCAAACATTAAGACCCTCAGATTATCGGCAGTTTTAACCACAAATAGTCAGCGTTAGATATCTCTAATCTAAATCTTACTTCATATATTTCTTGTAATCTCTCTTTACGTTAATTCATCAAAACCCTTTGCAGGATGCCCCGTGGTTTGTCACGGGGTTTCACTCTCCGCACTCGCGGGGGTCCCCCTGGATCTTGGCGATGGTGTGGGGTATGGCCGTCAGGATCACCTCCAGACCCTCCTGCACCGCTTTAGGGCTGCCGGGGAGGTTGACGATGAGGGTCCGGCCTCGCACACCGCAGACGGCGCGTGAGATCATGGCATGAGGGGTTTTCTTCACCCCCATGATCCGCATGGCCTCGGCGAAACCGGGTATCTCCCGTTCTATCACCTCCCGGGTTGCCTCAGGGGTGACATCGCGCGGGCTAACCCCTGTCCCGCCGGTGGTCACGATGAGGTCAAGGCCCATCTTGTCAGCCCCCTGTATTAATACCTCCTTGATCCTCTCCTGCTCATCCGGGACCACGGTGCTGAACTCCACCTCGGCACCCATCCTCCGCACCATCTCCTGGATGACCTCGCCGCTCGTATCCTCTCGCTCACCCCGGTATCCTCGATCGCTGATGGTGATTACACCTACCCTTATCATACCGATATCTCCTTCCCCATCATGGATGTGTTGTAGCCGCCGAGTCCCTCGATCTGGGCCCGAAACCCCTCTGAACGCAGAACCGCAAGGACCTTCTGAACCCGGGGATCGTCAAAGTGCTCATGGGGGACGATGAGGTCATATTGCTCCTGTGCCAACGGCACGAAATGCAGGCCCAGGGCCTTGGCTGCCCCATAGATCCCCAGGCCGACGTCGGCTCGGCCGCTCTCGATTGCCACTGCCACCCCCAGGTGGGTCAACTCCTCCCCCTCATACCCGCTGATCTGCGTTGGATTGATCCCCTCCTGATCCAAGAGGTGATCGAGGAGCACCCGGGTGCCCGAACCCCTCTGCCGGTTGATAAAGCGCACCTCATCCCGCACCAGATCTAACAACCCCTTGATCCCCTGGGGGTTGCCCAGGGGGAGGATAAACCCCTGCTGGCGATAGGCGAGGTGGATGACCCTCACCGGTACGCCGGAGAGATACCTCTGTATATAAGAGAGGTTGTACTCTCCTGTAGACGGGTCCAAGAGGTGGGACCCCGCCATGTGGGCATAACCCTTTTTCAAGGCGATGATCCCCTCAAGGCTCCCCACGTGGTTAGATGAGAGGCGCAGGAAAGGGACCTCCCTCTTGACCCAACTGGCCAGGAGGTCGAGGGCGAGGTCATGGCTGCCGATGATTACCACGGTGTTGGCTATCTCCCCCTTATCCACCAAAAGCTCCGCCGCAGCCTCCCCCCCCTCTTCGATCCCCTCTAGCAGGCGGGGGATGCGGATGATGGCATCGGCCCGGGTGAGGGAAGAGATGACCCCTGCCCCGCGGGGCAAGGGTATGGCCATGACCCGTTCACCCACCTGCCCAACCCTCACGTGTACAAACTCTTCGGCACCCAGCTTGGAGGGGAGTCTCCTGGTGGGTACCACAGTAATGCTTTCCCGCTTCGGCGCTGAGCGGCCCAGCATGGCGGCAAGCAGCGGTTTTACAAAGAGGTCAAAAGAGATGACTGCCGAGACCGGATAGCCGGGTATCCCGATGATGGGCCTTTCATTGACCACCCCCAAGAGGGTGGGTTTACCCGGCATGACGGCGACCCCATGAACCAACACCTCCCCCAACTCCTCGACGATGGCAGGGGTGTAATCCTCGGAACCGGCGGACGATCCCGCATTGATCACGACAACATCGTACCCCTTTCGCGATGCGGAGAGAATGGCGTCCTTAAGCTCCCGGGGGTCGTCCCGGACGATGGGACGGGGGACGAACTCCCCCCCGGCCTCCTCGATGAGCCCCCCCAAGATGGTCGAGTTCACGTCCACTATCTCCCCCGCCTGGGGCCCTCTTGCGAATGCCTCCTCTGGGGAGACCACCTCATCACCAGTGGGGATTACGGCAACCCGGGGCCTTTTCTTGACCGGGACCTCCAGGATACCCCCGGCCAGCAAGGCCCCCAGATCGGGGGGGGTGAGGCGATGTCCCTGGGGGAGGATGAGCTCGCTGGCGACCAAATCCTCACCCACCATGCGCACGTGCTGCCAGGGAGATGCGGCCCGCATGATCTCCACGGTCTGCGTATCGACCTGATGGACCTCCTCGATCATGACCACGGCATCGGTCCTTGGAGGGAGGGGATCTCCGGTATCCACAAAGAAGGCCTCTTCCCCGACCCGCAGCCGCTTGGGCCGATCCTCCGCCGCGCCAAAGGTGACCTGTGCTGTCAGTGCGATCCCGTCCATAGCCGCACTGTGATAGTGGGGTGACGAGAGGCGTGCGAAGATGGGCTCGGCTGTCACCCTGCCTAAGGCCTCTTTAACAGGTAAAATTTCTATCTCATTATATCGGGAGGGTAGGACCCGCTCGAAAAAGGCCTCGAGGGCCTCCTCCCACGATTGCATCCGCAGGTAGATACGCCGTTTCATCCCTTGATCACACCCATCGGTTTCAGCTGTACTACTTTTTTGCCGATACCGGCCCCCTGGACCACATCAACTACATCGCTTACATCCTTGTAGGCCTCGGGGATCTCCTCCGCGATGGTGGCCTGGCTGGCTGCCCGCACATAGATCCCTTTGGCCTCCAGCTCCTGGGTTATTGCCCGGCCCATTGCATTCTTTTTTGCCTGGTGCCGGCTCATGACCCTCCCTGCACCATGGCAGGTGCTCCCGAAGGTCTCCTCATAGGCCCGCTGGGTGCCGACCAGCACGTACGAGCACCTCCCCATGTCACCGGGGATCAGGACGGGCTGCCCAGTTTCCTGATAGTCGGCAGGGACATCGGGGTGATGGGGCGGAAAGGCCCGGGTAGCCCCCTTGCGGTGCACGCAGAGGCGTCGCTCCTTGCCGTCTACCTTATGGACCTCCATCTTGGCGATGTTGTGACAGACATCGTAGATGAGGTCCAGCTTGAGGGTGCTGGGGCCCATCCGCAGGACCTGCTCAAAGGTCTCCCGCACCCAGTGGGTGATGATCTGCCGGTTGGCAAAGGCGAAGTTGGCGGCGCAGGCCATGGCCGCGAGGTATTCCTTCCCCTCCTTCGACGCGAGAGGGGCGCAGCAGAGCTGTTTGTCAGGAAGCTCTATTCCGTATTTATGCGCGGCCTGGAGCATCACCCGGATTGAGTCATCGCAGACCTGATGACCCAGGCCCCTGGACCCGGTGTGGACGATGACGGTCACCTGGTCCTTTGCCAGCCCGAGGTCCCTGGCCACTCCCTCGTCGTATACCTCAGCCACATACCCCACCTCGACAAAGTGGTTTCCCGATCCCAGGGTCCCCAGCTGGGCGCGCCCCCTCTCGAGGGCCTTTGGTGAAACGAGATCGGGATCGGCGTTGGGGATGCGCCCCTTTTCCTCGATGTGCTCCAGATCCTTCCATTGGCCATACCCCTGGTCCACCGCCCACTGGGCCCCCTTCTGGAGGACCTTGCGCTGCTGCTCTTTATTGAGCTTTAGGTCCTTGCGGTGGGATCCTACCCCTGAGGGGATGTTGACCAGGAGGGCATCCACGATACCCCCGATCTTTGCTTGAATCTCTTTACGTTCCAGACCGGAGCGCATCAACCGCACCCCGCAGTTGATATCGTAGCCCACCCCCCCGGGTGAGACTATTCCCTCACCCTCGTCAAAGGCCGCCACCCCCCCGATGGGGAATCCATACCCCCAGTGGATGTCGGGCATGGCCAGGGAGTAACCAACGATCCCGGGCAGAAAGGCCACATTCCTCACCTGCAGGAGGCTCTGGTCATTTTTGATATCCCCCATCAAGCGTTCATCGGCATAGACCATGCCGTCGGTGCGCATCCCCCCTTCGCGCGGTATCAGCCAGCGGTAGGCGTCTATCTTCTTGAGTTGCACAGAGACCTGTTCTGCCATAGCATTTCCTCCTCCTCTAGACATCAAAGATGATCTGGGCATACCAGCGCCCATCTTTTTCTTGTATCTCAAGTTGATGATAGGTTATGGCCTTTACGGCGGTCTTGATGACATGGCGCCCTGCGTCGAACTTTTCCCCCCTCGCTACTCCCCGAACGCTCCTCTCATCGATTTCCCACAGCGTAAAATCGCAAAAGAGCACTTCTTCCACCTCATGCAGATAGAGGAGTTCGGTGAGCCAGGCTACCATCAACTCCTCTAGCCCCGACCCCTCTACAGCGATCTCCCAATCCAGATGCACCTCAATCTTTGCGAGGTCCGTGATGATGTCAAAGAGGGCTCGTGCTGCCTCCTGGAAGATCCCTTTCACGTTATCGGCCCGGACCTTTATGCCGATATCGCCGGTATGATCTAAGAGGTCGTAACCCATCTCAATAATTTTCCATACTCATAGTAGCACATATAATGCTCCACCAACAGGGGACACTCGTAGTGTTACCTAGAAAATGCCACTCAATAACTCCCTTCCCCTAGAGACTGTATCGCAATTCAAATATTTCCCTCGCCCCACATCAGGGGGGAGAGGGTGGGGGTGAGGGGCTCAACTAAAAAGCATTTAGCATATTGTTTTTATTGTAACCCCTTATTCTGCGCCTTCCCCCCTTACTGGGGGAGAATGGATATTTGGTGCGAAAATGTAATTACGACACAGCCTCTAGCGGGAGGGGATGAAAGGGGAGGGGGAATAGACGATTTATAAACCCTCACCCCAACCCTCCCCCATACATAGGGAGAGGGTGAATGAGGAGTATTTTTCCCGCCATCGGCGGGATTCGCACGTGACTAAGCAGTCATGGGACATTACGTAATCGAAAAATTGCCCTCTAGACCTTTTCCATATTTCTCGCTATATCTTTATACGCTATAATGTACCCCTTTATTCAGTTATCCTGTTGGGTTTATTTCAGGTTGTGGAGGGGTGCGCTATCTTGATCTTCCATGCATAACTTTTGGAAATAATACGCGATAATAATATTATGAAAGGCATTTTAGGGGGGTAGATTTAGTTGAAGATCGTTGTCTTTGCATTACTTAATACAGGTCTTATTGTCCTATTTTTTTATTTGCTTCGACAACGCAACCTCCTCTCATTTCACCAAGGGGGCCGCGTCTGGCTCACCTTCTTGGCAGTAGGGGTTATTACGTTAATGGATCAGTACTCTTCCATCTTTTATGCCCCTGCCGAGGCATTTCGTTTTATCGGTTCGAGCGCCATCATCTTTATTGCCGTCACGAGCCTGCTCGTGCGTTTTATCAGCACCCGGCTCACCGAGATCGCTGAAGTCCTGGAGCGTCATGACCTCATAGGAGGCGGCGTCTATTCCTTCTCTTACCTGGTTCTCGGTCCTATGATCTCCTTTGTTGCCGTGTCTTCGATCATGGTGGATTATATCCTCACCGCCTGCTTATCGGCAGTCAGCGCGGTTGCCAACACCGCCTCTTTTCTTCCCCTGTCGCACACTTCTTTCCTCATTGCCGTCCTGGCCATCATCTGGGGTGTTGCCGGCCTCAATATCATCGGGATCAGGGACAACGCGCGGTTCACCTTCATGATCTTTATTGCCGCTGTCTTCGCCATACTCAACCTGGTCGCCTCCGGCATTTTAAATCTTGACGCCGGGGCGATTGGCCAGCTACACCTGTCAACGACCCAGACAATCAAAACCGTGACGACCGGCTCGATCCTGCAAAATTACGGCAATTTCATCTCGAGCATTGCCTTTTGTATCCTGGCCTACTCCGGGGTGGAGTCTGTCCTGCAAACCGCGGGATTTGTACGGAGCTGGAAAGAAATCCGCAAGGCCTACTTGTTCTTGGCCTTGACCGTCGGGGTGATAACGCCTGTGGTAGCAGCCTTGGCCTTATCGAGTCAGATCGATTTCAAGGCCCACGAAGGCGACCTGATCACCTATTACGCCACCATGCTCAATGGCCTCCCTTTTGGATTGGCAATCGCGGCCATAGCGAGCTTTACCCTGACTATGGCCGTCAATACCGCCTTCGTGGCCTCCAGCGAGCTCATGGAGCGGGTGGCCCACCGCTACGGCTTTCATTGGCTCATCGCCACCAATCAGCGTCAATCCCTCTACCGTATTCACCTAGCCAGCGCCGTCTTTTTCTCTTTCATTATTTTCCTCACGATGGGGAGCCAGGCGGAACTGGCCAATATGTATGCCCTCGGACTTCTCGCCTCTTTCTGCATAAATATGGGTTCCCTCATCATCTATCGCTATTTCAAGGGGACGACGGAAGGGATGACGTACTCTACCAACCGTCTCGGCACCCTCATCCTCTGTATCATCCTGGTCAGTTGTTTTGTCTTCCTGGCAATAGAAAAGCCCCATGCCACGATGCTCTGGGCCTCGGTAACCGGGGTGATGCTCCTCATGGGGTTCCTCGTGGCCAAGAAGCGAGCTCCGGAGTTAAAGCAGCTTGAAAAGGGGGACAGCGAAATGGAGATGATTCTCTTCCTGGCAGAGTCGAAGGCCCACGAGGTCCACCTCTTCTTTCGGAGGCTCAAGGAGACCGCAAAGACCAAGGGGTATAATGATAACGAGGCCTACGTTTCCTTTTATTCTCCTCGGCTGGGCAACCTCCCGCCGAAAAAGGCGCCGAACCATTTTCGTTTTCCCTTGACCAAGATCAATCTGTATCACCGCATCGTTGCCATCCTGCGGGTGGTGGAGTATGAGATGGGGGATCGCAAGATCGTCGTGCATTTCGGCTGGCCGATGTCTTCGTGGCTTGACCGATTTTCTGTCGGCGTGATGGTCTATAACCTTATGAAGATGCCCCATCTCTTCCCCAATTTAGATTTCGATATCCATTATAGCAAGGGATCCAAAGAACCGGGGAGAGGTAGATGACATATCGTGATTATATAAGAATCGATCTTCCCCTACATCCCTACATCAAAGCCCCTTGACTACGAAGAGCATGTGAGACCATCGATGGAAAGGATAATGGACCGAGAAGAAATCTTTCAATCCCTGGAGAGGTTACGAAAAGGTCTCCTTCACATCATCCTTATCTTCGTCTTACTAGGGGTTGCTATTTTCCCATTCTCCCGGACATTGCTCCGCCACCTTTATGAAACAAACCTCAACGTTGACCTAGTTGCCGAACCTCATTCAAAAGTTTCTTTAGTGGCCTTTGCCATCCCCGAGGCCTTCCTCTCCCTCCTCAAACTCACCCTTTTCGCGAGTCTCTTTCTCTCGATACCGATCATCTTCTACCAGGTCTGGAAGGCCTTCGCCCCTCTATTTCGGTTGAAGCAATTGAGATCCCAATTCCCTATTTTTCTAACAGCCATCTCCCTTTTTTACCTCGGGGCCTCTTTTTGCTATTTTGTCACATTGCCTTTCGGTGTCCGGTTCCTCCTGGGGTACCAATCAGCCAATATCAAACCGATGATCTCTGTAGGGACATACATCTCCTTTTGCGCCGTTTTCATCTTTGGTTTTGGCCTCACCTTTGAGCTTCCCCTCATTCTCTCCCTCCTGAGCTACATCAAAGTAGTCAATGCCGCATTTTTGACCAAAAACCGAAGGTATGCTATCCTTCTCATTACGATCATAGCGGCCGTCGTCACACCCACTCCGGATGTCTTCAACATGGCCTTAATGGGGGTCCCCCTCTATCTTTTATTCGAGGTCGGGGTCATCTTGGTCAAGATCATCGAGCGAAAAAGGGCCAGAGCAGATATCCACCTGCCCCAACCCTAGATGAGGGGGGTGGGCAAGACATTTCTTTAATTTTTAAAAGTAATTGGGCTTAGATACCGCGTATGTTGTTATACGCTCATATCAGGTGTTACTTACTGTAGTGAAAACATATGGATAGTGAACCGATGTGTTAAGGAGGGGATATGGACAAGGATCAGATTGCCCAGATAATTCGCTCGAGGTTGAAGCTGGATGATCGAGAGTGGTCGCTCATCGCAAACAACCCCGCGTTTTAGAGACTCTTTGAGAATACCCTTGCGGCATCCAGATACCGCCTGCTGCTGAGGTGAAGTCCTAATCTCAACGGCGTGTATCTCAACTGCTGAGAGGGCTGTTCGTTTTATATGCCCGGTTCATATGCCTCTGACCAGAGATGCAGCCGCCATTCGAAACTAAACATCCAGGGCGTTTACCTCGACTGATTCATGAGTCCCATATCTCACATGGAGGCGTTGACTCCTCTTCTGTTCCCCCTAATCCCACATGAGGCTGATGATACACATGATGACCGACAAGACGCTCCAACCGAGATACTGGACTATCTCCCAGGCGGCGATGCCTGAGGTGGCACTGTAGGCCATGCCCATGTCTCCCACGGTGATGCATATGACGCTCAATGCCCCTGCGGTCCACCGCCAACCTAGGTCACTCCCCATGTAGACGCGGATGACCGCGAGGGTCTCAAGCATGATGAACAGGGACAGGTAGACCAAGATACTCATCAGCACCGTCGCGCCGACGTAGAGGCCATGGAAGAGCCAGAGGCCGATTGCCGCCACGAGCGCGAAGACCACCAGCACCTGGACCCAGTTTCCGGCGGAGAGGGTGTATCCCTGTTTCATAAGGCCGATGAACATCATGAATACCGCCAGAACGAATATAAACCGTGCGAGGTAGTGCAAGCCGAATATATGCCAGGGTATTGTGGATGCCAAACCTACCGTTATCGCAGCGCACAAGATTATGGCCCCCGCACCGAGTATCATGTGGAATTTTCCTCTGAGGGTGTCCAGTCGCAAATAAAAAGCCTTGCTCAGAGCTGCTACGCCGAAGCACAGTGTGATAATTCCCGCACCCCACTTCCAGAGGGGATTAGCGAGCCCCAGCAACACTAGACTTACCACACATGAAAGCCCCATCACTACGCCGATGAGAGCCCGCAGCACTTTCATAATCAGCCTCCTTTCTGTGAAAACACCTCGATCAGGGACAACCGTCCAATAATATTACCATTTCTCTCCTTAAATGCTTGAAGCCGTTCATTAAGCCAGTGACTGCCGATGATAGTCTCCATCTCTTTCAGAAAATTCGGTGCCCTTGTCTTAAAGGCTTCCAGGGCATCGTAAGCGTCCTGATTTCTCTCGCCGACCAGTTTCAGGCTGATCCCCTCCAGGGCATAGAAATCCAGTCCCCCGAAATTCCTGTGTAAGGATTTCTCCACAAGTTTTTTACCCAGCTTTTTCGCTATCCCCTCTATCAGATCGTCCCACAAAGGGATGAGTTTTAACAAGTCTTCCGACATACGTGTCGTCACGGCCGTGGAGACAAAGGATTCTATCTTCCCAGACAGGTAATAGTCCACGTGCTTCGCGTTCTCCCAAATTGTGGATATGTCCACTGGGCTCCAGTGTTTTTCGATATCATAGGTACCTAGGGGTTTGCCCTGAAAGAAAAAGATGTAATGCCGATCTCCATTCTCTTTATGTATGCACAGATGCCCGGTAGGGTTCTTCTCCATGAGTTTGTTCAGCATCTTATCCAGATGCAATATCGTGATAGAAAGCCCCTGCCAAACTGTCTCGCCCTGTAGTACGGATAAAAATGCATGCGCCAGTTCGTCACCCAGGAGATAGAAGCTCAGCGTTGCGCCTGGAGCATTCATTAACTCAGCGACTTCCCCAATTGTTATGCTCTTGCTATTCGACGAGAGGAGAGGTTGCCCTTGGTAGAAAAGTATCCGGTTGCTCCCTTCCGGCGTGGTGATCCTCGCCTCTCCTGAGTATTTCTCCTCCTGGATCTCTGTGAAGAAGGCGTTGAGAACAAAGGGTTCATGTTTGAAGTCCTGGAACAAGGTGCGTACCACCACGGAGTGATTCAATGATATCGCGGCCTTCGTTTCCTTCTTGACCTGCTCGAGGATTACGGGCCTTTGCCACGTTGTTTCTAAAACCTTCCTCTCCTCACCGGTGATGTCCTTGATGATGCAGGTTCCGGCTTCCCAGTCGTAGATCCTCTGGAGCTCGTCATTTCCCGTCCCCCAGGTGGAGTCCACGAGGAGGATATCCCCTCCTATAAAGATCACGCTCACAAACTCGTCTGTTGGTCCGAGAAAGTCTATCTTTCCCTCGGGCATCTCGGCGAGGACTTTTTTAAGGATTTCTAGAAAATTGCCCTGGACCGTTTTCTCCATTGCACGTATATTCCTCTTATCGGAAGATAATAAAGAGAAGATGGTTATATGTCAAGTATAAGTCACACAGACGGTATTGTATGGAAATTCCGCATGTCTTTTTTCATTAAGCGACTCGTTAGATTGGCGATCCGGCCTGTTCTTCGCTGCGGACTATATTCAAGAGAGCGATCTCGGGAAAACAGTTGAAGCGTACAGGCAGAGCTGCCCATCCGATGCCCCGCGAAATGAAGACGTTCGTCTTGCGCGACCTGATAAACCCGCTCAAATACGCCTTGTTTTTTACCGGCAGGAAGGGCGTTCCGATAAACGGTATCTTTACCTGCCCGCCGTGCGTGTGCCCTGAAATCATCAGATCAACCCTGGTCGTGTAGTCCGTATCGGCGGTGTCAGGGTTGTGGGCCAGTACAATGCGGCATGCATCATCCGGTACGTCTTTGAGCACCTGGTCAAGGCTCATGTGGTCTTCCCACAGATCGCCTGCACCACCAAGCCACAGTGTTGTGCCATTGCGCGAGAGGGGGAGGGCTTTGTGACGCAGATTAATGTGGCCGCTCTTGTTCAACCAGTGCAGCGACTGTTCGGTACTGGCCCAGTGATCGTGGTTCCCCAGAACGGTATAGACACCCCCTGGTGCACGCAGGCTCGCCATCAAAGACCAGATCGCTTCGATATTACGAGCGGCGGCAGCTCCCCGCACGTAGTCACCCGTACACACCACGATGTCTTTTTCCAGCTCATTCGTCTTTTGTATGACTTCGACAAGGATGGCTAGGGGCATCAAGGGGCCGTAGTGCAGGTCGGTGAGATGGATAACTCGCAAGCCATCGAACTCGTGAGGAAGATTGGGTACCGGTATGGTGTATTTGTTTACCCCGACGATGTATCGCTCTATGAAAAACGGATAAGTCCCCACCAACGCGGTGGCAGCCCCACCCCAAAGCGCCCTTTTCAGAAATTGTCTCCTGTTCATGGGGGAATTCTTGTTTCTCCAAATCCTCATCTTACCCCGTTATCTTTTTGAGCAGCCAGGCCATGTTTTTACCGAGGGTCATCATAATCTGCACGCCTTCCTGGTCGCTTTTCACCTCACCCTTTTCGCGGCCAATGCCTATGTTCCAGTAGCTGGAACCGGGGACAATCAGCTGGCTGATAAGAAAGAAGTGGTTGATGGAATCAAAAGCATGGATGCCGCCCGCCCTGCGCACGGCGACGATTGCCGCACCGATCTTGCGTTTAAACAGGTCACCATTGGCTTTGGCTACCATACCTGCACAATCGATCAGCGCCTTCAACTCCGGAGAAATATCGGCGAAGTAGGTGGGCGAGGCCAGAATAATACCGTCGGCTTCGATCATCTTTTCGATGCATTCGTTCACAACGTCGTTTTTCTGAGCGCAGCGCAGATCCTTGTTGTCAAAACACTTGTAGCAGGCCCTGCATCCTCGGATGGCCTTGCCGGCGAACTGTACCAGCTCGGTTTTGATCCCCTCGGCCTCTCATTCGCCGAAGACATGCCTCATGAGGCTAGCGGTGTTGCCGTCTTTGCGAGCGCTGCCATTAAAGGCTATGACTTTCATGGTATGCTTCTCCTTTTTTGTGAGGTCAAAAGGTTCTGCTGCGGATGATTTAAATATAACTACAAACTGAGCAGAAGGAAAACTGCGAAACTATTCAGCTAGTGATATGGTTGCATGAGAAGGGACTCAAAACAATCGGGGAATTTTGATTATATGGGTCCGAAAGCCTTAGGTCGTTAGGATAGGGGATGCGAATCAACAGGGTCATCCCTCAATGCTACCCTCGAAGTTTAATGCAACGTTTTCAACAATATTCCATTCCCTTCGATTCAGAAGCTAGTTATTGGATTAAATATGGATGTCCCGCCTTTACCGCACATTCTCCTCTTCCCAAAGGGGTGTTATAAACTTCAATAAATACACAAACGTTAGGATTACCTCTGCATTTTTCCTGATGGCGTTGTTCTCATTTGCCAGAGACTTCAATCTCTCGGCACTCTTTTCGATATTCTTTATCTCTTTTCTGATTTCGTCCATCATTATTTTGCCTCTCTCATAT
>Ga0154625_1074_pt3 | contig 18897 bp, 24 predicted proteins | sample Rifle2008BG13ft_FD_116054 | JGI IMG/M metagenome (GOLD analysis project Ga0154625, IMG submission 116054) | Deltaproteobacteria bacterium RBG_13_52_11 | reverse complement strand
CGCTGCTTGAGCTGCTCGAAGGCAAGCTGCAGGGATCCGATCCCCTTGGGCTCCACGTAGTCGAGAATGAGCTGGTACTCACCACGCTTTTCGTAGATCCCTACCCTGCCCCAGCAGATCACGTACTGGCCATCCTCCAGCTCAAAGCGCAGCAACCGGCTCTGCTGCTTGAAGAGCACCCCCCTGATCTGGCTGTTCTCATCCTTCAGGGTGAAATAGAGGTGGCCTGAGGGGGGACGCCGCAGGTTGGAGATCTCTCCCTCCACCCATACCTCGTCGAAAGAGGCCTCCAGCAGGTCCTTAATCCCTGCGGTGAGCTGGCTTACTGTCAGGATGCGCCTCTCGAAGAGATCCATCATGGTTCTTAGTCCACTTGCTTAGAAAATAAACCCTCCTCTCTTCCTCTCCCCACGTGGGGAGAGGATACAGGTGAGGGGGAAACCATTTGAGATCATATCCACCCTCACCCCAACCCTCTCCTGCTGGCAGGAGAGGGAGAAAGGAAGAGATAGAATATTTCCATCGTTCGTGGGTCACGAACCCGTCAGCAATAATAGTGTGAGTATAGCATAGTTGTTCTATTTTTGAAGGGAAAATCGAATGTTTGCGCAGAAAAATCCCCTTTCTCTTGAAAAGCTCCGAGAAGACAGGCGATTCAACCTAAAAAAACCACTACAGGTAACCATTAAGGCTATTTTTACGTTGACTTTCAGATTTCGGTTCTGGAAGGGGAATGGGGGCAGGCTTCCATTGCTCAAATCCCGTCTGGGGCGGGACCTCGCCGACCCGCCCTGAGAGGCGACATGCCACCCTCGCATATGGTTTTCTCTACGAAAGTTTTGATTGAAATTAAACCTTGATTATTGTAGAATGTTGGAAAGTTTAACAGTAAAACAGAGGTGCTCCTATGCTAGTAGATCTAAAGCAAAAATCACAGGTTACCATACCAAAGGGGTTCGTGAAGAAGCTGAACCTGAAGGTGGGTGACAAGCTTGAGATTGAGGAAGAAGAAGGAAAACTTGTTATTACACCTGTTGTGGTAGTGCCAAAAGACCAGGCCTGGTTTTACAGCTCCGAATGGCAGAAAAAAGAACAGGAGGTTGACCAACAGAAAAAAGAAGGCAAAATACACAAGGCTTCAAGCAAGCAAGAATTATTTAAGAAATTGGGATTGGATAAAGTTTGAATATCTACTTTTCAGACCTATTTCTTGAGAGCGTTGAAAAGCTGCCGGAGGATGTAAAGAAGGCATTGAAAAAGAAGCTTGGCATTATGGCTGGCAACCCAAGACATCCATCATTGAGGACCAAGAAGATAAAAGGCCGCGAAAATATATTTGAGGCAAGTATCACCATGAGCATGAGGATGACATGGGAATATTTTGAGGATGGTATCCTGCTGAGGAATATCGGTGAGCACGACAAGACATTGAATAAACCATGATGGGCGAGGGTGTCATCAGGCTTGCGATATTGCTTAAACCCCGCCGACGGCGGCACTTCGCCGACCCACCCCGATAGACAGTATATGTATTTTATGGGAAACGGGAGGTGTAGGATGAATATTGTTTACAATGATAAAAGTGACCTTCTTTACATCAGGTTGGATGACAGGAAGCAGAATGTTATAAACAGACGGGTCTCTGAGGATGTCGTGCTTGACATTGGAGAAAGGGATAGGATCATTGGTATAGAAATTCTTGATGCCTCAAAGCATGTGAGTCTGGATAGGCTGTTACCTGTAAAATATGAGAGCCCAAATAAAATTGATATACCCGCAACAGGCAGATAACAAAAGATTGGCGTTTGTACCCTTCGGGAAATACCGCCTGAGTCGGGACTTCGCCAATCCAAAACGTCATTTTTTCAGAGTTGGACATGGTAGGGGCCTGTAATATCCTGCCAGTGAGAGAGGATACGAGGTGACAATCGTGGAATATGAGGCAGTCATCGGGCTGGAGATTCATGCGCAGCTCCTGACCGAGAGCAAGATCTTTTGCGGGTGCTCCGCCGCCTTCGGTGGAGAGCCCAACACCCACACCTGCCCAATCTGCACAGGCATGCCTGGGTCCCTCCCCGTCCTGAACAGGAAGGCGGTGGAGTTCGCCATCAAGCTGGCCCTAGCCACCGACTCACACGTTGCCCCCGTGAGCCTCTTTGCCCGCAAGAACTACTTTTACCCCGACCTCCCCAAGGGTTACCAGATCTCCCAGTATGAGCTGCCGCTTTCCGCCAACGGATCAGTGGAGATCCCGCTTGCCGATGGGGGAAAGAAGCGGGTGGGGATCACCCGCATCCACATGGAGGAGGATGCAGGAAAACTCTTTCACGATGAAACCAAACCCTTCAGCTACGTCGACTTCAACCGCACCGGCGTGCCCCTCCTTGAGATCGTGAGCGAGCCCGACCTTCGCACCCCCCAGGAGGCTGCCGACTACCTGCGGGTGCTGCGAGCGATCCTTCAGTACCTGGAGATCTGCGATGGGAACATGGAGGAGGGGAGCTTCCGCTGCGACGCCAACGTCTCCATCAGGCCCGCGGGCGCACAGAACCTGGGCACAAGGGCCGAGGTCAAGAACATGAACTCCTTTCGCCATGTGGAGCGGGCACTGACCTATGAGATCGAGCGGCAAAAAAAGGTCCTCGAGGGAGGGGGCGCGGTGGTGCAGGAAACCAGACTCTGGGACCCCGTCAAGGGGGTCACCGAGGCCATGCGCGGCAAGGAGGAGGCCCACGACTACCGCTACTTCCCCGATCCCGATCTCGTCCCCCTGACCATCTCCCCCCAGTGGGTCGAGGAGATCAGAAAGGGGCTTCCGGAGCTCCCCCTGCAGAGGAAAGGGCGCTTCGTCAAAGAGTACCAGATCCCCGAGTACGATGCCGGCGTCATCACCACATCCAAGACCCTGGCCGATTACTACGAAGAGTGCGTGCGGCTCTTCCCCGACCCCAAACAGGTAAGCAACTGGATCATGGGGGATCTCTTGCGCCTGTTAAAGGAAGACGACAAGGAGGTGGATACATGTCCCCTGTCACCTGAGCAGTTGGCCGAGATGCTGGGCATCATGAAGGATGGGACCATCAGCGGCAAGATCGCCAAGACCATCTTTGAGGAGATGTACAAGACCGGCAAGGGGGCCAAGGAGATCGTCGAGGAGCAGGGGCTGGTACAGATCACCGATGAAGCAGCCGTAACGCAGGCAGTGGCGGAGGTCCTACAGAACCATCCCAAAGAGGTGGAGGAGTACAAAAACGGCAAGGAGAAGCTCTTCGGCTTCTTCGTCGGCCAGGTGATGAAGGCCACCCAGGGCAAGGCCAACCCCCAGTTGGTGAATGAGATCCTGAAAAAAAAGTTGAGCTGACCCCCTCACCCCCCCTTGCTTCTGTATCCCCCCTTGTAGCTGCCCGATATATCGAGGAGAAAAAATTGTCGGAATACTTAGCTGGACCTGGTGCGGAACAAGCGCTCCAGGGATGCCATCCCTTGATCGAACAGGACGATGAAGAGGCCCATCCCCAAGAGTATGAGATCACGTGCGAGGTGGAACCAGGTGATGGGGCTCGCGGTGTTCGAGGTGCTGAAGCACCCGCATGAGATGTCCACCCCCCGCACAAGGTTGATCCCCAGGGCCAAGGCGAATATCCAGAGAAGGGACGATACCAAGAGCCCTCCCCCAAGCGTCCGGATACCAAGGAGCAAGCTCCCTCCCACCATAACTTCCACCCAGGGGAGGATGATCGCTGCGGGGTTGATCATCCATCCTGGAAGGATGCGGTAATTGTACAGGGCTTGGGCGAAGCCGAGGGGATCAACGATCTTGATAACCCCGGCGTACAAAAAGATAACGCCTAAGATCACGCGAAATAAAAGGGCGAGTACCGGTGAAGTGTATAGGGCTATGATCCTTGCACGCATTATCATCCTTCCTCTATGGGGTAGCCCGCTTCAAGCCAGAGACGCCAACCGTCTACGAGGACCTTTACTGAGGGGACGCCAAACCTCTGTAAGGTCCGGGCCAACTCCGGGCTTAAGGGGCAATCCACCCCATCGCAATAGACGATTACCTCATGGCCGGATTTGGCGAGGGTGAGTACCTCCTTCAGATAGCCCTTTGCCTCTCCGGGAGGGACGTTCAAGGCCCCTGCAATGTGCCCTTGCTGGAAACTCAAGGTATCGCGGGCATCGAGAAGAACGGTGTTACCTTGTCGGTACAGCGAGTAGGCCTCTTCCAGAGAAATTTCCTGAAGACCCTTGAGGTGAGAGGCAGATACCGACGAAACAGACCATCTTTCGATCCAGGGGAGGCCAGTCGACCGGACCACGTTAAACCCTGCACCAAGAATCACCCCCAGGACGATCAAAAGAGCTCCCTGGAGGACCCCTATCCGTAGCCTGAGGATGATTGCCTTCGAGTTTAAAGGTTGCGTCTCCATTTCAGCGCTCAGTTTTTGTCGACACCAGACTCTCGGGATCTACACCCGGACCTTCTTCCCCTCTAGGGGTGAGGAGTGAAGGTGCTCCAGGGCCTAACGGCTAGCAGGACTGCCCCTTTATAGTAACCGATGATGTGGGCATATGCTTGCGTCTCATCACGCACTCGTTTGTCTGTTGGTGCACTTGATTCAGAGGCTGCTCCCGAGAAAAAAGAGCCCGACCAGGATGATGACGACCCCGGCTGCCTTTCTCAGTACACCGCTCGCCTTCTGGAGGTTACGGGACTCGAGGAGCCCCTTTGCCATACCCATGGATGTCCCTGCAAGCACGATCAAGAGGCAATGACCGAGGGCATAGGCAAAGAGGAGGAAGGCCCCATAGGCGTAGTTCCCCTTGGATGCTATATATACCAGCAGTACTGACAGGATAGGGGTGGCACAGGGCGTGGAGACCACTCCGAACAAAAGTCCCAACAGAAAAGCCCCGAGCACCCCTCGCTTTGGGGTCTTAAATCGAGTCGGCAGGGGAAGCTCAAAGTTGAATACCCCCAAGAGGTGAAGACCCATAACGAGACAGATCCCCGCCACGGCATACTGCCAAAAGCTTCCCACATCACCGAGGAGGCTCCCCATAAAAGCAGCGATGAGCCCTAAGACCGTAAAGGTTATGCTCAGGCCGACGACAAAGACCAAGGAGAGAAAAACACTATATCGCCAACTCAGTGACTCTGCATACCCCCCCACATAGGCCATGGCGAGCGGGATCATGACCAACACACACGGGTTGGAGGCCGTGAGGACCCCTCCGAGAAATGAGGCGAACGGCGCGATCCACGCGTTCGTCTCCACGAGCCGCATCAGTGCCGCCAGCAAGGCTTCCATCCTATCCTCCCAAGAACTTGAGGTCGCGCAAGACCCGCTCTATGGCCTCGCGGTCCATAAATCCCGTCTTCCGCTGCACCTCTTGACCATGCGCGTCGAAAAAGATTAAGGTGGGGACCAGGCGCACCTTGTATTGTTGAGCAAGGTCCCGGTGGTCGCTGACCTCCATAAAGAGCACATTAATGCGTTCACTATGCGCATCTTTCAACGCCCGCATCACGGGCCTCAGTTGGATGCATGGTATGCAGCGGTTCGAACCGAAATCGATTACCGAGGGCCGCCCGCTTTTGAGGGCCGCCTGGAACGCGTCAGCAGTTGAAGCCTCAAGGGCGGGCGGCGGCGGCTTGGGCAGTTGCTCAGGATATGTCGTGACGGCGGCGTTCGTGCGCAGTCTCCCCACCAACGCGCCGATCCTCTGTTGCTGTTTCTGTTCAAGGATCATCATGCGGATGGCATCTCGGACTTGGGAAAGGGATTTCCCCTCCATCTGGTCCCGGTGTTGTCGGTAGAAGATCGCCACCTCCTGATCCGTGACCTTGTCCGCACCCTGGGCCTCCATCTCCAGGAGACGCCGCATCCCCTCCTGAACGCGGGGATTATCCAGACCCCCTAGATCGGAAGAGTCCACCAAGCCCTTGCGCTTGGCCTCTTGGAGCAGCAGCGTCACGGAAGTGAGGCGATCGAGGACCTCCTCGGGCTCCTGCTCATAGACGGTGCGCATATCCTCCGGTATCCTCGCCAGCTCATCATGAAAATCCTTCACCGTGATTTGTTGCCCGTTGACCTCGGCTACGACCCTATTGGGAGCCTCCTTGCCACATCCACCAACCCAGAGGAGAAGGCTTATAACAACCATTAACACGAACCACATACGGAAACGCGTCTGTTGTGACACTAGCGCGCTCCTTTTCTTCTGAGAAATCATTTCTATCCCTCCTCGTTCATGGTTTGCAACTGAGATGGCAAATCCCCCTGGGAGCCTTTACCGTATAGGGAAAATACCTCTTTTTGAAAAAGATAGCAACGTTAACGAGACTAATCAAGACGGGAACCTCCACCAGTGGCCCGATAACTGCTGCAAAGGCCTGGCCCGAGTTGATCCCGAATACCGCCACGGCTACCGCAATGGCCAGCTCGAAATTGTTCGATGCGGCGGTAAAACTCAAGGTCGTAGATTGTTCATAGGTCGCTCCTACCTTCTTTGACAAGAAAAAGGAGACAAAGAACATGACCACAAAATAGATACATAAGGGGATGGCAACACGAACAACATCGAGGGGGAGCGCGACGATAAACTCACCCTTGAGCGAGAACATAACCAGGATGGTAAAAAGCAAGGCAATCAAGGTGACAGGGCTGATTATGGGGATAAACCGCTCCTCATACCACTGTCGCCCCTTGGTCTTCAATCCGATAAAACGTGAAAGCACGCCGGCAATGAAGGGGATGCCGAGGTAAATAAACACACTCTTAGCAATCTGCCCCATCGAGATATTGACCACCACTCCTTTCAAGCCCAGCCACTGAGGTACGATGGTGATGAATATATAAGCGTACAGCGAGAAGAAGAGGACTTGAAAAATAGAATTGAAGGCCACCAAACCGGCGGCGTATTCTCTGTCCCCACCAGCCAGATCATTCCATACGATGACCATGGCAATGCAGCGGGCCAGGCCGATCAGGATCAAACCCACCATGTACTCATGGTGACCTGAGAGAAAGGCGATGGCCAGAAGGAACATGAGAATGGGGCCGATCACCCAATTCTGAACCAGAGAGAGGATTAGTACCTTCCAGTTTCGGAAGACCTCGCCGAGTTGTTCATATCTGACCTTGGCCAGGGGGGGGTACATCATGAGGATCAAGCCGATGGCAATAGGGATGTTGGTGGTGCCCACCTGAAAATGGTTGACCACATCCCGGATGCCGGGGTAAAAGTAGCCTCCCCCCACTCCGACGAACATAGCGAGAAATATCCAGATGGTTAAAAAACGATCGAGAAACGAGAGCCGTTTAACAACCGATGTATCCATGGAAAATCCTCCTCCTTACTATATTGTGTTGACGTCGTATCCACAAACAACTCGTCTTGAGACTTAATAAAAACTATCTCAAATCTTTTATTCTCCTTGCGTCCCAAGAAGCTTCTCCAAGGCCGCGCGCTCCTCGGCAAATTCTGGCTTGAGGAGATATGGACAGCCATCCGGTTGTCTCATCCATTGAATCAGCTTACTGGCAAAGGCCCGGCAGGTCTTTTCCCCGCACGCCTGGCAGTTGGTCCCTGGGAGGAGCTTGTACACTACGAGGGCGCTTACGGTCTTCTGAGGTTTTTGAGTACCCGCTAACTCCCAGGGCTTGGATGCCTTCCAGACCACTTTTTGTACAATGGGCGGCTCAGGATGGGCCCCCATATCATAGAGGGTATATCCTTTAAACTGCACCGGCTCTTCCTGAAAGCAGCTCCAAACCGCCTTGCCAACTACCTCGGGATTGAGTCCCGGGTTGCTTCTATCTGTCTCCCCGGGGTCACAGAGCAGATTCACCACAGCGACGATCTGCGTTCGAAACCGTTCTATGGCTTCTGCTGAGAGGTTAAAAAGGTATGGGGTGGGGGCCTGGCTGGCGACGATACGTCTTTTCCCATCGACCCCGTTTTCTATGAGGGCAAGTAGTGATTGCCCTGGTAGGTGTCCCGATGCCTCTCTACCGCAGAGTACGATGTACCGGATATTGGGATTGGCAACGATATTACAGATCATCTTCTCCAGCCCGATATTCTCAGTCTGAAGCATCCCGGAGAGGGCCGCCCCTGTATCGAGGCCCGCCATCAGAAGTTCTTCAAGTACCGGCGGGATGTTGAAATCGAAGGTATCGAGGATAACGCATACCGCCACAGGCGAGTAATCGTTCCCCCTGGCATAACGACCCTTTTCCGGGGGATATTCCTCTGGAAGATCTACCTTTCGCACCATTCTTCTCTACCTTACATACTCAGAATGAGAAATATTCTCTTGCGAGCTGGGCAAGTGTCGATATCTGTGCCTCTGAAATTTGGAACTCATGGGTTTTTTCCATATTATCGCAAATATTGTTTCTCCCCTTTTCCCCCCTTTATTTAATCCATTCCTTGATCTGTTCCACCTTCGGAACCTTTCCCGCTGCCTTCACCACTCCATCGATCACCAGGGCAGGGGTAGACATCACCCCGTAGCCCATGATCTTCTGGATGTCCTCAACCTTGATGACCTCGACCTCTTTGCCGCTTAATTTCACTGCTTCAAGGGCATGTTGGTATAATTTGTTGCAATTCGAGCAGCCTATTCCTAACACTTCAATCTTCATCTCGCAGACTCCTTTCCCTTCAAACGTTAACTATCATAAATGCATTACAAAATCACATTGAATAGGTAGCCTATGATGATTATAGCTACAGCCACAATTCCTGTAAAAATAGCGATCAGTTTAAGCTTGATGACCTTACGAAGAATAATCATTTCGGGTGTGGAGATCGCTACAATAGACATCATGAAGGCCAGTGCCGTACCCATGGGCAATCCCTTTTCCACCAAAGCCTGAACAATAGGAATCGTTCCAGCAGCGTTTGAGTAAAGAGGAATGCCTATTAAAACCGCCACAATCACAGCGAAGGGGTTACCAGGGCCTGCATACTTCAATACGAATTCCATGGGGACATAACCATGAATCCATGCCCCGAGTCCGATACCGATAAGGACAAATAGCCAAACTCGCCCAAGGATATCTTTCGTATAGTCCCAGGCGTAACCTAACCTTTCCCTCCAGGCGGGGACGACCGTTTCGCTTTCCCCCATCTTTATCTGGTAGACATAGTCTTCTACCAGATGTTCCAATTTTAATTTTCCGATGATGATACCACCGAAAAAGGCAAGCGTGACTCCGGTAGCGGTATATATAAAAGCAATCTTCCATCCGAATAAGCCCCAGAGCATTACTAAAGCCACTTCGTTCACAGTAGGGGAAGAAATTAAAAAGGAAAAGGTAACCCCTAAAGGCAATCCCGCTTCTACAAAGCCGATGAACATAGGTACTGCCGAGCAAGAGCAGAACGGTGTGACAATGCCTAAGCATGCGGCCAAAAAGTTTCCTGCATATTCTCGCCGATTGCCGAGGAGTTTACGTGACTTTTCGGGGGGAAAGAAACTCCGGATAACTGCTACCCCGAATATAATGACTACGAGGAGCAAAAAGACCTTCATGGCGTCATAAAAGAAGAAGTCAAGGGCTTCTCCTAACATGGTACCGGGTTGGATTCCCATCAACGTGTAAACCAAACTATCGGCCAAATACTTCAGCATAGACACCGCACCAGCTCACTTATATTTTTAAAAACAATTTTTCTTGCTCTTTTATCTGGCTTTTTAAAATCTGGCTTACCCTGTCCAGGACATCGAAAATTTTTTGATCCTTCACCTTTACCATCACCCTTACCCCATCTTTTCGGGTGGTGACCAGATTGCTCTTCTGCATCAGGGAGACATGCCGGGAGATGTTGGATTGTTCTCCGTTGAGGGCTGGAACGATTTCGCAGATACACCTTTCTCCGTTCCTGAGCAATTCCAAGATCTTCAACCGGGTGGGTTGAGCAAGGGCTTTTAGAATGTCGGCCTTCAATTCGAGAACCCTTTCTTCCATAAATCCCTCCATCCATGCATATATGATTTATTAATCATATAATCCTTAATACAAAGTTTGTCAAGCTTTTTTTCGTTGAATAAGGGATCTTACGGGATCACGACCATAGGGGAGTTAAATAACAGGACGCCATGGCAGAATAACCTTCAGAACAACCGCGTCACTGCACGAGGGCATCGGCGACCATAGAAGAGAGGAATCGGACGTCCACGCCCATCTGATAATGGTCGTTGAGATTGCTCAGTTGCGTATGGCAGTTCTCACAGGCAGTGGCGAGTATCTGCGCGCCGGTTGCCTTGACCTGATCGACTTTGACCTTAGCCGATTTCATCCGAAAATCCAACGTATCCTCACCAAGGGCGACCAGGCCCCCTCCTCCTCCGCAGCACCAGTTGTACCGCGGGTCCGGTGACATCTCTTGAAAATCACCGGTGAGATGCTCGAGGATATAGCGCGGCTCATCGATGACGCCGCCATTTCTGGCGATCTGACACGGGTCATGGTAGGTAATGGGTTTCTTTTTGAACCTTGACTTGTCGACCTTGATCCTCCCCTCTCTGAGATATCGCGCGTGGACCTCCGTGACGGCAGAGACCTCAAAGGGCTGCTTCCCTGACAACTGCTTCATGACGCGGAACGCCGTCCCGCACTCGCAGATGCAGACTTCTTTGACCTTGAGTCGTTTGGCTTCTTGAACAATGCGATCTAAAATCAGCCGCGTCTTAGTCGGGTCCCCCACAAACGCGCCGAAATTGACGGCCTCAAAAAAGCTCAAGGTCCAGTTTTCTCCTGCTGCATCAAAGATTGCCGCCGCCGGCACGATCGAGTGGGCCCCGGCCAGGGCCACGTACAGGAGATCGGCACCCTCGACATCGATGGGGATAGCCGTCTCCCCAGCCTCCATACGCCACTTTTTAACCACCTCAGCCTCAAGGTTCTTGATACCGGTGAGGAAACTCTCCTTAAAAAGCGCCAATGATCGCCCTTTCTCGATAGAGGTGTCGGCAAGCATCGTCAGGATCTCCGGCTCGGTATGGGCACCGATGAGGAGCAGCTTGGCAATGGACATGAGCATCTGGGTATCGATCCCAAAAGGACAGTAGACCATGCAGCGTCGGCAGCCGGTGCATGAGTAGGCAGCCTCATACAACTCGTCGAGGGCCATTTCGCTCAACTCCTTGGCCTCGCCTACGGCTGGCCAGACCCGCCCCCGCCCCTTGAAATATCGCTTGTAGATCCTGCGGACGATCTCGTGACGATACGCAGCGATATACTTCACTTGCCCCATGGATGCATACGCATGACAGGCCTCGGTACAGACGCCGCACCTCGTGCACGTCTCCAGGTACAACCTCATGGCCTCATCCAATTTGCTCTGAAAGAGCTTCAGCAAATCGTCCCGCGTCTTTTTGTCCATCGTCAACCCCTTCTAAGCTTATTAATCGGCAATGCGAAAAACGAATGCATGATCTGGCTGAATGGAAAAAACATGAGAAACAGGTTGGCGAAGAATACGTGCAAGAGCAGCATGAAAGAATGCCCTGGAGCAGTCAGATCTGTTGATATGTGAGGTTTGAGCAAAAGGAGACTGGAAAGGTACTCCCGATAGCTTTCCACCGATATGCTGTCGTATCCGTACCATCTGCGCGCCCAATCCATCTGGCTGCCGAAGAGAACGGTGAGAAACAGGAGGATGAGGAGGTAGTAGTCTTCAGGTACGGACAGGTCCCTGGTAGGAGATACAAACCTCCTGAAGAGGAAAAACAACAGGGCAAGAGACAGGACCAGTCCGACAAATCCCCTTCCCAGAAACACCTTATGGGGAATAATCTGAAAGGGCTTAATCTCAGAGATCAGCTCTATGTGTCCGATGATGAGGAGGAGAAACGCGATGTGATAGAGCATCAAAACGACCCAGAAGACCGGCTTGTGCCGCCTGATGGTGGGCAACAGAAAGGTGTCGTGCAGGGCCCAGAGCCATCGAGGCCGTCGCTCAGGGAAGATCTGCAGCGTCGTGGGGTGTTTCGGCTCCAAAAAGAGTTTGATGAGCCTGATGACAATGCCCGCCAGGAAGATTGCAAGGGCGACGTAGACCATGGGCACTAATACGATATAGTAAACGATCTCCACCGAATCCTCCTTTGCGCGAATGAATACAAGAAAGGTGTCCCTCTCCAGAGGCACCTGATTCAGGCTCTATACTTTACGCTTGATATAAAACTTAATGACTGTCCCTTCCTGGTCGGTCTGCAGGATCTCGTTGCCGCTCGTCCTCGCCCACGCGGGAAAATCGGCCAAAGAACCGGGGTCGGTCGTCTGGGCCTCAATTACCTGACCGATCGCAACCTCCTTGATCCCTTTGCTGACCTTCACCACCGGCATGGGGCACGGCATCCCCTTCAAATCCATGACCTTGTCGACCTTGATATCCGCACTCATCTCAAACCTCCTTTAAACGCTCACAATACTATATAAAGAACTGTACCTTGCTGCTCTGCGCCTCCTCAAGCATCTTGGCGACGCCGCAGAAGATCAGGTTGGGGTAGTCGATCATCTCCTCTCGCTTGAATCCCATGAGGTCCATGGACATCTCGCAAATAAAGATCCTCACATCCATCTCAGCGGCTAATTGGAGCATCTCTTCAAGGGATGCAATGTTCTTTTTTTTCATGAGTGCTTTCATCATGGCCGTCCCCATACCCCCCATGTTCATCTGAGAAAGCTTCACCTTGCTGAGCCCCTTGGGCAGCATGGCGCCGAACATCCGCCCCATGAGATCCTTGCCGCCGACCTTCTTCTCTTTGTCTCTGAGCAGCGGCGTCCCCCAGAAGGTGAAGAACATCACCACATCCATGCCCATGGCAGCTGCTCCGGTTGCAATAACGAAGGCAGCGAGCGCCTTGTCCAGGTCGCCGCTAAAGCAGATCAGTACAATCTTATTCTCCTGCGCCGCTTTAGGCATGCTCTCCACCTGTCTTTTGAGCTGAGCAAATTCCTTCTCGAGACCCCTCTCTTTCCCCTCTTGTTCTTTCATGATAACCTCCCTCAGTTAAAGTGTCACTTATTTTTTTATGGCCTCCTCCTGTTACGGCTTACACCAATTGCTCCTTGACAGCCTCCATGGCAGACCTGAGCAACTCGAGGTATGAGAATATGCCCTTTCTCTCGTCTGCTGACAGGTGCAACACAATCTGGCGATGAAGCCCTCTTTGAAAGGCCGCTATCTCCCGGGACTTCTCCTCCCCTGCCGGCGTCACACTGATCAGCTTTATCCGCGCGTCATGGGGGTCATCGATCTGCTTTACCAACCCTTTTGTAACAAGCCCCTTGACGATCTTGGTGACGCGGCTCTTGGCCACATCCAGCCTTTGGGCGATACCCTTGACTGTCAGATATCGTTCCCCACCGAACAACAGGAGACACTTGAGCTCCGCATAGGGGAGCCCGAACTTGGCGGTTTCAAAGAGCTTCCTGTCCTCGCAGCACTGGATCATTTCTGCGATCAGCTCCTGTAACCGCTGGGCCTGATAGCTGAGGAGCTCCTCATTGATCTGGGCTGCAAATTGGTTCATACTATGAACAAAATAAGGCGATTATCCCCCTTTGTCAAGCGGATTTTTTCAATCTTATTTTTTAAATATAAAAATCATTAAATTACAATGATTTATTAAAAAAACTTTGGCAAAGAAGATATTAATATAAACATAGTATTAACGATATCACGATTCTGATACATTATTATAGTTATCTCGTAAATATATATTGCCACATTTTTACAAGTATAGCGTACAATTAAATCGTGCGAAAGATCTCTATCAACTTTAACTTTCAGGTCGCTCTTTTCTCCCTTTTCGGCCATCTATGCCCATCTTTTAATTTACAAATAATGAGATCTTAAGATAATCTATATACTCATGATCGAGTGATTTGCATATGCAGAGTGACGATGACACCTTCCCAAGGTAAGGAGGATTAACATGAAAAAGATTTTATTGGTAATTTTAGTGGTTATGCTATATTCTTTTACGTTTCTTGAAATTTCACAGGCCGGGGAGTGCATATATCTTTATAGTTGGGAGGGCAGGAATTATTACTACGATCCTTCTGAGGCGCAGTATTCAGGAGATATCGTTAGCTTTGTTTTGTGTCAAGACGACTGCTCATCGGATGTCTTTTGGTTTATCGAAATCGACTGTGCAACAAGAATGATTCGGGAAGCCGATTTCCTTTTGTTCGAGGATACGGACTGGGAATCAATTCGTCCAGGATCATACGATGATACATTAAGAATAAAGTTGTGCAGATAAACAGGGAGAGGCTGCCGAAAAACAATGAAATGCCTGAGCAGGTGCGTGGACTGAAAAATCACGGAACTAACGGACCTGCGTCCCCTTTACCCGTTCTTGACGATAGAGTTTTTTCTATACAGTAGAATAGACAAAAATCGTATGAGGTGAAAAAATGGCGAAAGAGACGCAAAGAACTCAGCTCTACACGAGATATCCCATATCGAGTATCTTTACGTACAACGGCATCACAATGCTCCATTACCTGCTCGGCAGCTTCGGAATAGCCCTCGGGTACAAGCTTTCGTGGGCAGGCTTCACCATCGGACTGCTCTATCTCGCATTTGCCTTCGTGCAGATGTACGTGATCATGCCGCTTACAGTCTGTCCCGCCTGCGTCTATTACCGGATGAAGGGCGCGTGCTGCGTGTCGGGATTGAACGTGATCTCAAGCAGAATCGCCAAAGAGGGCAACCTGAAAGACTTTGCCAAACGCGGCACGGGCCTGTTCTGCCATAACAACGTGTATATGGCTGCCCTCATCATCCCCCTCATCGCGATGATCCCCGCGCTTATTATAAACTTCTCTTGGGTGTTGCTGGCCATATTCCTTGCCGTTTTAGGATTGCTGGTGTTTCGCATCTTTGTGATCTTCCCCAAAACAGCCTGTGTTCACTGCAGGGCGAAGAATGCGTGTCCGAACGCCCAGGCCATGGGCCTCAGCACCATATAATTGCCTGTTGTCATCAGCACGGCATTGGATACTCAGGAACAGTAGATAACGCTCCTATACTTTACCTATAACCGAGGGTTATGCTTTTAAAGATGCACGGATGAAAGCAATAGCACCATTGGTACTTGTGATCTTTTTGCTGGGCCTCATTGCTGCGGCTTCACACGCGCAGCAGAGTCTTTATCCATGGCTCGGGGATCGAAAACCCGCAGCCGCCATCGCGGACACAATACCTCCCCCGGCAGGATACAAAAGAGTAACAGTAGAAGCCAACTCGTTCCCGCACTGGCTCCGTCATCTCCCCCTCAAGAGGACGGGCACTCCCGTCTATCTCTACAATGGCAAAAAGAAGGTTAATCAGGATGCGCACTTCGCCGTCGTCGATATCAATACGGGCACACAAAATCTCCAGCAGTGTGCCGATGCCGTCATCAGGCTGCGCGCGGAGTATCTGTATGCTCAAGGCCGATATGCATCGATCCATTTCAATTTCACCAGCGGTGATGAAGCCTCATTCCTGTACTGGGCATCAGGGTACCGCCCGAAGGTAAACAATAATCGTGTCAGGTGGGGAAAACGGGCTGTTGAAGACACTTCCTACGAGAATTTCAGACGATACCTTGCCACTGTTTTCGCCTATGCAGGCAGTTCGTCTCTGAGCAAAGAGATGAAATCAAGAAAGGATACTCATGAGGTGAGAATCGGGGATATATTCATCCAGGGAGGATTCCCCGGCCACGCCATCATCGTCGTGGATATGGCTGAGAATAAATCGACCGGCAAGAAGGTGTTTCTCCTTGCCCAGAGCTATATGCCGGCCCAGGATATCCACGTCCTAAAAAACCCGGACGATACCAAGCTATCACCGTGGTACGAACTCGACTTCGGCCTAACCCTTCAAACCCCCGAGTGGACATTCAAACGCACAGACCTGAAGTACTTCGATTCAAACTGATACAGGATAGCTGAAGAAGCAGATATTGAAAAAGAATTTGACCTGTCCCACGGTTCTGCTCAACTTGAGATGACCGTCAAAACAATTATGAGCGACAAATGAAGATGTTATCCCATCTATTCTCCCTTTTTCCCACCATAGAGTTTGTGAAATTTTTGTATTGTATTGATTCCCGTTTAGGTGTAGAAAGTATGTAAAGAAAATTATATACACCCTCCGTTCTGGAACGGTTATCACCGTTACCAACACAGAACTGGCATTGATTCGTGAGTTGGGGATATTCCGACATGAAAGACGAATACTATGCCCATTCCCTAGATGGTAAGCCACCCGAAGATTGGCAATCCCTAGAAGAACACCTAAAGAACGTCGCAGAAATGGCCCGGACCTTCGCCGACGCCTTCGGCGCAGGGGAGTGGGGGTATTTGGCAGTGTTATGGCATGATCTAGGTAAGTATTAAAGATGACAAAATATTATGCGCATAGCGCTAACAAAGTCGGTAAGAAACATGATCTTAAAGATCATCTGTCATCGGTCGATGCAATAATACGCGAATTTCTCACAAATTCTCACATAGCGGGTGAAGCAAGTTTAGCAGGCTTGCTACACGATTTCGGCAAATATGGCGATTTGTTTCAGGATAGGCTCAAAGGTGAAGCACAAAAAATAGATCATTGGTCGCTAGGTGCTTGGCTGGCACTCTTTGAATTTAAAGCCATAGCTGCTTCGCTGGCTATTGAAGGACATCATATTGGACTGCAATATCTCAATAAAAACCACCTGAAGGCTCTCGACCCAACACAACTTACAACAAATCATCCGCTACAACTCCGATTAAGCGAAGACAATCTCGATGTTTTAAAATCTCGACTGACTTCTGACGGGATAGAACCAAAAATTGTCCAGGCATTGTTAAGCAATGAACTAAAAAGTACTGTAAGTTCAATGCTTGACGTCCGCATGATATTTTCTGCCCTTGTTGATGCAGATTTTTTGGATACTGAAGCACATTTCAACAGCATAACAGAAGGAAAACAATATCGGCAGCGTGGACCGGAATTACAAGAAGAACGAGCGTTGGAGATACTGCTTGATCATATAAAGGAAGTGCAAGCCAAGACACAGGCCGCGCCGAAGGTGGCAGAGATACGCACAACATTACTTGACAAATGTCTAAAAACAGCAGATTCGGCAACAGGCTTGTTCACCCTTACCGCTCCAACCGGCAGCGGCAAGACATTGGCGATGTTAGCGTTCGCTCTAAAACATGCCATAGAGAAGAAATTGAGAAGAGTGGTAATAGTCCTCCCCTACCTTTCAATCATTGAACAAACTGCATCTATTTACCGAGGGATTTTCGAAGCTCACTTTGGACGACACTATGTTTTAGAACACCATTCGCTTGCGGAAATCGGGGTAGAAAAGGCTAAATCTGATAGCGAGGGCAAATCTGGTGAACAAGAGGCTGCTGAAAGGCAAAGACGGCTGCTTGCTGAGAATTGGGATGCTCCTCTAATTGTTACCACGAGCGTCCAGATGCTTGAATCACTTTTTTCCAACCGCTCCTCGGCTTGCAGAAAACTTCACCGTCTAACGCGGTCAGTAATTTTGTTTGATGAAGTACAGACTCTGCCTACAAATCTTGCAGTGCCATCTCTTGCAGCATTATCACACCTTGCGCACAACTATGGTTCAAGTGTGGTATTCTCCACAGCTACTCAGCCTGCATTTGAACATCTGCATGAAAACGTTATGTCGCATTGTGCAACCGGCTGGCAGCCACACAGAATTGTTTCTGAGCCACAAAACCTTTTTACCAATATGAAACGTGTACATGTTTCATGGGATAACCCGGACAAAAGTACAAACTGGGATGAACTGGCTGATCAGTTGAAGAAACATTTTCAGGTGCTATGCATTGTAAACATTAAGCGCCATGCCAGGATAGTTTGGGATAAAATCGGCGTGGAAGCGTCTCATCTTTCCACAAACCTTTGCCCTGCTCATCGTAAGCTTGTTTTAGAAACGGTAGGTAAGCGGCTTCTTGACAAACAGCCAGTGCGACTCATAGCCACCCAATGTGTCGAGGCAGGTGTGGATGTTGATTTTCCGGTAGTTTATCGTGCATATGCGCCCCTTGAAGCTATTATTCAGGCGGCGGGCAGATGCAACCGTGAAGGTCGGCAAGTTCAGCTCGGTCAAACTCATGTATTCCAGCCGTTGATTAAAAACAATGAAAACGAATTTCCCGATCCCAGTTACGGGCAGGCAGCGCAGGTTACAAAGATGCTGTTCAGGCGACATGGGGAAGATAAAATGTGCCTTGATAATCCGGATTTTATAACGGCTTATTATCACGAACTTTACGATATCAGTAAGCCGGAAGCGATGGATAGAACTCAAAGACTATTGGATTATGTCATGGCTGGCAGTTTTCCCGACATAGCGAAAGAATATCGATTAATTAAACAAGATGCCATCAACGTCCTCGTACCATACCAGCCGCTCATCGAAGAATTTAACAAGCTATGCGATGAGGGGAATACAATTGGACTAACCTCTGAATGGATCAGGCGCGCCCGTCCACTAGCTGTCAGTGTTTATCGACCTAAACATGATGACACTATTTGGGATTCACTCATTACTGTGAAGATTGCTGGGCGAAAGGATAAGGAACAAAATGATTGGTTTATTTATATCAGAAAAGAAGATTATCATCCAGTGTTGGGGCTGCTACCATCAGGTTCGCTCAATATTTGGATTGGATGAAAGGAGGAACAGTTATGCGAGGTAAAACTTATTGTCTTGAGGTATGGGGCGATTTTGCCTGTTTCACTCGACCTGAAATGAAAGTTGAACGTTTCAGCTATCCTGTCATTACACCTTCAGCGGCGCGGGGGATTTTCGATGCTATCTATTGGAAAAGGTCCTACGGT